>MDTB01095762.1_pt1 | contig 11360 bp, 8 predicted proteins | sample 811161 | NCBI WGS metagenome assembly MDTB01 (sample SAMN05326650, study PRJNA326480) | marine metagenome | isolation source: seawater | place: Mediterranean Sea | collected 2009
AGCAACGTTTTTTTATCTGTGCTTTTAAGCGCTTTAATCGCTTTTTCGACAGTTTCTTTTGCACAAGAAGGCAACGGACCAGGTTTGCAAGTTAGGAACCTTTTGGTTACTGAAATTGAAGAAGGTGCCGCAGTTGAGCAAGCAGCCAGTGAAGTAAGCCAGACTGTACTCAATGAAGCACTATTTTTTGATGCATCGGCTATGGCTTATTTAGGTGAAAATCAAACTGCTTTCGAATCATTAGTGGGCCTTTTGAATGATAACGCCACGGGGTTTGAACTTGCGATAGCAGGTTTTACAGCGTTTCCTGAACAGGCTTCACAGATTTTTACCATTGCTATTTTAATGTTTCCTGAAGATGCTAACGAAATCTACAACATAGCCCTTCAAATGCAGGTTATTAGCGAAGAAGACGCATTATTAGCGGTTATTAATGCTGGCGTAGACCCTAGCACGTTAACGGCTACTGCCGCAGGTGCTGCAGGCACTACGTTTTCTCCGCTAGGTGTAGGTACTGGAGCTGCAGGCGCAGGCGGTGGCGACACAACCATTTCAGCTAACTAGGTTGCTTTAATTTATATTTAAACTCTACGTTAGTTAGTTGTAATTGCTTATGTTTAATTTTCAGAAAACCGAAAAGTTTCTTTTCGGTTTTCTTTTGTTTACCTTGTTCTGGCTGCCTTTGTCACTAGGAGCCAATCGCCCGTGGGCATGGGCGTTAATGCAAATGTCGTTTTTCTTTATTGGCGGCGCTTTATTACTTATTAACAACTTTTTACTGTCAAAGCTATACGCACAATTCAAGGTGCTTGTTATTGTATGGATGGCATTCTTAGCCTGGCAGCTAGTTAATATCATTCCCCTTCCTTTTTCTTTAGTTGAAGCCCTTCGCCCTGAACGCGTTCACTTTATGATGAACCAAAATACTCAGTACTTGGAAGATATACGGTCGCAGTGGCTTTCGCTAAGTTTCGATGTTGGGCAAAGCAACGTTACGTTTTTTAAATCGCTTGCCTATTGCTTCTTGTTTTTCATTGCACTTACGCTTATCAACACAGGTAAACGCCTTAGGTACACTTTGATAGTAATTAGCGCTGCTGGTGTGCTTCAAGCTATATATGGTGCATTGGAAGTATTGTCTGGCTTAAAGTACAGCTTAATTTTTAAACTGCCTGTTTCTCATATTGCCACGGGAAGCTTTGTTTATAAAAATCATTATGCCAATTTTCTATTACTTTGCTTAAGTGCTGCCATTGGTTACATGATAGCTAGCTTGCGTGTTCGAAGCGGTTCAAGCCCAAGAGAGCAATTACGTAGAATAGTGCGCTTTTGGTTAAGTAATAAAGTGCTGTTTCGAATCGGTATTATCATTATGGTTATAGCGTTAGTTATGTCTCGCTCTAGAATGGGTAACAGTGCCTTTTTCATTGCTATGACTATTACTGCCACGCTAGGCTTAATTTACTTTAAACCGCGCCAAAAAAGCTATGTAGTGCTATTTATTAGTATGCTGGTAGTCGACATTCTTATTGTTAGTAGCCTTTTTGGACTTAAGCAGGTTCAGCAACGTTTAGAGCAAACAAACCTAACCCAAGAAAGCAGGGATGAAGTTGTTACTGATGCCCTACCCCTTCTTTCGCAATATGGAATTATCGGTACAGGCGGAGGCACCTTCTATACGGTATACCCTCAGGTACAAAGTGAATCTATTCAGCATTTTTACGATCATGCTCATAACGAATATCTTCAATTTGCTCTTGAATTTGGCATAGTAGGCGCAGCCATTATAGCCGTGCTTGTATTGCTGTGCGCAAAGAGCGCCTTAAGCGCAATACGACACCGAAGACATCCGCTGCCAAGGGGAACAGCCTTTGCAACTGTTATGGCGGTTATAGGGATGGCATTACACAGTACGGTAGACTTTCCTCTACAAGCACCGGCAAATACCGCTATATTTATTGTACTGTTAGCGCTAGGTGCGTTAAGCCGCGATATACCTATGGGAAGGCAAGATAGATAACCAGCATTGGTTTTTATAACACAAGGGGGTTTGTGTGGTATTAAAGATAAAGCGACCGATAAAAGAAGAGCCAAACGTTCAACATATGTTGGAACGTATGCCCAAAAATGTTGCCGATTCTTTTACTGACGACCAACTGTTTCATTTAAACACAGCCCTAGCCGGTCGGCGATGGGGAAACCACAAAGTTGATGTAAGAGGCACTATAGGTTTACTACGAAGCCGATATTACTTCGTTTTATTGGCAGGCCGAGATAAACGCGACCTATCGCGTACCGAAGGCCGTATAGGCAAACTGGTGATGGCAGCGATGATTGCTTTATTCTTATGCGTATCTTTAGTGTTGGGCTTAGTGCTGCTGTATATCTTAAAGAGCTGGCTGGGTATAAACCTTTTTGAAGGGTTTTCGTTAGGCTTATGGGATTGGCTAAACGGAAAAGGCTAGCTAGTCATACGTTATACAGTTAGGAATGCGTTTTCGAACTGGGTAACTGGCGTCACGCAACCATCTACAAACGGTTCCACTCGCATTGTGCTTTTGTATTGCCTTTAAAACAAAATCTCTGCTAAGCGGGTTCTGAAGGCCTAAATTCAAATGCTGTTTCAATTGCTCTTTAATTTTTACATAGTGAATAGACCGTACACTGAACATTTCTAAACCGAACTCCACAATAAACTTATGCACTATGGCATCTTGCGGGCCGGCTTGTTTCGCGTTTTTTACATAATAGTAAAATTCATTATCCAACTCGTTTTGTAGCAGTTTTACAGAAGCCAAGCCGATCCAACTGCCGCTCCAGGTAGGCCGTAATAGCAGGCTTTTTTGATAGCTTGTTGCCGCATTGTTTAAGTTGGCATTATTGGTATTTAAGTCTAAACCAGCATCGACCGATTCTTCACTTCTCTTTTCAACAATAGCTTTCCACTCGAATAGCTGCCCCTGTATTTGATAATACAGAGCGTTATCGGGGAAGTAATCGATAGCGCTGCCAATTTTACTTAGACCACTGTCAACTTGCTTTATTAAAGCTTTTTCAGGACTTAGTTGCCATCCTTCAATATCATTTTTCACGCTGTAATACGCGTTACCCGCAATGAAAAGCTGGAAGCTCCACAAAAAACAGAAACTGGCAAGTAGCACCATGATCCACTTCAGTATTAAGCTGTTATCTTTGAAGATGTTAAGTAACCGGCTAGTCATTGAATGGTTCATTTTTTTGATCGAACGACACTATCGCACCAGGCCGCGTTACAAAAACTTCTTGCGCAAATTCATCACTGAATGCCGACACAACGTCGTAAGCGGCACCCATATCGTTTGGCCGGCGTACAAGGTCGTGGGTGTCTGACGCCACTACATGGAATGCTTTGTTTCGCATCATCGACAGTGCAAAATCTTCTACTTTGTCACCAAAACGACCTGTTAAGGCACCAGCGGTAACTTGGAATATACAGCCCTGGCGCTGCAGCCAACTAAATTTATGCTGCTCGGCTAGCAACTCGCGATTTCGCTCTGGGTGTGCAATGAGGGGCTGCACATTATTTTTTAAAAGCCATTTTATAAGCACTTCTAAGCCTTGTGGTATATGGCTATGTGGCATTTCTAATAGCAGAATATGCTTACCATTAAATGCACCTAAAAAAGGCAGTGCTTTTTGCCTATACCAAACAGGAATTAGCTCGTTAACGCGCACTTCTGCGGCATAAGAAAGAGAAAGAGGTATAGATGCACGGATAATTTCTTTTTTGAATTCTAGAAAAGAATGTTCAATAGACTTTAACGTATTGTCAAAGTAGCCTTTGTGGATATGTGGTGTGCAAACCATATGGCGAACACCGCCATCTACAGCTTGCTGCGCCATTTCCAACGCAATGTCTAAAGACCTGGCACCATCGTCGATGCCAGGTAATATGTGGCTATGTAAGTCTATCAATAAATGCTGTTAGCTGCTTTTATGACTGGTATATCCGTATTGGTCATAAAAACCAGCGTACCTCTGTGCTGCCCCTGATTTGCGTAAGTCTACTTGATTTAGTACTACACCATCAAGGCGATGACCTACTTGTAAGAAGCGCGACAGTCCATTATTAATAAGCTTTTCACTGGTACTATCTGCACGTACTACGTAAATTACCGAGTCACAAGAGTTAGCAATCAACATAGAGTCGCTTACCGCTTGAGTAGGTGCAGTATCAATGACAACGTACTTATACTGAGTTTTTAACAGCTCAATAAGCTCGTTGAAACCTTTATCAGACAAGAGCTCCTGCGGGTTAGAAGGTATAGTACCTGCTGATAAGATGTCGATATTAGACTCTTCATCCCTAACCAAACACTCATCTAAAGTATGAGACTTCAAGATAAGGTTGGCTACGCCCGGCTGATAGTTTGGAATGTTAAATTGCTTACCTACACTAGGGCGACGTAAGTCCGCATCAATAAGTATAGTTTTATCAAGCTGACCTAAGGCGAACGCCAAGTTTATAGAAACCGTCGTTTTACCTTCTTTAGGTACACTTGAGGTTACCATTATAGCTTGTTGCTCTTTGTCAAGATTCAACAAAGACAAGCTAGTACGCAATGTACGTACAGACTCGGCAAACTGGTGTTTTTTGCCATCGAAGAATGAACGAACTGGTAAGTCGGTCTTTTTCTTGTGTGGTAGCCAAGGAATAAGGCCCAGCATACGTTGACCAAGCTTGCGCTCTACATCTTCAACTGAACGTATACCACTGTTAAGCGTTTCCATCGCAATAGCTAAGAACACACCAAAACCCACACTAAATACGAAAGCTGCGCCAATTAACAATTTTTTATTTGGTTTTGAAGGCACATAGTTTGGAAGCGCTTCATCCAACACTCTTGCGTTTGCAGATTCAAACCCACCTAGCTCGTCTGTTTCTTTTAAGCGTGTAAAGAATGAATTGTATAGCTGCTGATTAATATCAACTTCGCGCTGAAGGGCTTTGCGCTGATTATCCAGCGCGGATAGGTCGCGAAATTCGGCTTTCGCACGAGACACTTCTCGCTCTAATTGCGCCACCCTATCTTCAGATACTTCATATTGCGTTGTAATACTTCTAATAAGGTCGCGTATTTGGCCGCTTAATGTTTCTCTTATTGATGAAAGCTCAGCGTTTGCTGCAATCATGCGCGGGTGTTTCGGGCCGTATACATTGCTAAGCTCACTTACGCGCGTCATCGCCTTAGCTTCGTCGCGGCGAACGTCTCTAATAGTCGGGTGGTTAAGCACTTCTGGTAAACGCGCAATATCATCTAAAGAAACATCGTTTCGTGTTTGCTTGTAAATTACCGCATTTAATTTAAGCGCCGTTTGCGCATCTAATAACTGCTTACTTAGCTGCTCTAGTTCTTCAGACGCTAAACCTACTACACCATCAATGTTTACCACTTGGTTTTCTTCATAGAACTTCGCCAAATTACGTTCAGCAACATCTAGTTTCTGCTTCAAACCTTCTAAGCTTTCTGTAAGAAAAGACGTCGCTTTTGCCGTCATATCCAGCTTAGCTTGAAGATAGTTCTCGATGTACACATCGGTAACAGCGTTGGCCAATTCAGCCGACAGCTGCGGAGATTCGGTGGTAACGGTAATACGCATTACTTGCGTGTTATCTACCATTTCTACAGACAACGCTCTCATTAGCAAGGACGTAGCTTTACGTTTTTTAGCCGCTAAAATTTGCTCTTCGGTAAGCTCTTTTGGCTCTTCCTGCGGCAAAAATGGTAATGCCTCTAGAAGACTGGCTTTAAGCTGGTCGGCAATACCTGGCTCTTCTTTGGCTGGCATAAACTCTTCATTATTCCATAATGACAAGCTTTCCACCGTACGCTCTGCAATTTGACGCGACTGCAAAATTTCAAACTGAGTTTGCATGTAGTCTTTACGCTTGGTATCTAAGCCATAGACTTCTTCAATTGAAACAACGTTAGCTTTGTCAGCTTCTACCAAGATAGTCGTGGTAGAGGTATACATGGGCGTCATGCGCATAACTAACAGCGCAACTAAAATTGTGAACGCAATTGCTAATGAAATAATACGAAATGCGTAACGCTTTATAATTCCTAAATAATGAGCAATGTCGATGGTTTCATTTTCAAACACACCGGCGTTTAACTCTTCCCTGCTATTTACTGCCATTTTTATTCCTGAACGCTACGTAAAATTTAGAAGAAACGCTGATTAATGGTGATAATGTCACCAGGCTGGATCATGTCGCTAACCGTTACTGTGAACTCGTTAGTTCTGCCATCTTTTTCGCGAATGATTGTTATTTTGTCGCGCGCTGCTCGTTCGGTGTACCCGCCTGCTAACGCCGCCGCTTTATTTACCGACAACCCTGGTTGGTAAGCATAACCGCCAGGGCGCTTAACTTCGCCATCAATAAAGAACGGGCGATATTCCACGATAGCTACAGAAACAGATGGATTAACAAGGTAGTCACCTAGTAAACCGTCGTATATAAGCTGTTCTACTTGTGCTGCAGTTAGGCCTACAAGCTTTATTTCACCAAGAAATGGATAGTTTATTGTGCCAACGTCAGGAAGGCGAACCTCCATAGACAGATCGTCTTGCCCGAAAACACTTATTTGTATTCTATCGCCAGAGCCCAGCTGATATTGGCTCATACTTAAATTACCCTCTTGGGCCGTAACGACGTTCGAGAGGAGTAAGAAACAAATTAAGAAGAAACTATAAACTACACCATTCTTCACAACGTAACCTCTGCGGATAAACCTACAACGTTTCTATCGTAACCTATTGATTCTCTATTACTGTCACGATCTGCTAACTGGTAAAACAGCGAGAACGATAAATAACGACGTGCTTGATAATTTAGAGAGGCTGAATAGCGCATCAGCTCGTCATCACGGTTTTCTATACCTTCATCATTTAATACATATTCATTGGTTTCACGAGTTATACTCACAGAAGAACTTAGACGATTTAACCACTCATGATTCCATGATGCAGTATAGTCTCTGCCACGAATGAAGTTTCCTTCGCCGTTTGTTTCGCGAGTATCCGCATTGGTCGAGAAGCGGAACGTTGAATATGAAACAGGTTGCCACTCTACTCCAACTTCCCAATCTGTTCCGTAAAAGGTGCTTCTTGTTGCAGATTCAAAATCTTTCTCTTTATAACCGACTTTCGCAAAACCCGTTGTTGCAGCAGTCGATTCCCAAGTTACACCTAATAGAACACGTGTCTCGTCACTATCACGTGTTTCAATCCCGGTTTGGTTATCGTATCTGACATAAGTTTGGGTGACATCAAGAACGGCTGTAGTCGCTGAACCTATTCTATAACCCAATTCAGCGCCTACTTTATTTTTTACACGATCTCGAATTAGGTAAGCTTGTTCAGACCTATCATAGTCTAGCGTTTCACGGTTGGCTTTGAGCGTTAACAAACCATCAGATGTAGCAGCGCCGTACATGTATTCACCACCGAAATAAGTACTTTTATACCTGTCAGGAGTAGTAATAGCTGTACCAAGGCCTAGTGAGAAGCCGGTGCCTCTCTCTTCATGACCGTCTTCATATTGAGCGACAGCATTGACTCGATGGCGACTGTTCAACTCGAAGTCACCCGAAGCTTCTACAAAATGATCGGTGTAATCGTCGTTATCACTAGAAAAATAAACGCCGCGTTCTAATCTATATCCAACTTGAACTGGGTTACCATCTACTTCTGTAGCAGCGATCAATTCCGGTGATAACGTAGCGCGCCAGCTATATATTTTGGGGTCATCATCACGCGCATATGCAACGTTATCAACATAAGCCATTGACGAAGTAAATGATGGTATTAAATCGAATTGTCCAGCTTGGATTCGACCGGCCTCTTGGGCATATAGTGTCGGGGTGGCGCAAATTACCGACATTGCTATGATGCTTTTGGTCCTTTTAAACATGTTTTTTCCTTCCTTCGATGACCTATCTGTAATGACAAATTAGTAACTGTAACTTCGTTTCGGTTTCACACATTGCACAAGCAAATAATTCTATAAAGAGACAAATTGCATCTTTTACAGCTTTCGGTGTTTTTTTACCGATTTTTCTAAACTATATTTTACCGGGAGCAATAGACGTGCCGTTTTTTCTAGCCCCTTGGATTAATACATAAGAAGTTAGCTATTGATACCAACTTAAAATCCCGTTGCTTTCTACCATACCCGCCAAAACAAAAGTATCTCCAAAGTACATAGGTATTGTTTCAGCTATATGTCGTCTCCTTATTATGCCAAGTATGCTATCGTATTTATATAAGTAATGGAAAGTACACGAGTGACATTCTACTCTTTCTGCACCAAATTAGTACGAAACAAAGTCGTTTGCTGTAATAAAATTACAATAACAGTCCGATATTGTTACAATGGCAACCAACGAATTTGAAATTACTAAGGTTATTACATTTATAATACGTAGTTAGACGAATGGAAGAGGAGACGACACCATCAGGCGTGAATCTTGCTTAATTTTAGACAAATGTATTAGCTGTTTTTACTTTATGCGTTATATTTGGATTAGGTTAATAGAATAACCAAAACATCCATTGCGACGGCCTTCACTTTTCACCTAGAGATTACCTAAATGGACAATAGAGTAGATTCTAACAAAGCGATTAAAGCTCATCCGGTAGAGCCCAATACCAGTGGTGGTTTAGTTGTTAGAAACCAAAGTGGTTTTTCTACTATTTACAGGCTTATTGACCTTTCACTTGTCACCATTCTTTACTACTCATCTGCGGCTTATTACGGTACGAAGATAGACACTACAAGCCTTATCCTTCTATTCATTAATGTAATTTGCTTTCAAGTTTCAGCAGAGGGCGTAGAGCTTTATAGGTCTTGGCGTGGTCATAGGACACCAGAAATGCTGCGAGCAGCGGCAATTACATGGATGCTGAGCATTTTAGGCACTTTGACTATGGGGTACTTTTTCGTTCAGGAAATTAAGACTCCACCTCCTGCAATTCTATTATGGTTCGCTTCGTCATTCGTAGTACTCATAATGTGGCGTTTTGTAATGCGTAAGTTTCTATTTCGCATTCGTAAAAGTGGTTTGAACTCACGTCGCTCTATTATAATTGGTGCTACCCAACTTGGTGCAAATGTCGCACTTCAGATACAACAAAACGAACATTTAGGTATCAAGTTCAACGGGCTTTATGATGATAGAGAAGCTGAAAGACTGCCACACGAAATGCAAGGCGCGGTACTTGGAAATATAGAAGCCGCGATAGAAATGGCAAAGCGCAATGAAGTTGATTACATCTACATAGCTCTTCCGATGAGTGCAGAAAACCGAATTCGCAGCATACTAGAGCAGTGTAGTGATACTACGGCAAACGTTTATGTTATTCCGAACTTCTTCATGTACAACCTACTAAACGCTCGCTGGCAGACGGTAGGTAACGTACAGGCGCTAAGCGTTTACGACACCCCATTCCAAGGCGCCAGTGATGTATTGAAGCGGTTTGAAGATGTTGTATTAAGCAGTCTGATTCTAATGTTGATATCCGTTCCCATGTTAGCAATTGCGGCCGCAGTTAAGCTCACATCTAAAGGGCCAGTCATTTTCAAACAAAAGCGTTACGGATTAGATGGTAAACAAATTACGGTGTACAAGTTCCGGTCTATGACCACGCAAGATAATGGTGCGGTTGTGAAACAAGCCACCAAAAACGACGCGCGTTTAACTAAGATTGGCGGCTTCTTAAGAAGAACCTCCTTAGATGAACTTCCGCAGTTTATTAATGTTCTGCAAGGCCGTATGTCGATTGTCGGTCCTCGCCCTCACGCTGTGGCGCACAACGAAGAATACCGTAAGATCATTACTGGCTACATGTTACGCCATAAGGTTAAACCAGGAATTACAGGCTGGGCACAGGTAAATGGCCTGCGTGGTGAGACTGAGACAACTAACAAAATGGTACAGCGCGTTGAATATGATTTAGATTACATACACCGCTGGTCTATATGGTTCGATATTAAAATTGTATTCATGACTGTATTTAATGGATTTATTAACAAAAACGCATATTAGAAGTACACCAAATCAAGAAAAGGACATCATCATATGAAACCTGTTGTATTGGCCGGCGGCACTGGTAGCCGCCTTTGGCCAAAGTCTCGCGCCGCTCTTCCAAAACAGTTTTTGTCGCTAACTTCTGACAGCACAATGCTGCAAGATACCATCACGCGCCTAAGCGGCACTGATGCCGAAGAGCCCGTATTCATATGTAATGAGGCGCATCGCTTCTTAGTTGCAGAGCAACTTCGTAAAAAGAATATTAAACACGGTGGTATTCTGTTAGAGCCTGTTGGTCGTAACACTGCCCCTGCGATAGCACTCGCAGCATTACACGCCACCAAGAATGGCGAAGATCCTATACTTCTTGTACTTGCAGCAGACCACTCAATTAAAGACCAAAGCGCATTTCATAGTGCTATTACTAAAGCAGAGGCTTTAGCAAACGAAGGGAAGCTTGTAACTTTCGGTATAGTCCCAGACCAGCCGCATACGGGATACGGCTACATCAAGGCTGGAAATGTACTTAATGTCGGGTTTGAAGTAGCTGAGTTTGTTGAAAAGCCAGAACTTGAAACTGCAAAACAGTACGTTGAGTCCGGTGATTTTTTCTGGAATAGCGGCATGTTTATGTTTAAAGCTAGTCGTTATATTGACGAATTAGGTAAGTATCATCCTGAGATGCTGGAGATCTGTCGTCGGGCCATTGAAACTGAAGCCCCTGATTTAGACTTCATTCGTGTTGATTCTGAAATATTTTCTACCTGCCCTGACGACTCTATTGACTATGCAGTGATGGAGAAAACTGACAGCGCTGCAATGGTTCCTTTAGATGCTGGGTGGAGTGACGTAGGCAGCTGGACGTCACTTTGGGAAACAGCAGATAAAGATGACAACGGGAACGTTCGTGTAGGCGATACTATTTTAGAAAATACCAAAAATAGTTATGTAAACGCAGAGCAGCGTTTGGTTTCGGTAATTGGTTTAGAAGACGTGATAGTCGTTGAAACCAAAGACGCCGTAATGGTCGCGCACAAAGACGATGCACAGAGCATTAAGAACGTTGTAAATAAATTAAAAGCTGAAAAGCGCCCTGAATTTGAATTCCACCGTGAAGTTTTCCGCCCTTGGGGTAGTTACGATTCTATTGATAGTGGTGCGCGCTTCCAAGTTAAACGTATTACGGTAAAACCTGGTGAAAAACTATCTGTGCAAATGCACCACCACCGCGCTGAGCATTGGATTGTGGTATCGGGCAGTGCCAATGTGACTATTGATGACAAT
>MDTB01121828.1_pt1 | contig 11360 bp, 8 predicted proteins | sample 811161 | NCBI WGS metagenome assembly MDTB01 (sample SAMN05326650, study PRJNA326480) | marine metagenome | isolation source: seawater | place: Mediterranean Sea | collected 2009
AGGTAATTTTTCTCTCCAAATCCTTTACATCAATATTGAAGTAATCTGGATGTACATCCGCAAACACAACTCTAGCGCCAGTTCTACTGATAGCCTCCGACGTTGATATCCAAGTCATTGCGGTAGTTATCACCTCATCGCCAGGGCCAACTCCCAACGCCTTCAAAGCAATATATATCGCATCAGTGCCATTGCCGCATCCTACACAATGATCTGCACCGATGAGAGAGCCAAAATCTTTCTCAAACTGGGTTACATAACTACCACGGACGAAACTCGCACTCTGAAGAACGTCGTTTATGACTCCTTCTATCTGCGGTTTCAGTGCTTGGTGTTGCTTTTTTAAATCAACAAATGGGATGCTCAATTTCCTCTAACACTCCGACTAATTTGGCTGGATTCCCTGCGACGATGCTGAAGGGTTGGACATCGTGTGTAACGACGGCACCCGCCGCCACAATCGCTCCTTCTCCAATTTGTACTGGAAGAAGTGTGGCATTACTTCCAATTACCGAACCACGCTGAATAAGCGTAGGTTTCCACTCATGTTCAAATCCGGTGCGTTTTTTTGAAGGAGGCCTCAAATCGTTAATCGTCATCACCCCATGACCAATAAATACATGATCTTCGATTTTCACAAGACGGCATAGGAAAGAATGTGACGACACGGTCACATAATCACCGACCTCCACTCCCGATTGGATTTCAACAAAACTTCCTACAGTACAGCTTCTCCCTATTGTGCATCCATAGAGATTCGAGAAGTTCCAGATCTTGGTCCCCTCTCCGATGACGCAATCATCAACAATAGATGATGGAGCAATATCTACGGTGTAGTTCTTAGTCAAAGCTTTTTTCCTAATTTACTATGCCTTCCGGCGTAGCCCACCTGAACTTCTTCGCCTGTTGCAACCGACTCGTAGATCGCCGTAATCAACTCTAATGATTTTCGGCCTTCTAAGCCATCAACCAAGGCGGGTGAATTACGATTCAAACACTCGACTACATGCTCCAGGTATGCCCTGTGACCGAATCCATAGACATCAGGAGGAGTTTCGTTATCGGTTCTTGATGCTGTGATCTCTGGCTCATCGCTACTAAACTCCCAATGGACTATCTCATTGACAGCAAAACCTCCGATCTCAACCATCCCTTTCTCCCCGAGAAGGGACAACGATCCCTCAATATTCTTAGGTCTTGTGGCGGTAGTTGCTTCGATTATTCCAAGCGCTCCGCTCTCGAACTTTATCGTCGCGATCCCAGTATCTTCCGCCTCTATATCTACCAACTGAGTTGCAGCCGCCGCATATACTGTTGACGGTCTTCCGAGCATCCACTCCAGTAAATCAATATGATGACTTGCCTGATTTGAGAACACGCCGCCATCCATGAGCCATGTTCCTCTCCAATCATCCTGATTGTAATAAGCTTGGTCACGACACCATCTAACACGTACCGTGCCGAGTACCATCTTGCCAAATAATCCGGCCTCAAGAGCACTGCGCACCTTTTTGATAGGCGCATTCCACCTGTTCTGTTTAACCACAAATAAACGGACACCGTGTCGATCACATGCTTCAATCATGCGATCCGCATCTTCTAAGGTTAACGCCATTGGCTTCTCAACGACGATATGCCTGCCGAAAGGTGCGAGACTTACTACATGCTCTGAATGAAGGCCGCTTGGTGTCAGGACCAAAAAGGCATCCACAGAATCCAGTCCGTTTTCTACCAATGCTTCGATACTGTCATACCAGGGCAAGCGAAACTTTTCCCCTACTTTTTGGGCCCGGTCTCCGTTCACGTCGCACACAGCCACGATTGTTCCGCGCTCAATAGGCTTAACCAGAAGATGATGTAAATATTTCTCAGCAACGCGTCCGCATCCAATCAATGCGAACCGGTAACGATTAATCACGCTGCACCTTGCCACTTGACTCTCTCATTAGACCCACCGAGTATTTTTACGAGAGTCGAAAGAGTCCAGAAGTATTCCCGCTTGGACAAATTTCCATAGTCTTTGAACCTCGCGGAAATTATTATTCTTGATTGCCGATTCAAGAATTTGACTTATTTGACGCCCAGTCCAGACCTCAGATTCAAGAAATCGACGGCCAAGAGCATGGTCAAGCATCAGTTCGCTAAATCCATCCGTAAGCCACTCTCCCAGTGGGCTCGCAAAACCCTCTTTATCTTTTCTCGTGCGGGTTGCTTCAGGCACGATTCCTCTCATCGAATCTCGCAATATTTGTTTTGACGCGCTGGCGCCGAGTTTACATTCCTCTGGCAAAGAAAACGCATAACAAACTAACCGCCAATCCAAAAACGGCGCACGACTCTCAACACCACTAGCCATCGACAGCCTGTCGAAATTGCGCAATATTTTCGGCAGCGTAGTGCTATGAAAGTCTTGATATAGTTTTGTATTAAGGGGGCCCCATCCTACCCGATCAGATAACGACAAGTGCTCAACAGTAGACTCACGCCGAGCACGTTGAACCTGCAAAAAAGCATCGTCGCGATTGTGGCATTGAAAATTCGACCGCACCAATCTTGACCCTAACCCATAAACACCCCTCAGAAATGGAAAACTCGATGCTGTCTCTCGACCACTTCGCTTAACGTCACTTAACAGCATCTTGAACAATCTTCTCCTACTGTATACTGATTCGACTCCAGATGTTTCTTTAAATATCTTTTCAAGACTCTGCCACCGCCCTTTGCTTTGAGGTTTCCACAGTAACCCCTTCATTGCTTCCAGTGGATAGTGGCTATAACCTGCGACCGTTTCATCTCCACCATGGCCATCTATTGAAACCACGATCCCCGATTCCCTCATCGCTTTATATAGTAACCAAGGTCCTAAACCTGGCTCGCTATTCTGGATCGCTTCTAACGCAAAAATGCAGTCAGCGAGTTCCTGGGGGCTTATCTGTCGAGGATCAAGGGTTAGGATATTAAGATCTGCACCGGCATCATCGCAAACAATCTGCGCGTGTTTTCGCTCGATCGAGTTACGGCCTTTGAAGTCTAAAAAGAAAGCGCTCTGCCACTCTCTTGTAATCCTCTCTCTAGATAGGCCGTTATACCTCGATTTATGAAGTGAACTAAATATTGAACTTGAATCTAGTCCCCCACTAAGGGCAGTTGCGATCGGAACATCACTTCTAAGTCGAATTTGACACGCATCGAAAAATAACGACTGATACTGCTCTACCTGCTCCTCATAGATCGATGGGATCGTTACCAGATGATCCTTGGTTTTCCACCACTTCCTTCTTTGGACGACACCATTCTTTGCTAGACGAAGGCAGTAGCCTGCATTGAGATTTGAAACATTTTTTAAAATGGTCTGTTGGTCATCTTCGATGTTCGTCATCCAAGCAACGACTGTGGGATCCACATCGGGCTGGATTGACCTTGGTAACGCCAAGAATGCCTTGAGCTCCGATGCGCAAATAAAATAATCCTCAGTTAGGTAATAAAACAATGGTTTTACCCCAAAGCGATCGCGAGACACAAAAATGATCTCGTTTAGTAGATCAAAAATCACAAACGCCCACATACCATTGAACTTATCTTGGCATGCTTCTCCCCAAAAATGATAAGCGGCCAGAATTACTTCTGTATCCGACTCTGTTTTAAATGAGTAGCCTACCTTTTCAAGCTCATTCTTTACTTCAAGAAAATTGTAAATTTCTCCGTTGTATACGATCTGATATCTACCATCCGCAAACGACATTGGTTGATCACCGGCGACACTAACATCAAGAATGCTGAGCCGAGCATGGCCGAGACTTAGGTTAGGCTTCTCGAAATTAACTGTCTTTAAGCCATCTGGACCTCGATGGAGCAGAGCCCTCGTGAACTCGTCGATCCACATGGCTCTTACGGGCCGGCCGTGGTAACCCCAAATTACTGTCAGTCCACACATCAGTCTTTCATACGCATTGGTGATCTTTTCAGCAGCTGAGGACACTAGCCCTCAGACTGGCTACGTAATAGTTCGGCAACTCGCCTGCATCCAGAATACTTTTCCTCTGAAATATTTGGTAGGTTAGGTACCTTAGAGCAGCGCTGCCACATCATTCGCTTACGCATCAGCCAGTACAGCTCAATCAAGGTCTTATTCCTGATGAAATCTTTTACTGTTTGCTTTCCGCCTAACATGATTCCCGGCTCATCGTATGCGCGCTGCCCTTCGGGTCGTTTCTTTCGCTCAAGACTCTTGTACTGCCACGAAAGCAATTTAGAAAAATGACGGAAAAGCTCGAACTCTGTGATTGAGATCGCTTCCGCACGAGAGCAGGTCCCTCCACTGAAGAGGGCATCAGACACACTTTCGCGGAAGATGCCAATCGTTCTTCCAAACCCCTCGTCAAAGAATAGGTCGAACAGTGTGCTGTTATGCCAACTAAAGTGGTGGTTGCTATGCACCTGGAACATCAACGTGACAACATCAAGACGCTTTACTCTACCTTCGACAACAGCCAGCGCCCCAGCAAGCAACTCCGGGCCTACATAGCGAGTTGTGGCGCTATCGAGGCTCTTATAAGCAAGTTCCAGAATTTCTCGTCGGAAAATCGAGTAAGATGGCGCTATCGCGTTTCTCATGTAACTTATGAATCGCGCCTTGCTGTCGCTAGAGTCTAATTCAGGTTCAGATACCAATCTCATCTCAGATAGATCCCCGTAGGGGACAGCACCACCCAGTAGCGAGAACTCCACTCGCTCGATTCCACATGCGGCGGCATAATCAGGTGATTCTTCCAGAAATTCGATACAGTCTCTTACGCCGGAGGGCAACAAGACATCATCGTCACCAAATTGGGCAAGATAGTCGGTTTCTGAAATGCTGATAAGGTGCTTCACTGCCGCGCCACAGGTTGGGAACTCTTCTGGAGGCAGGAAGATATGTCTTACGTTTAATTTTGTATTAAACCTATTTACAGCCTCTTGGGAGGCTAAATACTCGTCCCCTTGACTGGAATCCCCAATCAGAATCGTGCCAGCAAATCCAAGTTCTGCATATAGCCAGAGGGCCCTTGCAACAAACTGGGATCGGTTCAATGTCGGAATTAGTAAAGAAAAATTTTCCAATGTGCGACCTCTATTCGTATCTGTAGCAACCAAGGCACAAATATCTTAGGGAGGAAGCGAAGTTGCCGACCGACTTCTGAAACAACTACGCGTAATTCCCTATGTCTGAAAATCGCTAACAGTATTGATGTCGTGATGGTAATGCATGCTGAGGCACGAGCATCCCCCAACATAAGATCACAAAAACGAAAGTACGCCAGAGAAGTGGCTAACCCAATAAAGAAGAACACCCCTGACTTAAAATACAGATTTAAAGGTTTGCTACCCTCTCTGAGCAAATTTGAACAAAGGGCAACGCCAACGACGATGAATATAAAAGTCTGAGCAAAGACAAGGCTGAGAGCCGAGGTACTGATGACTATGATCTCAAAAACTGGCTGCATAAATGCCACTCAAAGTATTGGTATATTTCACAGCCGAAGGGGCAGTTTGAGTTCCGTTGGATAGATCAACTATGCTTTCTGATCGCAACCAGTAGGGATGCAACGCGTCAAGAACTATGACAATTTGGATGCAGTATTTGTATCGCAGAGACGCAACAATGGGAAATCAAAAATTAGATGCCAAGCACGTCCCCAAGATAGACGCGACGACGAAATTAAGGCGTCTTGCTTGGACTACAAAAGTTTGCGGGGTGTACGTACTAACTAGAACGCATCGCTTTTAAACTAGGAAAGATAGCGAATACTATCCTCCCAGCGATTTGTCTAATTCTCCAATACAACGATATTTTCTTGCCAAATATCGTGTTTCCACCAAAAAGGAAGTAGTAAATTTTAAATTCGATTGGGTGTTTAAAGTTCATCCGATCGATCCGTATATCCTGAATTCTCGCCATTAGCTTAGCGGCTAGTCGTTGTCCCACCGACTTGTCCTTGAATCTCTCTGGGCTGCTGAATTCATATCCACGGAGCGTTGAGTAAAAAGATACCTGCTTACAAAAATCACGATAATCCTCATCTAGCCATGTCATCATCGTAGAGTCGGTGAGCGGCATTTGAAAACTGCCCCAGTCCTCTAGTGTCTTAAATGGCTCCCACCCATAGTCTTTCCGAACGTTATCGTAAAGCCAAGTACCGGGTATCGGACAAAAGAGAAAAACACAGTTGTTAATAAAGTACTCGTTACCAGCACTCAACCTCTTTATCAGTTTAAAGGTCTCTTGGACATCGTCTTTAGTTTCGGTCGGAAAACCACAGATAAAGCTAACCAGGTGGGGAATTTTGTAATCGCGTAATCGCTGAACACCCTTAACTATCGTCTCGACTTTGACATCCTTAAGTACTACGTCATCGAGCAACCGCTGGGAGCCTGACTCAGCACCAAACGAAAGGGTGCTACAACCCGATTTAACCAACAACTCCATATAGTCATCATCCAATCGAGCCAGCGTATCGAATCGAATAAATGCGGTCCAATTGATGTTTAACTTTCTTTCAACTATGCCTTCTAGTATTTCTCTGACGCGACGCTTATTGATAAAGAATTCATCCTCCATCGTGAAATCAATGAAGTCAACATTGAACCGATTCACGACATACTCGATTTCGTCAAGGACATTCTCGGAACTCTTAACACGATAACTTCTGTTGTGAACCGACACGTTGTAGCAGAAAGCGCAGCGCCATGGGCATCCACGACTTGTATGAACTGGAATTTTCTTTAGTTTCGAGGGATCATAATCCAATTGATCATAAGGCAACTTATAGTCGAGACTATCCAAGTCAACATATTCTTGTGGTGGATTTCTGACAAACTGACCTTGCTGGTTTTTAAAAGCTATCCCTTTAACGTTCGCAAGATCACCCTTCTCTATCAGACAGGTAGCTAAATCTTGGATTGCTGCTTCACCCTCACCGATCACGATGATATCAACTAAAGGGTGTTCTAGAGTTTGTTCGGGCAGCAAAGTGGCATGCACTCCACCCCAAACAATTGGGATTGATGGGTCGTGCTCCCTTATCTTTTTCGCAGCGTCTAATGTTCGAGTGATCATGTCCCCGGTCAAAACCGTAAATCCAACGAACAGCGCGTCCTCGAGCGGCATCGAATCAATATCAACTTTCCGCGCGTCAATAATTGAGGTGCTTACTTCGATATCATTAAGAGCTTGCGCGACATACAAAAGGCCGACTGGGAAATCTTCCTGATAGTTATACCCCACCATGTCTTGCTGGCCGGGATATACAAGAGGAACGTGGAAGGTTTTGGCGGAGCGCGTTTGAGGATCCATATCTCGTGAGGATTTATGGTTTGGAATCTCTATTTTAGCTTATTTTTAAACGTTTGCGCTTAACATTTTTCACCTCATATTTCGAGGTTTTGCGACTCCCAAAGGCGCCAAAACTGTCCTTGTTTTGCCAATAGTTCGCTGATCGTGCCCTGCTCCACAATTCCTCCTTTATCGAAAACCACGATGTTATCGGCTTTTTCTATAGTCGAAAGCCGATGAGCGATAATCACGATTGTTCTCTCGTGATGCATTGCTTCTATTGCGGCCCTTATTTGCTTTTCCGATACAGAGTCAAGTGAACTTGTTGCCTCATCCAGAAGTAGGACATCCGGGGACCGAAGCAGTGCTCTCGCCAGCGCTAATCGTTGTCTTTGGCCTCCAGACAATTTATGACCCCGATCTCCGATGACTGTTTCTAAGCCCTTAGGAAGTTGATTAATAAATTCAGAAGCATGCGCCGCATCAGCTGCTCTCATAATTTCTACCTCCGTTGCCTCCTCCCGGGCAAATGCGATATTCGCAGACACTGTCGAGTTCAATAGAAAGATATCTTGCTCCACCAATCCTATCTTCTCCCGCCAGAGCACATCGTCCATGTCACGCATATCTACTCCATCGACCACGATTGAGCCACTTGACGGTTGATAAAGACCGAGTAGCAAATCCATTGTCGTCGACTTCCCCGCACCCGAGGGGCCAACAAACGCGACCGTGCTCCCTTTTTCTATCGAGAAGTTGAGAGCGTGCAACACGTTTTCGTATGTGCCAGGGTACCTAAAGCCTACGTTGTCGAACTTGATCTCGCTCTTTAAGATAACTGGATGACTCTTACTTTGACGGTTTGTTCGATCAGACCCCTCATTAAGAAAATCTTGAACCATTTCTAGATGAGGCAATAACCAGCCTAACTGAACGCGCAGATTATTGAAAAACTGCAGATTCGGCTTTAATCTGTAGAACACCAAGACATAAACAAATATCGTTGGGATTGCAGCTTTCGCGGTGTCTCCTGCAAAAAGGTACCCGGCGATTAAAACTAAACCGGCTGATGAAATAGTAAGTATTTCCATAGCCGGATTTATGCTTGCTTGAATGAGGGTACTTCTTCTCTCTGGGAATATTTGATCGTCTCGAGATGAATTAATTAATTCGGTTGCGTACTCTGTACTGTTAAACACTCTTAGCAATCTTGGTGCATTTATGAATTCCCAAGTCCAAAAGAATGTCTTCTCTCTTCCTTTCAGGGAAAGATCAGATAACACACGCAACCGATGTGCCACTAAACCCATTATCCACCAAATTACCCAGGCGATACCGACCGTCACGAGAGCCATCAACGGAGACATAACGAGAATTAAAACGATATAAGCAATCAGCATACAAGTCGCTCGGGCCGCACCGCCGATTTGCCTAACGAGTGTCGAAACTGTTTGTGCTTGATCGATCGCGTTCGCGGGCGCACCGGCGGGCTGTCTCATAACAGTCTCGTAGCTCATTTCCATTAAATGTCTCGTTACTTTTCTCTGCGTTTCTCGCCTAACAAACACCGCAAGAATAATCTCCGTTGCGGTCGCGCCATATAGAAACACAACCCTCACTACCTGGCTGCTGACAGCAATCCCGACCAAGATTAAGAAAGATCCTCCCTCCCCATACCTATCAATCATAGGACCAATAAAAATATTTAGCTTAGAGAGAAGCCCCGAACTAAGCATATCCCCCTCACCTAGCAGTACTGAGACTGCAACCCCCAGCAAGCCCATAGACCCGCCCTCTAGGACCGCGCCAAGCAAGTTGCACGCCATCATGAAACCAACTAAGCCAGGCTTGCGGCGCAAAAGATAGCCAAGACTTCGTAGTGCGTCTCTCCCGCTCTCTGACAGATTCAGAGCAAGCTTGCCAAACAAATATTTAAACATACGGCTCACTGTGTTCTTCTCAACCCTCTACGCATAAGGAGAATCACTCCAAACAGAAACTGGCTCAAAATACTTTTTGCAAGCGCCTGCTTCATAACAACAGTCTTCCAAAATACTCGCGCCTACAAATCTATGCTAACTAAACAATCTAAGTTATTCCTAGGATTGCATTCTTCCAACCTTTATCCAGCAAAATATTGATTGCATTAATTGCTATTCCGTAACTGCAAAATACTGTAATGCCGGCCAAGCGGTTACGGAAAACATCTGACTGAATTGCCCAGACGACAAAAATCATTTCAAATGCAAAATAAAACACTAGTACCCTTGAAAAAATCTCTGGGAAAACAATTAATGGCGTAGCAAAGAAAAACAAAGCACGACGATACAGAGGTATATCAACTTCCCAACTTGTCTTCGTCATCACTCTCAGAAATTCCGAGACCAATAGAAGCGCGCCCACCAAAACCCACTTAGTTAAAGCTTTAGTCCTTTCGGGATCTATGAATTCGGGATCCTGATGCACTTTAGCCGCATAAAAACTAAACGCGACCAGGAATTCTGAATAATCTAGATCTAAACTATTGATAAGCTTTATTCCAATTACTACGCCTGCGCCCATTCCTAATCCGACGACATCAAGGACTGTGAACCGGCGAGTCCACAGCGGTCTTTCAAAAATTCGGGGGTTCCGACGAGCAATCAACATCCCAATCAGCAGCACCAAGAAAATACCTGACCAAAGATGAAATGAAACCGCTAACGCACTTGCTACAGTCGCAATTACCCATCGTTCCCTGACTGCGCTCGAGAATGCACATAACAGTAACGCGATCGCAAGAAATTGACGGATAGAATTCTGTGATCCAACAAATACGAAAATCGATCCCAAGCAGATTGTTAACGATGTTACTGACAGATGCCAGTCCAACTGACGAATCGTATTACGTGTTCTTAAACTCTGGATCGTCGCTATCAAGAGAGATAGACCAAAAATTAAGACGAATAAGAATAGGGTATCTGATATATGTCGTTCTTGAATGAGTCGCGGCCACAAAGGGCCGTGCGGTAGTACACTAGAGAGTGCCTTAATCGTAATTGAAAATCCGGGACCAGAGCGCTCATAAAATGAAAACGGTGCTTGCTGGAGTTCATCCTCGGTCAGGAGATCGGAGCTAAAACCTTTTCCTGTCCAGTGAAAAGAGCTCCACCGAGGCATGTACCCACTATCAAAAAATGCAGAGTAACGCGGGAAATCATATGTCGCGGGCTTAACGGCGTAGACTGCTAACAGAAGCGCGAGGATCGTTAATATTACAGGGCGCTTTTTCCTCGCAAAAATTAAACCAGCACTGGCGAAGTGTGCGCCCAACCACCCAGAAAAAAGCACAACCAGATTTGTTTCCAAAAACTCTTCCTCATGCTTGACCAAATTTTAGCAATCAGCTGCTACCTCGCTCTCTTCCTGATTCCTGGACTCGGAGTGGCGACTTCGCTTCGCTCGCATTCTAATTTATTTCTACTTACTTTTGCGATAAGCGCCAGTATTGTTTCAATCTCAATAGCAGGAGTTCAGATCTTGGGCATAGAGACCCACTCTTCACTCTTTATCTTTTTTCTAGCGATCTGCGCCTTATCTGCGTCAATCACTATTTTTCGACTTCGTCTAGCACCTTACTCCCTCGATAAACTTGCTGTATCCGAAGCTGTTAAATCGCCCACCCTTTCTGGGCACTTGCTATTGACCGCCTCAATATTCGCAACTCACTTTTTCTTTGGCACCTATACGGAAATTCCATCCGATTTTTGGAAACAACTTGCCCGGGTTAACTCCATTTTTCTTCATTTCAGTGAAAGCGGTTTCTCGTGGGCCGAACAAAACGTCGGTTTCGGCTTCTCAGGGTCTAGCACCATCTATTTCATTCACGCTGGCATTGCTGCTCTACTAGGGTCTGATCCTCTCTCAATTGCTTCTGCTGCAACAGCTGCTTCTACGTGGCTTTTTCTTAGCGTTGTGTACTACTTCACAATCTACCTGACTGGGTCATTTGGCTTCTCGGATCGGCTTGCCACATTGACTGCTTTTCTCGCGACGCTCTTCGTCTCGC
>MDTB01119268.1_pt1 | contig 11359 bp, 22 predicted proteins | sample 811161 | NCBI WGS metagenome assembly MDTB01 (sample SAMN05326650, study PRJNA326480) | marine metagenome | isolation source: seawater | place: Mediterranean Sea | collected 2009
GGTTTACGAGCCAGTCACGGTGTTTCAGTTTCACACAGATCGCACGGATCAACAGGACAAAACCAAGATCCCGGAAAAGTATTTAAAGGAAAAAAAATGGCCGGACATATGGGGTCAAAATTTAGAACGTTATTGAATTTAGAAATCATAAAGTCTGATATGGAAAATGGTTTAATTTACATAAAAGGGTCAATACCCGGATCAAAAAATTCTACAGTTTTTCTTAGAAAATCTAAAAAAATAGTAAATAGAAAAACAAGCAAAGATAAATTTGTCCAAGCTGTCGAAACTTCAAAAACATCTAGTAAAAAGGATACACAGAAGAAAGAAACTCCAAAGAAAATAGAAAGCAAACAAGTTAAAAAGGAAGAACCTAAGAAGAAATAAATTATGAATATCAAAGTATTAAGCATTGATGGCAATATAAGCAAAGATGTAATCGTTTCTGATAAAATTACTAGTTTAAAAGTAAACAATAAACTTTTGAAATATGTAATTGATTGGCAACTAAACCTTTCAAAAAAGCGTTTAGCCAAAACCAAACAAAGAAACGAGATTATTGGTTCAACTAGAAAAATTTATGCACAAAAAGGCACTGGTGGAGCAAGACATGCAAGTAGAAAAGCACCGTTATTTGTTGGTGGAGGAGTAGCTCACGGACCAAAAGGCGATAACTATAAAAATAAAAAAATTAATAAAAAAATAAGAAAAATAGCTTTAGCGCAGACAATATCAAAAAAAAGAAATAACAACGAGTTATTTATTTTTGATGACGTTAAAAAAGAGATAAAAAAAACAAAAATTTTCAATTCTTTCTTAGTCAAAAATAAATTAACAAATGTATTAATTGTATCTGATAAAGAAACTGAGAAAAATATTGTTAAATCAGTCAGAAATTTACCTAATGTCAAACTTATAAATGAAGCGGGAACAAATGTGTACGATCTAGTTAAATATAAAAATGTATTATTTACCACGACCTCAATAAAAAATATTCAAGACAGGTTAAAATGAAAAAGATTAATTTTTTAGATACCGTTATACACCCTATAATTACTGAGAAGGCCACTAGCCTTTCTGAGAATAACAAAGTTGTATTTAAAGTAAGAGATGATGCTTCTAAAAAATCTATTAAAAAAAATATTGAAAAAATTTTTAAAGTTAATGTCGTAAAAGTTAATACAATTACAAAAAAATCTAAAAGTAAAATTATTAGAGGAAAAATTGGATATAAAAAAGGTTATAAAAAAGCATTAGTTACTTTAAAAAAAGGCCAAAGTATCGACTTGGCTACTGGAGTTTAAAAATTTATGGCGTTAAAAACATTCAAACCTTACACAAAAACAACAAGATCAACAGTTTTGGTTGATAGAAAAAATATTTGGAAAGGCTCTCCATATAAAAAACTTACACGAGGAAAGATATCTTCTGGAGGAAGAAATAACTTGGGAAGAATAACTTCTAGAGCAAAAGGAGCTGGTCATAAGAAAAGATATAGAATTATAGATTTTCATAGAAATAAAATTGATACGATAGGTACAGTCGAAAGAATTGAATATGATCCAAATAGATCATCTCATATAGCATTAATTAATTATGAGGACAAAACGAAGACTTATATTATATGTCCACAAAATATTAATATTGGAGATAAAATTGTATCTGGATTAGAAAAAGAGGTAAAAATTGGGAATTGTATGCCGTTGAGTGACATACCACCAGGCACGCAGGTTCATAATGTTGAGTTAAATGCTGGAGCAGGAGGTAAGTTAGCAAGATCTGCTGGGGCCTCTGTAATTCTATCTGGTATAGATGATGAATACGCAATAATTAAATTATCATCTGGCGAGACAAGAAAGGTCAGAAAAGATTGTAAGGCTACAATAGGAGTTGTTTCTAATCCAGATCAAAAAAATATAAAAATAGGTAAAGCAGGAAGAAATAGATGGAAAGGTAAGCGTCCACTTACACGAGGTGTTGCCATGAACCCTGTTGATCACCCACACGGTGGAGGAGAGGGGAAGACAGCTGGAGGAAGAAACCCTGTTTCACCATGGGGTCAATCTGCCAAAGGTCTTAAAACAAGGAGACCACAAAGAAGTGATAAACTTATAATTTCAAGAAGAAAAAAAAGGAGAGATAATTAAATGACACGTGGGGTATGGAAAGGACCATTTGTTCATCCAAGTTTGCTTAAAAAAATAGACAAGCTTAAGGATCAAACAAAAAAAATGCCAATAAAAACCTGGTCAAGAAATTCTACTATAATACCTGAGTTTGTTGGTCATAGTTTCTTAATACATAATGGCAAAAGCTTTATTCCAATAACTGTTTCAGAGGAGATGGTAGGACATAAATTGGGTGAATTTTCACCTACAAGAAAATTTTCTGGTCACACACCTGCTGATAAAAAAGCTGCATCTGAAGGAACTTCTTCTAGCTCAGGTTCAGCATCAAAAGCTGCACCGGGAGCTTCACCAAAAGCTGCGCCTGCTGTTGCCGCACCAGCATCAAAACCTGTATCTGCAAAAAAGGACACTAAATGACAGAAAAAAATAATATAATTAAATCTATAAATAAAAATGTGAGAAGTGGCGCTAGAAAAGCAAATTTAGTATTGAAGTTCATAAAAGGAAAAAAAGCAGACGTAGCCTTGAGGGATTTAGAATTCACAAGAAAAAAGGTTGCTGAAGACATTAAAAAAACTGTAAAGTCTGCAATTGCAAATGCTGAAAATAATTACCAGTATGACATTGATAACCTTTATGTAAAAGAGGCCTTTGTTGGTAAATCGATTACTATGAAAAGATTTAGGCCAAGAGCCAAAGGAAGAGCAGCTCCAATTAAAAAACCTTATAGTAGAGTAACAATTATACTAGAAGAAAAAAAAGGAGATAATAAAAAATAATGGGACAAAAAGTAAACCCAATAGGCTTTAGATTAGGTGTAAACAGAGGCTGGGATTCCGTTTGGTTTGCACGCAAAAATGATTATGGGAAATATTTAATTGAGGATTATAAAATTAGAGAATTCATTAAAAAAAATATACTGAACTCTGGAGTATCAGAGATTATAATTGAGAGATCTGGAAAAAAATGTTCTATATTTATTCACACTTCAAGACCTGGTTTTGTTATTGGAAAAAAAGGATCAGATATTGAAAAGATCAAGGGCAAAATTTCAAAAATTACAGATAGTGAAGTTTCTGTAAATATTAAAGAGATAAAAAAACCAGAACTCAACGCTTATTTAGTTGCTGAAAATATATCTCAACAATTAGTAAAAAGAATTGCTTATAGACGTGCAATGAAAAGAGCAATGCAATCAGCAATGAGACTAGGAGCAAAAGGAATTAAAGTTACACTAAGTGGTAGATTAGCAGGCAATGAAATAGCCAGAAGTGAATGGTTAAGAGAGGGAAGCATACCTCTACATACTTTAAGAGCAAATTTAGATTATGCCGAATCCGAAGCATTAACTACTTATGGAATAATAGGTGTAAAGGTTTGGATTTACAAAGGTGAAATCTTTTTAAAAGATGTGAACAAGCAAAAAACGGAAAGGACTAAGAATGCTACAACCAGTAAGAAGTAAATATAGAAAGGCACATAAGGGTAGAATTCATGGAAATGCTACGCGAGCTAGTTCACTTAACTATGGAGAATTTGGATTAAAGGCGATTCAGCCCGAAAGAATAATTGGAAAACAAATTGAAGCAGCAAGAGTTGCACTAACAAGACACATGAAAAGGACTGGAAAAGTATGGTCTAGAATATTTCCTAATATTCCAGTATCCAAAAAACCAACAGAAGTTAGAATGGGCAAAGGGAAAGGGTCACCTGAATATTGGGCTTGCAGAGTTAAACCTGGACGAATTTTATTTGAGGTAGATGGTGTTACAGAAGAAGTTGCAAGAGAAGCTCTTTATAAAGCTTCAGCCAAACTTCCAATTAAGACTAAATTTGTGAGAAGATAATTATGAAAAAAAAAGAGCAAAAGAAGCTAACAAAAGATCAATCATTAAGAGAAATACAGAAGCTTAAAAAGGATTTATTTAATATGAGATTTAAAAAAGTAAATGGTCAAATTCAGAATGTAGCTGAATTTTCTAGGATAAAAAAAAGTATTGCGAGATTATACAACAATTTAGAAATTAAAAAATGACAAAAAGAATTTTACAGGGTGAGGTAGTTAGTAATAAAAACGACAAAACTATAGTTGTTAAAGTACAACGAAGATTTAGACATCCTTTTTATGGAAAAGTTATATCAAGATCAAAAAAATATCACGCTCATGATGAAGAAAATAAATATAAAATTGGTGATAAAGTGAGAATTATAGAGTCTAAACCTATATCAAAATTAAAAACTTGGGAGGTTCTTGAAAAATGATACAAATTCAAACTGAACTTTTAGTAGCAGACAATACTGGCGCTAAAAGAGTAGAATGTATTAAAGTCTTGGGTGGATCTAAAAGAAGATATGCTGGGGTTGGGGATTTGATTGTTGTGAGCGTCAAAGATGCATTACCAAACGGAAAAGTTAAAAAAGGCTCAGTTCATAAAGCTGTAGTTGTAAGAACGAAAAAGGAAATTTTTAGAAAAGATGGTTCTAAAGTTCAATTTGATAGTAATTCTGTAGTTTTGACGGATGAAAAAGGTGAGCCAATTGGAACAAGAATTTTTGGTCCTGTAACACGTGAACTTAGAGCACGAGGGCAAACTAAAATTATTTCTCTAGCACCAGAGGTATTATGAAAAATTTATTTAAAAAAGGTATGAAAGTAAAAGTTTGTGTTGGTAAAGATAAAGGAAAAACTGGAGAAATTATTGAAATTAACAGATTTAGAAATTTAGCTAAAATTAAGGATGTAAATATGCAAAAAAAACACAAAAAAGCTACTAAAGAAAACAAAGGTGGAATAATAACTATAGAGGGTTACGTACACTTATCAAACTTAAAAAATACTACAGAAATAAAAAAAGGTAAAAAATAATGAACCCAAGACTTAAAGAAAGATACAAAAAAGAAATTGTTCAGAGTCTTATGAGCAAGCTAAATTTTAAAAATATAAATGCTGTTCCAAAAATTGAAAAAATTGTTTTAAACATGGGTCTTGGACAAGAAGGACTAGACAAAAAGAAAATGGAAGTCTGTATAAAAGACATGTCATCAATTACTGGGCAGCACCCAGTAAAAACCAAATTTAAAAAGTCAATCTCTAATTTTAAAACGAGAAAAGGATCAAATGCTGGACTCAAAGTTACATTGCGAAATCATAGAATGTACGAATTTCTTGATAGACTAGTTAATATTGCTTTACCAAGAATAAAAGATTTTAGAGGTTTAAAAGATTCTGCTTGTGATAAATTTGGAAACTTTACTTTTGGTGTAAAGGAACACATCATTTTTCCAGAAATTAATTTTGATAAGGTTGAAACTATAAGAGGTATGGATATTACAATTGTTACATCAAGCAGGTCAAAAGAGAACACAATATTTTTACTAAAAGAATTTAACTTTCCAATAGTTACAGATAATGAGAAAAAAAAGAAAAAAATTAAGAAAATAGTTGAAAGTGAAAATAAAGAGGAAAAATCAGAGAAAGGATAATATGGCTAAAACAAGTGCAGTTCAGAGAAATTTAAAAAGAATTAAAATGGCAAAAAGATACCAAAATAAAAGAAAAAAATTAAAAGCTATTATTAATAACAAAAAACTACCTTTAAATGAGAGATTTGCAGCACAGTTAAAATTATCTAAACTTCCAAAAAATTCTGCAAAAATTCGAATAAGAAATAGATGTGAGATAACAGGAAGACCACATGGCGTTTATAGAAAGCTAAGAATTTCTAGAATTGCATTAAGACAAATGGCTTCATCTGGTAAAATACCAGGGATGACGAAATCTAGTTGGTAAAGGAGGAATATGACTTTAGTTGATCCTATTGGAGATATGTTAACAAGAATTAGAAATGGACAAATGAGAACATTAAATAATATAGATGTACCTTTTTCTAATTTTAGATCAAAAATCTTAGAAGTTTTAAAAAAAGAGGGTTACATTATAGATTTTCAAATAAGTGAGGAAAAAAATAAAATTAAATCAATTATTGTAAAGTTAAAATATTATGATGGACAACCCGTTATCAAAGAAATTAAGCGTATTTCAAAACCTGGTAGAAGAGTTTATTCAAGAGCCACTAGTATACCTCGTGTTCTAAATGGTTTAGGATTGGCGATACTGTCTACAAGCAAAGGTGTTATGTCTGATGTTGAAGCAACTAAAAATAATTTAGGCGGAGAGATAATTTGTAGGATATTTTAATGTCGAAACTTGGAAAAAAAGCTATTTTATTACCCAAAGAATCTACCGTTAAAGTAGAGGGAAATACATTATTGGTGTCAGGTCCAAAAGGCACACATAAAGTTTTATTTAACAGTAAAATGTTTTCTTCTAAAATTAATGAAAAAAATGAGTTTCAAATTTCACCACTATCTAAAGACAAAAAGACTTCTTTAATGTGGGGAACATATAGAAGTTTAGTAAATAATGCGGTTTTAGGTGTCACAAAGGGACACGAAAAGAATTTAGAATTAAATGGTGTTGGTTTTCGAGCTAATCTTAAAGGAGATAAGCTGGGTCTACAATTAGGTTTTAGTCATGAGGTCACATATTCAATACCAAAAGGGATCGTGATAAAGGTTGAAAAACAAACTAAGTTAAACATAACAGGGTCAGATAAAGAACTTGTCGCAAAAGTTGCTGCTGAAATTAAATCATTAAAACCAGTTGAGCCATATAAAGCAAAAGGGATTAAAGAAAAAGATCAATATGTGATTAGAAAAGAAGGTAAGAAAAAATAAAATGAAAAAAATTAATTCTAAAACAAAACGTTTATTAAGAAACAGGAGCAAACTTAAAAAGGTTAATGTCGACAGATATAGAATAGCTGTATTTAAATCATTGAAAAATATTTCTGCACAAATAATAGATGACAAAGCAAACAAAACCATCGTATCAGCATCATCGATGGAAAAAGATTTAAAAAAAAATAAAAAAAATAAGACGGATTTATCTAAACTTTTAGGAGAAATTTTAGCCAAAAGAGCTTCAGAAAAAAAAATTAATAAAGTATTTTTTGATAGAGGTGGATATAAGTACCACGGTAGAATTAAAGCTTTAGCAGAGTCACTAAGAAAAAATGGATTGAATTTTTGATGAAAGAGAAAAGCGAATTTGTAGAAAAACTAGTAGCCATTAATAGAATAACAAAAGTTGTTAAGGGTGGAAGAAGATTTGGTTTTGCAGCATTAGTTGTTGCTGGAGATCAAAAGGGCTCTATTGGAATAGGCCAGGGTAAATCAAAACAAGTCCCAGATGCTATTAAGAAGGCAACCGAGGTGGCAAAAAGAAATATGGTCAAAGTCCCTTTAAAAGATGGACGAACATTACATCATGATGTGTTCGCAAAAAGTGGTTCAGGTAAAATATTAATGAGGGCAGCTCCAACAGGTACTGGTATTATAGCTGGAGGCGCAACAAGAGCTGCATGTGAAGTGTTGGGTATTCAAGACATAGTTACCAAATCTCTTGGTTCATCTAACCCACACAATGTTTTAAAAGCAGTTTTACAAGGATTAAAAAACCAGAATTCACCAAAAATTATTTCAGCAATGAGGAATAAAAAAATTGCTGATATTATAAAAAAAAGAGAAAATTAATATGAAATTAAATACTTTAGTAAAGACAAATACATCAAAAATTAGAGTTGGAAGAGGTATTGGATCAGGCAAAGGTAAAACTTCTGGACGAGGAGTAAAGGGTCAAAAATCAAGATCAGGTGTTGCAATTAAAAGCTTTGAAGGTGGACAAATGCCTCTTTACAGAAGACTACCCAAAAGGGGTTTTAGCAGTAAAAATAATTTATTCAAAAAAAAATTTATTGCTAAACTTAACTTAAGAGATTTACAGATTTTTATTAAAAAGAAAAGGATAGAAAGTAATGAAGAAATTAATCTAAAATATCTTCAAGATAAAAAGATTATTAGAAGCAAATATGACAAATTAAAAGTTCTTGGGTCTGGAGAAATAAACGATAAATTAAAAATAAAAACTGACTACATATCTAAATCAGCAAAAACGAAAATTGAAAGTGTAGGTGGTCAAGTTAGTATCTTAAGTTCCTCAGATAAAAAATAAATGGCTGAAGACTCAAAAATATCATCAAATTCATCTGATTTAAGAAATAGGATATTTTTTACAATTTTTATTTTATGTATTTACAGATTAGGAACTTATGTTCCAATCGCAGGCATAGATCCCAACTCATTAGCTGAGATAATGTCATCAAGTCAAAAAGGACTTCTTGGGATGTTCAATGTCTTTTCTGGAGGTGCTGTTCAGAGAATGGCGATTTTTGCCTTAGGTATAATGCCTTATATTTCTGCATCAATTATAGTTCAGTTGCTAACAGGAACTTCAGATTATTTTAAAAATTTGAAAGAGCAAGGAGAAATCGGCAGGAAAAAAATAACACAAATTACTCGGTATGGTACAGTTTTAATAGCAACGCTACAGGGATATGGAGTTGCGGTTGGGTTAGAAAATGCTGGTGGATTAGTTCTGTCACCAGGAATTTATTTTAAATTAATGACGACTATATCTTTAGTTGCGGGAACAACTTTTTTAATGTGGTTAGGAGAACAAATAACATCAAGAGGTATTGGTAATGGAATATCGTTAATTATATTCTCCGGAATTGTCGCTGAAATTCCAAGAGCTCTTGCATCAACTTTTGAACTTGGTAGAACTGGAGCTTTATCTCCAATAATGATCATATCTATTTTTATTTTAATAATAGCAACAGTGATGTTCATAGTTTTTATGGAAAGAGCAATGCGTAAAATCCTAGTTAACTATCCAAAACGACAAATGGGAAATAAAATTTATGGCGGTGAGTCATCTTATTTACCTTTAAAGATTAATACAGCAGGAGTAATTCCAGCAATTTTTGCTTCAGCACTTTTATTATTACCAATAACTTTTTCAAACTTCGGAGCATCAGATTCAGAATTCTTTATAAATTTTTCGTCTTTATTTTCACAAGGGAAACCTCTTTATATGGCTTTATATGCGTTTGGAATTATATTTTTTGCTTTTTTTTATACTTCAATTGTTTTCAATCCAAAAGAGACAGCAGAAAATTTAAGGAAGTATGGAGGATATATACCGGGAATTAGACCTGGCGATAGAACCGCAGATTATATAGAAAATATTCTTACAAAACTTACAACAATTGGTGCTTGCTATTTAACATTGGTCTGTTTGATGCCAGAATTTTTAATTGCAAAATATCCAATACCTTTTTATTTAGGAGGAACTTCAGTTTTAATTGTAGTAGTTGTAGCAATGGATACTGTTACTCAGGTTCAGACAAGATTAATGAGCTCGCAATACGAACATTTAATAAAAAAAGCAAAGTTTAATAGATAATTTATGAATATTGTTATATTTGGTCCACCTGGAGCTGGAAAGGGTACGCAATCAAAATTTATTGTTAATAAATACAGCCTTCATCAGTTATCTACAGGCGATCTTTTACGTAATGAAATTAAAAACAAAACAGAATTAGGATCTAAAATTACAAGTATCATGAAAAATGGAGAGTTAGTTTCGGATGATATTGTAAGTAATTTGATTTTAAAATTTGTCTCTAACGATATTTATAAACACAAGATTATCTTTGATGGTTATCCAAGAACTTTAGCTCAAGCAATTAATCTAAATAACTTATTAAAAGAAAATAAACAAAAAATAAATATTGTTTTAAAATTATCTGTAAGTTTAGAAACTGTAAAAAGAAGAATAGCTGAAAGACAATCACAAGAAAATAGAGCTGATGATAATGAGGAAATAGCAATTAAAAGATATCAAACTTATGAAAAATCTTCTGAACCAGTAATACATTATTATAAGCAATCTAATTTACTCAAAGTTGTAAATGGTGAGGCAACAATATCTGAAATTAATAGTGAAATTAGCGACTTAATTGACGCTATCAAGGGTTGACTTTAAATGATTACACAATATAAATACGCAGTAAACTTAGACATCACAAAATATGGCACGAATAGCAGGAATTAACATACCTATCAATAAAGTCGTTCACACAGCTTTAACTTATATACATGGTATTGGAGATTATAATTCAAAATTAATTTGTGAAAAATTAAACATCCCTCTAAACAAAAGGGTTAACAAATTATCAGAAGAAGAAGTTTTGAAAATACGTGAATATATAGATGCTAATTACAAAGTAGAGGGAGATTTAAGAAGAGAGAACTCTATGAATATAAAAAGGCTTGTCGATCTAGCCTGTTATAGAGGCTCGAGGCATAAAAAAAAATTACCAGTAAGAGGCCAAAGAACTCACTCAAACGCTAGAACTAGAAAAGGTAAAGCAATAGCAATAGCAGGAAAAAAATTAACACCACTTAAAAAATAAAAAATGAATACTAAAAATAAAAAAGCTGAAGAGAAAAATAATAAGACAGAAGAAAAAATTATTAAAAAAGTATTTAAAAAAAAAAAATAAGCAAAAAAAAAATATTTCTACTGGTATTGCTTTTGTAAATTCAACATTTAACAACACAATAATTTCAATTGCTGATGAACAGGGTAATGTTGTGGCGTGGTCTTCTGCAGGAACTAAGGGATTTAAAGGTTCAAGAAAGTCCACTCCATATGCTGCTCAGGTAGCAGCAGACGACGCAGGTGGTAAAGCTTATGAACAAGGTCTTAGAACTTTATCTGTTCAAGTAAAAGGGCCTGGTTCTGGTAGAGAAACAGCATTAAGAGCATTACAATCAAGAGGTTTTAAAATCATTTCAATAAAAGACACAACACCAATGCCACACAATGGTGCACGACCACCAAAAAAAAGGAGAGTATAATGGAAAATATAAATATTATTGATAAAAACTGGAAATCATTAATCAAACCAACAAAACTAGCGATAACAAGTAATGATGATAAGTCCACGGCTAAGGTTATTGCAGAACCCCTTGAAAAAGGTTTTGGGCAAACAATTGGAAATGCGTTAAGAAGAATATTGTTATCCTCAATTCAAGGAGCTGCTGTTACAGCAATACAAATCGATGGTGTTCTCCATGAATTTTCCTCTATTAAAGGTGTCAGAGAAGATGTTACTGATATTGTTCTGAATGTTAAAAATTTGGCAGTTAAGCTCAACTCATCAGGATCTAAAAAATTAGTTTTAGACGCTACAGGACCAAAAGAAGTTAAAGCAAGAGACATAACTCCAGTAAATGGTGTTGAAATATTAAATTTAGATCAA
>MDTB01201042.1_pt1 | contig 11359 bp, 11 predicted proteins | sample 811161 | NCBI WGS metagenome assembly MDTB01 (sample SAMN05326650, study PRJNA326480) | marine metagenome | isolation source: seawater | place: Mediterranean Sea | collected 2009
CACCGCCAAAAATGTCGCCAAAGACGTCGCCAAAAATGTCACCGAAATTGCCTTGTCCGCCGAATCCACCACCCTGGTTGGGATCCACTCCCGCGTGACCGAAACGGTCGTAGGCCTCACGCTTTTCTTGATCTGTTAAGATCTCGTAGGCTTCCGTAGCTTCTTTGAATTTCTCTTCGGCCTGAGGGTCATCGCTGTTACGGTCTGGGTGGAACTTCATCGCCAGGCGCCGGTAGGCCTTCTTCAAATCGGCCTCGGATGCGCCCCGCTCGACACCCAATACGTCGTAGTAATCCCGTTTTTCCATACCTGCTCAGCCTACTTAACTCGTCTCGCCTTTGCTTCGCCAACCCGTGCGTCTAGCCGCAAAAATTCGCCATGGTTGAAAGCACAACGCGGCGGTGCCTTCGGTCCAGGCAACCACCGCGTCTAATGCACACGCCCCTTGGCCTGGTTCGCTCAGTTCTTGTCGTCTTTGACCTCTTCGAACTCCGCGTCCACCGCGTCGCCGAGGTCGTCGTCGGCTGCGGTTTCGCCGGCACCAGCCTCAGCCTGCTCGGCGTACATTTTCTGCGCCAACGTGGCCGACGCTTCAGACAAGGTTTGCATCTTCGCTTCAATGTCGGCTTTGTCGTCGCCCTTCAGCGCCTCTTCGAGTTCTGTGGCAGCCGTTTGGATAGCGGTCTTTTCCTCTTCGGTGGCTTTGTCGCCAGCTTCTTCTGCAGCCTTGCGCGCGCCGTGCACCAGCCCGTCCGCTTGATTGCGCAGAGTCACCATTTCTTCGAACTTTTTGTCTTCCTCAGAATGCGCCTCAGCGTCGCGCACCATTTGCTCGATTTCTTCATCCGACAGTCCACTAGACGCCTTGATAATGATCGACTGTTCTTTACCCGTCGCTTTATCTTTCGCCGATACATTCAAAATACCGTTGGCGTCGATATCAAACGCCACTTCAATCTGTGGCGTGCCTCGCGGTGCCGGCGGAATATCACTGAGGTCAAAGCGTCCCAGCGACTTGTTCTGACCTGCTTGCTTGCGTTCGCCTTGCAATACATGAATGGTCACTGCGGTCTGATTGTCGTCCGCCGTCGAGAACACTTGGGTCTTCTTTGAGGGGATGGTGGTGTTCTTTTCGATCAACACGCTCATCACTTGACCCATGGTTTCGATGCCTAGTGACAATGGCGTGACGTCAAGCAACAGTACATCGGTTACGTCGCCGGACAGCACCGCCGCTTGAATCGCCGCGCCCATAGCAACTGCTTCATCTGGGTTAACGTCGCGCCGGGCTTCTTGTTTGAAGAACTCTTTAACTTTCTCCTGCACCAACGGCATACGCGTTTGGCCACCGACCAAAATGACATCATCGATATCGCTGGTGGTTAGACTCGCATCGTCTAACGCCACTTGGCAGGGGCTAATGGTGCGGCTCACCAGATCTTCTACCAGCGACTCCAACTTGGCGCGCGTCAACTTCAGCACCAAGTGTTTGGGGCCTGTTTGATCGGCTGTGATGTAAGGCAAGTTGATTTCGGTCTGCTGACTATTAGACAGCTCGATCTTGGCTTTTTCCGCCGCTTCTTTGAGACGCTGCAACGCCAACGGATCGTTGTGTAAGTCCACACCGTTTTCTTTCTTGAACTCATCCGCTAAGAAATCAATGATCTTGAGGTCAAAGTCTTCGCCCCCAAGGAAGGTATCGCCGTTCGTCGACAACACTTCGAATTGGTGTTCTCCGTCTACCTCTGCAATCTCGATGATCGAAACATCGAAGGTGCCACCACCTAGGTCGTATACCGCTACTTTGGCATCGCCGCGCTTTTTGTCTAAGCCATACGCCAGCGCCGCCGCCGTTGGCTCATTGATGATGCGCTTGACGTCCAGGCCAGCAATCTTGCCTGCGTCCTTGGTAGCTTGACGCTGTGAGTCATTAAAATATGCCGGCACCGTGATCACAGCTTCCGTGACGTCTTCGCCAAGGTATTCCTCAGCGGTCTTTTTCATCTTCTTCAGTGTTTCAGCAGACACTTGGGGCGGTGCCAACTGCTCATCTTTGACCTCGATCCAAGCGTCACCGTTATTCGCTCCGACAATGGCATATGGCACCATTTTGATGTCCTTCTGCACGACATCGTCTTCGAACTTACGACCGATCAAACGCTTCACTGCAAACAGGGTGTTTTGCGGATTGGTCACCGCTTGGCGCTTGGCGTTTTGCCCAACTAAGATTTCACCGTCGTCGGTGTACGCGATAATCGATGGGGTGGTGCGATCCCCTTCCGAGTTTTCAATCACCTTGGCGTCACCACCATCGAGGACGGCCACACAAGAGTTGGTCGTGCCTAAATCTATGCCGATGATTTTTCCCATTTTCTGTCTCCGCTTACATTTCTTGGAGGCCTTGTGTCGTTGGCCTCGCGTTGGTTTTCTATATTTGGTCAGACCAACTCAGTTCAAGGTCCATACCAGAAATTTACGTCTGCTTATTGATCAGCAGCTTTGGTTACGATGACTTTTGCCGCGCGCACCAAACGCTCATTCAAAACGTAGCCTTTCTGCATCACTTCCATCACCGAGTTAGGCTCGGCGTCGGCATTCGGCACCATCGCCATAGCTTCGTGATGCTGGGGATCAAAAGGTTCGCCAAGCGGATCGATTTGGATAACGCCAGATTTTTCTAAGGTTGCAACAAACATTTTCAGCGACAGCGCCACACCCTCTGCAATCGCCTCGGCACCATCCGTTTGCGTCGCGGTTTCTACCGCTTTTTCCAAGCTGTCGAGCACCGGGAACAAATCGTTGAGCAGTTTTTCGACCGCAAACTTGTGGGCGTTCTCAACATCGCGGCTCGCGCGGCGACGAATGTTTTCCGACTCGGCAATCGTCCGCAGCAACTGGTCTTTGACCTTTGCTAACTCGTCCTCTGTCGGTGCGGTTTGCATAGTCTCCGTTGCCTCACCGGTCGCTTCGTTTTGCGTCTGTTCCAGCTCCGGTTGAGCATCCGTTTGCTGTGCCTCGTTGTGGTCGTTTTCGCCCATGAGCGCCCCTTGTCTAATCCGTGGCGCTTATATGTGGCTAGACACCTCGAAAACAAGGGTTTACTGAACAGAAATGCGCCACTTTGCGGGGATGGGACCAGGCACCGTGACCATGCGAGCTTTTACCTTTTAGGCGTTGCGCATAGCAGCACTGAGTACCCGAGCAGTCACATCCACAACCGGAATCACGTCTTTGTAGTCCATACGGGTTGGTCCTATGACACCCAGCACGCCGGCCAATTGGCCGTTTACTTCGTACGATGAGGTGACCAATGACATATCGCCCAGTGGTCGATAACCGGACTCTTGACCGATGTAAAGCTGCACGCCGCTACTTTGCAAACACCGATCTAACAGATGTAACACTCTACCTTTACGCGAGATCGCATCGAACAACGCGCGGGCAATGTCGGTGTCCGCAGTAAAATCCAGTAGCCGACGCTCGCCGCTCACCACCAGTTCTTGGGCTTCGGAATTGGGTTGATCCGCTGGCAATGCGCCCTCGGCCATGGTGAGTGCGCTGTGCAACACTTCATCCATGCGTTCGCGGTCGGCGTGCATACTCGCCATTACGGCCTCGCGCATTTCTATTAGCGGCCTGCCGCCAAATTCTTGGTTAAGCAAATTAGCGGCTTGAGCCAGCTCCTGATCGCTGAAGCTCTTATCCAAGTGGATCACTCGATTCTGCACGTCGCGGTCGTTTAGCACCAAAATTACCAGTACCCGTTCGTCATCTAATCGCAAAAATTCCAATTGCCGCAAGTGGCTTTGATTGCGCCTTGGTGTCGTAATCAGACAAGTCATCTGGGTGAACTGCGACAGCAATTCCGAGGCAGTGTTAATCAGTTCCGTAGGACTTAAATTTGGATCGAGTTCGGCTTCAACCTCGCGCACGCGGTCATTATTCCATGGCTCGACGCTCAACAAAGTGTCTACGAAAAATCTCAGCCCTTGCTGAGTTGGAATCTTGCCAGCAGACGTATGCGGCGAGCGCACCAAGCCCATCGATTCCAGATCACTCATGACGTTGCGTACCGTCGCCGACGACACCTCGACACCAGGCAGCGTTGCCAAAGCTTTGGAAGCCACTGGCGTGCCTTCCGCGATATAGTGCTCCACTAACAGTTTTAATAACTGCTTGGCTCGTGGGTCTGGATCCACGGCAGCGGGTGATGTCCCAGACAGCTCAGGATCTGCCATAAAACCCACTCCTAATGTCGCCTATCAACTGTCTCGACAAATCAAATACTACCGCGCTCAAACCGTATGAAATTTATACCAGCCAAACCCAGTCGATGCATCATTTGATGATGGTCTGAAACGCCAGGGACGATTAGGATTAAGCTTACGTCTAAGGAATGGCCCGCGAACCGCTGTACCCATGCTCAACCAACTCACCATCCAAAACTTTGTTCTTGTCGAGCACTTGGACATTAGCTTCAGCCACGGTCTTACCACGATCACTGGCGAGTCGGGAGCGGGCAAATCTATATTACTGGGTGCACTGAGCCTGTTGCTGGGGGAACGGGCGCGTAGCGACATTGTGCGACCAGGTGCCAGTAAAGCCGACATCAGCGCAGAATTCGCGCTCTACCCAGGCTGCGCGTTGCAACATAAGCTGCTGACCGATGAGTTGATTGAAGAAGGCACAACGCAGTGTCTACTGCGCCGGGTCATCAGCGCTGAGGGGCGGTCTCGCGCCTTCATTAACGCAGTGCCAGTGACCTTAAATTACCTAAAAGAAGTAGGCGATGCTTTGGTGGAGATCCAGGGCCAGAACGAACATCAGCGCCTCGCTGATCGCAACGTGCAACGCACCTTACTCGACGACTACGCCAAACAAGGAAACCAAAGCGCTCAGGTCAGAGCACTCTTTCATACTTGGAAAAACACCGAGCAACAAATTCAGCAACTGCAACAAAAGGTCTCCACCCACGACGACCGTAAAGAGCTGCTGAGCTATCAACTACAAGAATTCCAAACCGCTAATCTGCAAGTTGGCGAACTAGAACAGTTAGAAAAAGACCAGAAACGACTGGCCCAGGCGCAACACATCCTGCACTCATTGAACCAAGCGCAAGCAGAGCTAGAGTCGCTGGACCAATTGCGCAGTACTGTAAGAACAGTTACCGACATTGACGACGAGCACCCACAGCTAGACGCCTGTAAAGACACGCTTACGGCGGCACTGAGTCTGCTGGATGACGCTGGACGAGACTTGCGCCACTATCAAGAGCAGGTTGTGGTCGACCCTGAAACCTTGGCTGACATTGACGCGCGTCTGCAGTTGATCTACGACTTGGCACGCAAACATCGAGTTCAGCCAGAACAGCTAGTAGCACATGAAGCCGCGCTGCAAGAAGAACTAGCTGCAATGACCACCGACAGTGGTGAGCTCGATGCGTTACTCGCAGCACAAGAGCAGCAGTATCAGGCGTTCATGGCCGCAGCACGAACGCTGTCGAAGGCCCGGCACAAATACAGCAAACCATTTTGCCAAGCGGTCGAGCGTTACATGCATGCCTTGGGGATCAGCCAGGGCGCATTGAGTTTGGTGTTCAACGAACAACACAGCGAAAACGGCTTAGAGCAGTTGGAACTGCACGTTACCACCAACAAAAAGTTTGCACCGGGGCCGCTGAGTCGAATCGCTTCTGGCGGTGAACAAACTCGTATTGGACTTGCGATCCAAATCGTCGCCGCAGCACACAGCGCGCTACCATGTTTGGTGCTTGATGAAGCTGATGTCGGCGTCGGCGGTACCACTGCCGACACCGTTGGGCGCATTTTGCGCGATTTGGCCGAGCATACCCAAGTAATTTGCGTCACCCACGCGCCGCAAGTCGCGGCCCTAGGGCAAAGCCATATGCGAGTGAGCAAGCGCGGCGACCATACGGATATAGAGCCACTGAGCCAGGAAGATCGCGTTGAGGAGTTGGCGCGCATGTTGGCAGGCGCCGACGTGAACTCCAAAGCGCGAGACTATGCCAAAGAACTATTGGCCCAAGCCATCGCAAGTTGACACGAGGCCGTGCATAGGCATTAGCTCTGGTCAGTTTCGGTATGCCTGGGTAGTATCCGCGCCATGAAAATTCTTATCACTATGGGAGTCTGTTTGTGCGTGCTCAGCGGCTGCGGCATCTCGAACATAAAGATTCCAACGTTGTATAAAGTGGCAATTCAGCAGGGCAACGTCATCACCCAAGAGATGGTCGACAAGCTCAAGCCGGGGATGACCCGCCGCCAAGTTGCGTTCGTTATGGGTGAGCCGGTGCTTCGTGACCCGTTTGACGACACCAAATGGGTTTACCTCTATTCCATTGATGTACCTGGCGTATTCAACCAAGAGTCGCGGCTGGTTCTGTCTTTCGACGAAAATGACTTGCTCAGCGTCATTAGCGGCGACTACGCGCCCGGCGCCGGCACAGAAGCTGCGACTGCTTCACAAGACGACTCGCAAACTTAATTGGCCCGCAGAATAGATTCATTGGCAGATACGGCAGGGTGGCGCAGCTAAAGCGATACGCCTTAGCGTATCGGCAGACGATCACTAACGTTGGCCCTTGCCAGACTGCGCTTGTTGCCGAGCACGCAGCCTGCGTGCGGCCTTGGCATCGTTGTGCAATGGCCGATACAACTCGATTCGATCGTTTTCTGCAACCACCCGCGTAGGCTCACACCTCTCTCCAAAAATTCCTACCGCACACTGATTAACGTCGACAGCCGCAAACTGCGGTGCCGCCGCGGCAAGCGCTAAGCAATCTGCAACCGTTGCGCCTGCCTTTACCTCTAACCAGCAGTCTAGGCTGCGCTCTGGCTCTGCATAGATGACTTGCACTTGCATGGCATTAAACTTGGGTTTGAATGCGCTCTGCAAAGGCGTCCACCATTCGATCCCCGACCGAACCAAGAACCCCGCTTAGTGTTTTCATAAGCAACCCCTTGGCCACGAACTCAAGTTCGAATTCGACTCTGCAACCTTCATCGCCGAGTTGCTTGAAGTCCCAACAACCCTCAAGTTGCTGAAAGGGCCCTTCTTTAAGACTCATCTCAATTCGCTCGTTGGGGGTGCACGTATTTACCGTGACAAATTCATGGCGTAAGCCTCTGGCCGATGCCGTAACTCTTGCGGTCACTTGACTTACGCCATCACCGAGCGCCTGTTCCTGCAATATCTCCACAGCTTCGCAACCCGGCAAGAATTCAGAGTAAGCCCGTATGTCCGCAACCACCCGATAAGCGCTAGACGCCGGCACCAGTAACAACAGGCTGCGTTCTACCCGGGCCATGGGCTAGCCTGTGAACAGTGGCAGTAAGGTGTAGACAAAAACGGCGGCAACACCGAGCGGCGCGACGATTCCACCGACGATACGCCACAGCAACATTACTCCATCGCTGCGCACCTCTAGCTGCTCGCGCACAATGTTCTGCGGCAACACCCAAACCGCAAACAGCGCAATCAGCAACCCACCCAGCGGCAACATAATGTTCTGTGACAGCTGATCCACCAATTCAAAGAAATTCAGACCAAATAGCGGCTTGGCGTCGGCCCAAATGTTGAAAGAGAACACCGTGCCGAGACCGAGCAACCAACAAAACACACCTAAACTGATCGCCACCCGACTACGCTGCGCATTGTATTCTTCCACCACGAACGCAATTGCCGGTTCCGTCAGCGAGATCGCCGAGGTTATCGCCGCAAAGCTCACCAAAACGAAAAATACCGTGCCAAACACGGCACCCATTGGAAGCTGCCCAAATGCCAGCGGCAGAGTTACGAACATCAATCCAGGCCCTTGCCCAACCTCGAGTCCATTGACAAAAACCAGTGGAAAAATCGCCAGGCCGGCAGCCACGGCGACAAACGTATCTAAGGCAACAATGGTTAGGACCGTGGAGCCAATGTTGGAGTCATCTGGCACATAAGCGCCGTAAGCCATCATGGTGCCCATGCCCAAACTAAGTGTGAAAAACGCCTGGCCCATCGCAATCAGCCAGGTCTCTGGCCCAACCACGTCCCAATTGAAGTCGAACATAAAGGCCCAGCCTTGGGCAAAACCACCTGAGCTTGCGCTGTATCCCAGCAACACCAACAACAACACAAACAATAAGGGCATAAACCAACGAATAGCAGTTTCCAGGCCACGACTGACACCCCGAGCCACGATCCAAATAGTGATCAATATAAACAAGCTGTGCCACGCAACCATTTGCACAGGGTCTTGTTGTAATTGATCAAAAGTCGACGTCGCCACCTGAGCGGAGGCGGCGTTAAAAGTACCCGACGCGGTAAGCCAGACGTAATTGAGGGCCCAACCGGCGATTACTGCGTAGTACGACAAGATAAGTATGCCCGCCAGCACCCCCATCCATCCGACGAAGCTCCAGCGAGCGCTTGCACCTGCCTGCTGGGCTAGGCTACGCATGACGTTAATTGGACTAGCGCGACCTTTGCGGCCAAGTAGCACCTCAGAAATCATAATGGGCGCACCGACAAAAGCGACGCAGACCAGATAGATAAGAACAAACGCGCCACCGCCATTTTCGCCAGCAATGTAAGGAAACTTCCAGATATTACCGAGGCCAACAGCGGAACCTGCGGCGGCAAGCACAAATAGCCAGCGGCTAGACCACCGACCCTCGGTCGGCTGAGTGGAGATCGCCATACGATGTTTCCTTATAAAGCTATCGCCATTCTACATTCGCGCATTGAGAATGCGAAAACCCGCCGCGGCATTGGCGATCACTACAACACAAGCTGCTACAATCGACGCTCTTTCATCCAGTGTTTACAGTGGTGTTATGGCCAAGTCCGCAAAAAAACTCGCCCCTGGCACCATTGCGCAAAACCGACGCGCCGGCCATGACTATTTTATAGAACAGAAGTTCGAGGCTGGCGTGATGCTTATGGGCTGGGAGGTAAAAAGCATTCGCGACGGCAAGGTGCAACTAGCCGAATCTTTCGTGCAACTGCATAAAGGCGAGGCGTTTTTAGCAGGCTGCAATATAACGCCGCTGCTGAGCGCGTCTACCCACGTTGTGGCCGAACCACAACGCGTACGCAAATTGCTCCTGCACACAAAAGAGCTGGCGCAGCTTTTCGTCGCCAGCCAACAGAAAGGTTATACCATCGTGCCTTTGGCAATGTACTGGAAAGGCAATAAAGTGAAGTGCGAGATCGCGCTGGGTAAAGGTAAGAAACAGCATGACAAGCGCGATAGCCTCAAACAAAAGGATTGGCAGCGCGACAAGCAGCGCCTGTTCAAAACCACAGTGCGCTAACTGGCGCCGGTAACGCTGCGCCGCCAGTGGACCATTTCTACTGCAGAAACTGCAGCCTCAATGCCCTTGTTAAATTCGTCATCGCTACTGCGATCAATGGCTTGCTGAATGTTAAACACCGGTAAAATTTCCACCAATACCGGCCGTCTAAACTCGTGCATCACCTGGCCAAGTCCGCGCATGCTTTCTTCACTGATCATCTCGAAATGCAGCGTGTCGCCTTTGACAATCACGCCAAAACAAACGATCGCGTCGATTCTTTGCTCCGTGTCCTCAGCCAAAAGGTCACGTGCTGCCAACGGGATCTCTAACGAGCCTGGCAGAGTGTGCTGTTGAATGTCGGTATAACCGGCGCGACGCAATACATCATTGCAAGCGGCCGCCATGCTCTCTACCTGCTGCGGATACCATTTCGACTTGAGAATGCAAATACGGCCCGGTGACGTAATTGTCGGTAACGAATCCGTATTGACCTTAGTTTGCATGTTAGCCCGTATCTTTAAGTGACTGCTCCGCCGCCAGAACCCAGCGAGCGGTTTTCGAGTCAAGCTCGATCAATCCTTCTTCTGCCAGTTGAGTAAAGTCTGCGCGCAATTGCCAAACCGGCACCGGCCAGTTGTCCGCTCTGAGTTGATCAGCCACATCACCCGGCGACACCTGCCGATTATCCTCAGCGGCGAGAGTACGAATGATTGCTAGTACTTGTTCCACGCGGCGGCGGTCGGTGCTCAAGTCCCTCTCCTGAAAGTCCGTGACAGCGCGAGTTTTTACCAGAAAGCGGCTACTGTCGCCAGGGTTGCAGGCGTCGATACTGTTGTAGTCGTTGGCGTAGCTCCGCTTCAATGTTGGCACTGCTTTCCGTCAGAGCCTCTAAAGCGCGCAGCTGAGTCGCCACAGCAAGTTCAAATTGACCGTTCTCGGCATAGGCTGCCGCCAGCGTATCTAGGTGCTCCGGTGAAGGTTTGGCCGCCACAGCCGACTGCGCATGAGCGACCGCTCGCCGGCCGTTCCTAACTTCAGCGTCTTTATGTGTCGCCAACAGCCAAGCCAGACTGTTGTGGCCTTGAACATGATTCTGCCTAGCCGCAGCCGCGAACCATGTACTGGCCTGATGCACCAGCCCCTTCTCCAGCAAAGTTTGCGCCCAACGCAGCTGACCTTCTGCGTTACCAGACATCGCGGCGCGCTCATACCAATACCCAGCACTTCTGTCCGCCGACGGCGGGGCAAGTTGCGCGTCGAGTAAGTAACCCAGCCCGACTTCAGCGTCAGAGTTGCCCAGCGCCGAGGCTTCTAAGAACAGCGAAAAGGCTCGCGCATAGTCCTGGGTAACTCCGGTACCGGCCATATAATGATGCGCCAACCGAGTTAGTGCGGCGGCCGAACCGGCTGCGGCCGCCTGCTGCAACAGTGCATTCGCCGCAGCCAACGGCGCAGCAGTCGATAGTTCGCCACCTAAGTGCATGTACGCAAGCGCAACCAGTGCATTGGGATCTCCGGCGGCTGCCGCCTTACGATACCACTGCGCCGCTTGCCGCGGCTGCGCTGGAGTAGCGCGTAAGCTGGCCGCAATATGCGACATTGCTAATGAATTTCCGACAGCGGCTAAAGCCTGCAAGGCGCTGCGCCCTTTTACTCTATCTTGCGGTATCCCACGACCGTATAAGTGTCCGAGCGCCAAAAATAACTCAGCATCCTGATGACCCAATTCATGAGCCTGCGCGAACAATTCCATAGCTAGCGCTTCGTCTTGGTCAGCACCTACCCCGTCCCAATATAACCGGGCCAGTGCAAACAGCGCCGCCGGATTAGCAGGATTGAATTCCAAAGCCCGATTGAAATCGCGCAATGCAGAGACGGGCAAACCTTGGTCAGAGAAAGCGAACCCTCGCAGGTAATAGGCACGCGACCGCACTGCCGCAGTAATCTTGGGGTCAATAAGAACCGGCGCAAGGTAGGCTCGGGCAAGACTGTTTTCGCCCCGATCGATTAGTTGCACGGACTTCTCAATGGCTGCAAGAGGGTCGGTCGCCAGCGCA
>MDTB01001298.1_pt1 | contig 11358 bp, 8 predicted proteins | sample 811161 | NCBI WGS metagenome assembly MDTB01 (sample SAMN05326650, study PRJNA326480) | marine metagenome | isolation source: seawater | place: Mediterranean Sea | collected 2009
TAAAAGAATTATCATGTTAATACAATTAAATTTAAAAAATATAGCCTTAATAGAGATTATAGAAATTAATTTCGAAAAAGGTTTGAATATTTTTACGGGAGATTCAGGCTCAGGAAAATCACTGATCTTAGATTCCCTAAATGTTTTATTTGGCGGATCTAATATACCTTTAAAGCACTTAATTCGTCCAGGAAAACAGGAATGTCTAATAGAAGCTAAGTTTTCAAATTCTTCACAAGTTGCTGTTTGGCTCTCGAAAAATGGCTTTCACAAAATTTCAGGGGAAATTTTCGTTAAAAGAAAATCTTATAAAAAAAATAATAAAATACTTTCAAAATACATGATAAATAATTTATCTATAAGTAAAAAACTTTTGGAAGAGTTAGGTTTATTATTAATAGACTTTGCTGGTCAATCTGATAGTCTTTTATACAATGATATTGATTATAGAAGATTAATAATTGATGATTTAGATTCTAAAAGATTAAAGACTATAAACTTTCAAATTAAGAATAAATGGAAAGAATTTCAAATTCTTAAAAAAAGAAGAGAAGAAAAGATCCAGTTGTTTAAGAAGAAAGAAGAGAATAATTTAGCAATTAATCAGATGTATAAAATTTTGGAGGAAGCTAATTTGAATTCAAGTGATGAAATTTTCGAATTAAAATCAATGGAATCTAGACTCTCAAACAACTTTGAGATAAATAATTCTATACAATTATCACTTGATCATTTAAACAGCTTTAAAAATGAAGTTCCATCTGTGAGCGATTTAATTGCTCAATCTATTAAACAATTAAGTAAAATCGTCCAATTTGACTCTAAGATTTCGGATTTTAATGAAAATTTAATAAGTATTCAAAACGATGTAGAAAATTTAATTTTTGCCTTAACAGAATATTCTGAACAACTGGAGAAAGAGGATATTAGTTTGGAAGAAATTCAAAAAAGATTATTTTATTTGCAAAATTTAGAGAGAACTTTTTCTTTGGAACTTCCAAAATTAATTCTGAAAAGAGACGAATTAAAAACATTTATAGATAATAATTTATATGAGGAAGAGATAAAGAAGTTGGATATTCAAATTAAAAAATCTGAAGCTAATTTAAATACGCTTTTTGAGATTCAGTCTTCTCAAAGAAGAGAAACGGCCAATAAGCTTCAAGACTCTGTAATTACCATCTTGAAAAATTTAGGTTTAGAAAATGCAGATTTTTTAATTGACTTCACAAAAGCTAATCCGTCTCCAGAAGGTAATGAAAATATAGACTTTTTGTTCTCAGCAAATCCTGATCAAAAGTTAGCTCCATTATCAAAAGTTATTTCTGGGGGAGAAATGTCAAGATTTTTATTAGCAATAAAATCCAGTATTTCTAAAAAGCCTAATACGTTTTTTTTGGATGAAATTGATAATGGTCTAAGCGGAAAATCATTACATTCTTTAGTTGATTTAATAAAAGTTATTGCAGTAGAAAGGCAGGTTTTATGTATTACTCATCAGCCTTTTTTAGCGGCATCCGGAAATACTCATTTTAAAGTAAAGAAAAATGTAATTAATGGAATCACTTTTACTTCTATTTCAAAATTAACTTCAAAAAAAGAAAAACAAAACGAGTTAATTGAACTTATAGGTGGTGGATTTGGTGAAGCAAATAATTATGCATCGACACTTATAGATAGAGCAGCCGCATAAATCAAAAATTTTCCACTATAATAGGAATTCTTTAAATCAATTTAAGATTTAAGCATGGTAAAGAAAAAGATAGCTTTTGATAAAGAAAATTCAATAAAGATTAGAGGTGCTCGCCAGCATAATTTAAAAAATATTGATCTGACTCTTCCAAGAAATAAATTTATTGTTTTTACAGGTGTAAGTGGGAGTGGTAAGAGTTCTTTAGCTTTTGATACTATATTTGCTGAAGGTCAAAGAAGATATGTAGAAAGTCTTTCTGCTTATGCTAGACAATTTTTAGGTCAGGTTGATAAACCTGATGTAGATAATATTGAAGGTTTATCACCCGCAATATCTATTGATCAAAAATCAACAAGTCATAATCCTCGATCAACTGTTGGTACAGTAACTGAAATACAAGATTATCTAAGATTGTTATTTGGTCGAGCCGGAGAACCTCATTGTCACCATTGCGGTCTGCCAATTGCTCCTCAAACAATAGATGAAATGGTTGATCAGATAGTACTGTTGCCCGAGGGAACAAGATATCAATTGCTTGCTCCTGTTGTAAGAGGCAAAAAAGGAACTCATTCAAAATTACTTAGCGGATTAGCTGCTGAAGGTTTTGCTCGAGTTAGAATAAATGGTGAGGTTAGGGAACTAGCAGATAGTATTGAATTAGATAAAAATCAAACTCACAATATTGAGGTAGTTGTTGATCGTTTGATTGCTAGAGAGGAAATTCAAGAAAGATTGAATGACTCTTTACAAACTTGTCTTAAAAGAGGAGATGGACTTGCTATTGTCGAAGTTGTTCCTAAAAAAGGAGAAGCCTTGCCGCCTAATTTAGAGAGAGAAAAGTTATATTCAGAAAATTATGCTTGTCCAATCCATGGCTCTATTGTTGAAGAATTGTCTCCACGATTATTCTCTTTTAATAGTCCCTATGGTGCTTGTCCCGATTGTCATGGTATTGGTTATTTAAAAAAATTTACTGCAGATAGAGTAATACCTGATACTTCTTTACCTGTTTATGCTGCTATAGCTCCTTGGAGCGAAAAAGATAATACTTATTATTTTTCCTTACTTTATTCAGTAGGACAAGCTTATGGTTTTGAATTAAAAACACCATGGAAAGATCTGAGTGATTTACAAAGAAATGTCTTACTTTCAGGGTCTGATAAACCAATTTTAATCCAATCTGATAGTCGTTTTAAGACTTCTAGTGGTTTTGAAAGACCTTTTGAAGGAATCTTGCCAATTTTAGAAAGGCAATTAAACGAATCTAACGGAGAATTAGTTAAACAAAAGCTTGAAAAATATTTAGAGTTAGTTCCTTGTAAAACATGTTTTGGTAAAAGATTAAAACCAGAAGCACTTGCAGTCAAAATTGGACCTTACAGTATTACCGATTTAACTTCTATTAGTGTTTCTGAAACTTTATTTCATATTGAGAAAATAATGGGATTGAGCCCAAACAAAAAAGAAAGTATTTCTTTATCTGAGAAACAAAAACAAATAGGTGAATTAGTTTTAAAAGAAATTCGATTACGTTTAAAGTTTCTTATTAATGTGGGTTTGGATTATCTAACTTTAGATCGACCTGCGATGACCTTATCAGGTGGAGAAGCTCAGCGGATAAGATTAGCGACTCAAATAGGTGCGGGTTTAACAGGGGTTTTATATGTACTTGATGAGCCTAGTATTGGATTACATCAGAGAGATAATGATAGATTGCTTGAAACATTAAAAAACTTAAGAGATTTGGGAAACACCCTTGTTGTGGTCGAACATGATGAAGATACTATGAAATCTGCTGATTATTTAGTAGATATAGGTCCTGGAGCAGGAGTTTATGGAGGAGAGATTATTGTAAAAGGTACATTTGATGACGTTCTAAATTCAGAAAAATCTTTGACTGGGGCTTATCTTAGTGGAAGAAAGTCAATTCCCACTCCCAAAGAACGAAGATCTTCTGTTAAGAAGAGTTTGTTTTTAAATAACTGTAATAAAAATAATTTAAAAGATGTATCTGTTGAATTTCCTTTAGGTAGATTAGTTTCTGTAACTGGAGTTAGTGGAAGTGGGAAAAGCACTTTGGTTAATGAGTTATTACATCCTGCACTTTGTCATTCTCTTGGGTTAAAAGTCCCTTTTCCAAAAGGTGTTAAAGAGTTAAAAGGTATAAAAGCTATCGATAAAGTTATTGTTATTGATCAATCTCCTATTGGAAGAACACCTAGATCAAATCCTGCTACTTATACTGGTGCTTTTGATCCGATAAGACAGTTATTTACAGCTACTATCGAAGCAAAGGCTAGAGGATATCAAGCCGGGCAATTCAGTTTTAATGTTAAAGGAGGTAGATGTGAAGCTTGTAGAGGGCAGGGTGTCAATGTTATTGAAATGAATTTCTTACCTGATGTTTATGTTCAATGTGATGTGTGTAAGGGTGCTCGTTTTAATAGAGAAACGCTTCAAGTCAAATACAAAGGTTTTAATATTTCCGATGTTTTAGAGATGACTGTTGAGCAAGCTGCTGAAACTTTTTCTGCTATCCCTCAAGCAGCTGATAGATTATCTACATTAGTTGATGTAGGACTTGGTTACGTCAAATTAGGACAGCCAGCACCAACATTATCTGGAGGAGAGGCTCAAAGAGTAAAATTAGCAACTGAATTATCAAAAAGAGCTACTGGAAAAACATTGTATTTAATTGATGAACCAACAACTGGATTAAGCTTTTATGACGTTCATAAATTAATGGATGTGATTCAACGCTTAGTTGATAAAGGTAATTCTGTAATTGTTATTGAGCATAATTTAGATGTTATAAGATGTTCAGATTGGATAATTGATCTTGGACCTGATGGAGGTGATAAAGGTGGAGAGATTATTGTAGAGGGTACACCCGAAGATGTTGCTAAGCATTCAACGAGCTATACAGCTGAATATTTAAAAAAAGCTTTAAATTGAGCCCTTAACTAGTCGCATTTCTTTGCATTGTTTACTTAATTAATTGTAAGTCATTATTTTATAAACTTATTAAAAAGCAGTGGCAGCTTTATTTTTTTGCATTTTACTATTTGAAGATTGGAATATCGTAATGCTTTCTTAATATTCTTAAGTCAAATATATCTTATTTCTTATAGGAGATTGAATTTGAGACTTGCAAAATGACTTTAAAATTTTTACATTTACATTTGCACGGTTTAATACGATCTAATAATCTTGAATTAGGTAGAGATTCAGATACTGGTGGACAAACTCAATATGTATTGGAATTGGTTAAAAGCCTATCTAACACTAATGAAGTTGGTCAAGTGGATTTGGTTACTCGTCTTATTGACGATAGTAAAGTAGATAACTCTTATGCAAAAGAGAGAGAATTTGTTGAACCTGGATTGCAAATATTAAGATTTAAATTTGGTCCCAGTAAATATTTAAGAAAAGAATTACTTTGGCCGTATTTAGATGAGTTAACTCATAATCTTATTAAGTATTATCAAAAGTTTGAAAATAAGCTAAATTTCATACATGCACATTATGCAGATGCTGGTTATGTAGGTGTTAGATTAAGCAAGGCACTTAAAGTACCTTTTATTTTTACTGGTCATTCTTTAGGAAGAGAGAAAAAAAGAAAACTGCTCGAAGCTGGTTTAAAAATCAATCAAATTGAAAAGTTGTATTGTATTAGTAAAAGAATTAATGCAGAGGAAGAAGCTTTAAAACATGCAGATATTGTCGTAACAAGTACTAAACAAGAATCCGTATGTCAATATTCCCAATACAAATCTTTTTTATCTAAAAATTCTAGGGTTATCCCCCCTGGTGTTGATCATACTAAATTTCATCATGTTCATTCAACAACTGAGACTTCTGAAATTGATAATATGATGCTTCCTTTTCTGAATGATTTAAGAAAGCCACCCCTTTTGGCTATTTCGAGAGCTGTAAGAAGAAAAAATATTCCTTCTTTAATTGAAGCATATGGACGATCAGAAAAATTAAAAAAGAAAACTAACTTGGTTTTAGTTTTAGGTTGTAGAGATAACACATCAAAACTTGACTCTCAACAAAAAGATGTTTTTCAAAAGATTTTTGAAATGATAGATAAATATAATTTATATGGAAAAGTAGCTTATCCAAAGAGACATACACCAGCAAATATTCCTTCTTTATACCGGTGGGCTGCAAGTAGGGGAGGAATTTTTGTGAATCCTGCTTTGACCGAGCCTTTTGGTTTAACATTACTTGAAGCTTCTTCATGTGGTTTGCCAATTGTTGCTACAGATGATGGTGGTCCTAAAGAGATTCACTCAAAATGCGAAAATGGTTTATTAGTGGATGTTACTGATGTTAATAAGTTAAAAATTGCTCTTGAAAAAGGTATTACAAATATTTCTCAATGGAAATCATGGAGTAGGAATGGAATTGAAGGGGTTCATAGACATTTTAGTTGGAATACTCATATCAGAAGTTATTTAACAATCTTAAAAGAACAGCATCAAAAATCTGCCATGGTTCCATCATCTGGTATCAAAGAAAGCTGTTTGAAGGGTAGTTCCTCACTTATAAAACCCCATTGATCAAAAATTGTTGGATCCGAATGAATGATTAATTGATTTTTTTGTGTTTTTTTTAATTTAAACCCTCTTTGAGATAATTTTTTAATTAAGTTAGCTGTTTCTTCAAATCGAGAAGCCATTGCGTCAAGGCTGGCGCAATCACTTGTTAAGCCATCATCTTTCCATGTAAAGAAACTCATAATTAAAAAACTATTTAAAGATTTATTTTTAAGACTATACCTAAAAAAACAAGCAATATGTTGATTTTCCAAAAATTTTCAACTATTTTTTCTTCTTTGATACCTTTGAGTTCAAAATGATGATGAATTGGCGTCATCAAGAAGACTCTTCTCCCATTTTTAAATATTTTTTTGGTGATTTTAAAAAACCCTACTTGAATAATTACTGATACAACTTCAATAATAAAAATTCCTGAGATAATAAATAATGTAGAAAAACTATTAGTTAATATTGAAATAGATCCCAATATTGCACCTATTGTTAATGATCCCGTATCTCCCATAAATATTTTTGCAGGATATTTATTAAAATTTAAAAAGCCCATACATAAACCAGACATTGCGAAGGAAATAAGACCGTAAATAATTAATTCCTGTTGACCTTTAATAAATATTTCTGTACCAAGTCCATAAAAGACAATTGAGCTACATCCAGAGGCTAATCCGTCTAGACCGTCAGTTAAATTAACTGCATTACTTAAACCAACAAGAGTTATAAAGCAAATTGGAAAGATAATTATATTTGTATCTATATTCCAATTATTTGTTATTTCTATAAAAGGATTAATAAATTTGCTTTGATAAGCGAATGCGATAAATAAAATTGAAATTAAAGTTTGCAGTAAAAATTTCTCATTAGATTTTAAACCTGTATTATTATTTTTTGTGATGCTTAAATAATCGTCTAAAAATCCTGTGATAAAAAAACTAAAAGTACAAAAAAATAATAATGATATGCCAACATTATTAAAGAAATTATTTACTATTAAAAGCAGTAATAAAAAAGGCAAAATAATAAATATCCCGCCCATTGTAGGGGTATTTTTTTTATTAAAATGAATTAATGGACCTTCATTTCTTATGTTCTGTAGTAGATTAAATTGCTTAATTATTTTTAAACCATATTTTGTTAATAATAAAGAAATAAAAAACGATATTAAGAAAATATTAATTACCAGCAAATTGTTAAAAATATAAGAATTTACTATTAAAGAAAATAAAACTATAAAGAATAACGAATTAAAATTTAATGTCTTAATCTTCCCAATCATCATTTGAAGAGTCTTCTTCAGTTTTATAGTCTTCTTTTTCTCCCATTAGAGCAGACAGTTCTTCCTCTTCAATAGTACTAATTTCTTGAGAATCTCCATCTTTTTCAGTTACGAGCCTTCCTGTTTTTTCTAGCCAAGAAAGCAAATCAGGTTCCTCTCTTAATGGTAATACAGGTGCAGGGTCTTCTCTGTGATAACAAGTTAAGGCTGGATTTACTTCAGCAATTTCATTTAATCTAAGTTGGAGTTTATCTGAATCCATTTAAAAAAATTTCACTTACATATAACATAATACATAAATATGTACTTAAAAAAATTTTGTTTGACAAAGAAAATTTAAAATATTTTTTAATTTGGCCTATTTCAGTTTTCCTGGCTCTTTTTTTTAGAATTTATGGCTTGTTAAAGCCACAGATTTTATTAATTAATAATTTTCTTGTTATTTTACTGGTTTTTGGTCCAGCACTTGTAGTTACAATAATATTAGTTTTAAATAAATTTATGAAAGTTGAGAGAAATTAAGATTTCAGACTTTCACTGGAGGTAATCTTTAATGCATCAGGTAAAAAAAGTTGTCCTTGCTTATTCCGGAGGAGTTGATACTAGTGTTTGCATCCCATACCTTAAAAATGAATATGGAATTTCAGAAGTTGTAACTTTTGTAGCTGATCTTGGTCAGGGAGATGATCTAGAGAGTATTAGGCAAAAAGCTTTAAACTCTGGCGCGACAAAATCGGTGATTGGTGATTTAGTAGATAATTTTGTAGAGAAGTATGCTTTCCCTGCAATAAGAGCAAATGCACTTTATGGAGAAAAATATCCTCTTTTAACTGCCTTGGCTAGACCATTGATAGCTGAAAATCTTGTAAATTTAGCAAGAGAATTAAATGCTGATGCTGTAGCCCACGGATGCACAGGGAAAGGAAATGATCAAGTTAGATTTGACTTGGCTATTCATGCTTTAGGACCTGATTTAAAAATAATTACCCCTGCTAGAGAATGGAAAATGAGTAGAGAAGAAGCCATTTTATATGGAGAAAAATTTGGTATTCCTGCTCCCGTTTCTAAGAAGTCACCATATTCTATTGACGTTAATCTTCTTGGTCGTAGTATTGAAGCTGGTTTACTGGAAGATCCAATGCAAGAACCAAATGAAGATGTTTTCGTTATGACTTCATCTATTCATGATGCACCTAATTCTCCAAAAGATATAGAAATTGAATTTAAAAATGGATTTCCTATTGGGATAGACAATGAATTTCTAAGCCCTTTAGAAATTATCCAAAAGGCTAATGCTTTAGCAGGAGAGCATGGTTTTGGAAGAATTGATATGATTGAAGATAGAGTAGTTGGGATTAAGAGTAGAGAAATTTATGAGACGCCTGGTCTTTTACTTCTTATAAAAGCGCATAAAGAGTTAGAAAGCATAACATTAAATCCAGATGTATTAGATTTTAAAAATCTAGTAGAAAAAAAATGGGGTCAATTAGTTTACCAAGGATTTTGGTTTGGTCCCTTGAAGAGTGCATTAGATGGTTTTATTGATTCAACTCAAAGTTCTGTTAATGGAAAGGTGAAAATAAGATTACATAAAGGAAATGCGATAGTAATTGGTAGGTCTTCTAAAAATAATTCACTCTACAGGGAAGATCTAGCAACCTACAGTAAAAAAGATACTTTTAACCACGAACATGCTGAAGGGTTTATTTATATGTGGGGGATGTCAAATAAGATTTGGGCAGAACTAAATTCAAAAAAATGATTAATTAAGATCTATGATTCTATAGACTCTTTAATTTCAGGTGTTGGAGTTTTTGAGGCCTCTGTCTTCTTTCCATCATTTTCCTCCATTTTAGACTCTGATTTATTGATTGAGTCACTACTTTCAGTTTCTTTTTTTTCTGATTGATTAGTTCCTTTATTAGAAGATCTAGGAGTTGGAAGAGGTCCTTCTTGTTTAACTGTCAAATATCTAATAACATCCTCACTTAAACGCATCGTTTTTTCTATTTTAAAAATATGTTGTCCATCACCTTGATGACTTAATTGAACATAAATACCTTCTCTGTGTTTAGAGATTTGATAAGCTAACCTTCTCTTGCCTCTCATTTGACTATCAAGAATTTTACCTCCAAATTCTTCAAGGAGCTTATTATATTTTTCTATATGATTAGAAACTTCATCCTCCGCAATGTCTGGGCGAAGGATATACATAGTTTCGTAATAAATTTGGTCAGTCATAATTTTCAGACAAGGTCTTTGGCTCAGAATTAGTGTAATGAGCGTCTGTTCATTACTTACCTTACATTATCAAGGTCAAATTACTTATTAATTAAAATTATTTAATTGATCAAAGATATTTTTTTAAGGCATCATGCATAACTTCATGAGGTATTTCTAAGCCGTCTGTCCAGAATGACAATGATTTTGCTCCTTGAGCAATTAGCATTTGTGTTCCGTCTATAGTCATGCATCCTTTTTTATCGCAAAACTCTAAAAACGGAGTAGGAGAGGGATTGTAAATTAAGTCATAAACAATTGTATTTGATTTAATAGAATCCCAAAAACGTTGACCAAATGGCATTAATTCATCAGTTGCATTCTTACTCATTCCTACTGGAGTTGTATTTACTATTAAATCTGTCTCTCGAATATAGTCATCAATTTTGTTATCAGTATTAAGCAAACCTTTAATATGGATTTCATTTTTAAAATTTGTTATTAATTCATTTAAGGATTTTTTATTACGCGAGATAATTATGATTTCTGATAAATTTAAATTTATTAGACCTTGAATTACAGATCTTGCGGCGCCTCCAGAGCCTAGAATTATTGATTTCTTTTTTATTAATTTAAGATTTTTTAAAGGATAGATAAATCCATCAACATCGGTATTTGTTCCACTCCATTCTTTATTGTCCTTCAACTTAAGAGTATTAATGGCTTTAACTTTTTTTGCAACTGGAGATATTTCACTACAAATATCAAATACTCTTTGTTTAAAAGGAATCGTGATATTGAGACCTTTGCAGTTCATTTTTTTTAGAGAATTGACAACTATTTCTAAATCTTCATTTTTACAAGGAATTGCCATATAAATTAAATCTAGACCTAAATATTTAATAGCTGCATTTTGCATAATTGGTGACAAGGATTGAATCACTGGGTTACCAATTAAAGCAAGAAATGATGTTTTACTTGTAATCATTTTTAGTAGAAATTTTGAAGAAAAATTGTAATCTGTTCGGGAACCCCACCTCGTTTCAGAGTAACAATAATGACGTCAATGACCGATTATAAAGAATATTAAAGAAAGTATCTACCCATGGGGAAGGTTGTAGGAATCGATTTAGGAACAACTAATAGTTGTGTTGCTGTAATGGAAGGCGGTAAACCCACTGTAATAGCAAATGCGGAGGGTTTCAGAACAACACCATCTGTTGTCGCATACACTAAGAATCAAGATCAGCTTGTTGGTCAGATCGCAAAAAGACAAGCTGTTATGAATCCTGAAAATACTTTTTACTCTGCCAAACGTTTCGTTGGTAGAAGAGTTGATGAAGTTAATGAGGAATCAAAAGATGTTAGTTATGGAATTGAAAAAGCTGGTTCAAATGTAAAATTAAAATGTCCAGTTTTAGATAAACAGTTTTCTCCTGAGGAAGTAAGTGCCCAGGTTTTAAGAAAACTTTCTGAAGATGCAGGTAAATATTTAGGTGAAAATATTACTCAAGCAGTCATAACTGTTCCAGCTTATTTTAATGATTCTCAAAGACAGGCTACAAAGGATGCAGGTAAAATAGCAGGACTTGAAGTTTTAAGGATAA
>MDTB01002566.1_pt1 | contig 11358 bp, 11 predicted proteins | sample 811161 | NCBI WGS metagenome assembly MDTB01 (sample SAMN05326650, study PRJNA326480) | marine metagenome | isolation source: seawater | place: Mediterranean Sea | collected 2009
TGATATAACACGTCCAGAAATTGAATATGTTGGTGCGATATTTAAAGAAATATCAACATTGTTGTGCGATATTTCACGTGCTGATAGTAAATAAGATATTCTATATTAATGTAAAACAAAGTAAAAAATAATAATTAACTATATTTAACTGCTACCATTCTTGCATTTTTGGTTGTCTTATTATGAATTTTATCGAAGCTGTTAATTATAAATGAACGTATGACAAATCGATCATTTCCGTCAAATTTTGGTGAAAAATTTGATCTACCATGAACAACTTTATTATTATCTAAGATTAATAAATCTCCCTTTGATAATATAATATTACTTCTATATTCATAATAAATTGAAATAATATCATTCATAATTTTTGAAGCATCATCAGTAGAACCTATCATTAAATCTTGATCAAATACAAAATTATAATTATCTTTACATTTTTCTTCAATAATTGATATAGGTCCCCTTAATTTATCATTACAACCATTCATTATAAATGAAGCATCTACGCCTATATACCAACGTTTTTTTTGCAAATAATGAATAACATCTTTTTGCATTTTATTAACTACATCATTTACATGTAAATAATATGTTTTAGCTTGACTATCACCTTTTAAACACGCTAAACTTAAATAATCTGGACGACAATCCGAAAAAGCTTGTTCAGTATGTAATTCTAATTCTACTTTTGATCCAAGACTTGTTTGAGTTTGAGCCAACTTTTTATTTGGAACCATATCTTGAAATAAGCGTCCGTCTCCTTCGGCTTCATATGATACCATTTCACCTATATATGTATTTATGATTGCTTGAATTTTTGACATAATTGTATCTTCACCTATGTGAAAAGTGTTGTCAACTGGTGTTTTACTATTATATTCATCTACTGGTATATTTCTAAACAACAACACTCCTTGTGGATATTTATCTTCCTTAAAATCATTTAATATTTTTTTGATTCTATAAGGTATTTCGTTGCTTGCGTTTTTAACTAACGACATATATAAATCCATTTCATCACTAGGTGAAATGTTATGCAAGGGGCGAATTAAAGATAAAAATACATTTCTTTCTTCTTTTGTCAAAATAATAATGTTTTGCATGTACAATATTATTTTAAAAAAGAAAATACAAAAAAAATATAAAATTTAAACTTTATAAATCATCTTTTTAATAATTTTCAAATAGAGTTTTTATTCACATATGAAAATGTTTATGTATTATTAACATTTTTAATGTCAAAACATATAAATATAAGTAATTGATATTTTTTATGAAAATAATCAGTTTTGATGTCGGGATTAAAAATATGGCATATTGTATATTTTCAATTGAAAATTCAACTTTTAAAGTCCAAGATTGGGGAATATTAAATTTAGTAAATGACACAGAATTAACTTATAAATGTACGTATAAAACAAAACAAAATAAGTGCTGTAATAAAAATGCAAAATTTTATAAAGACAATCAATTTTTTTGTCAAACCCACGTAAATATGGCATTGAAAGAACATTCTTGGATTTTAGAAACCCCTATTTTTAAACCGAATTCATTAAAAAAAAAGTCAAAAGAAGAATTAATATCACTAGGAAATCAATTTAATTTGATGACAAATGTTCCAAAAACAAAAAAGGATTGCATTGATAGTATTTTAGAAAATATCAACAAGCGCGGTGTAAAACAAATAGTAAAAAGAAAGAAAAAAAGTGCAAATGATATTGATCTAATTGAAGTAGGAAAAACGATGAAAGAAGAATTGAATAAACTTTCCTATATCAATGAAATTACACATGTAATTATTGAAAACCAAATATCTAAAATAGCAACCAGAATGAAAACAGTCCAAGGAATGTTAACTCAATATTTTATTATGCAAGAAATATGCCCACATATTGAATACATATCATCATCGAATAAATTAAAAGATTTAACAAACAAAACGAAGGAAAATTCATATAAACAACATAAAAAAGATAGCATAATTATTTGTCAAAAATTCTTGGACAATAATGAAACATTGGATAATTGGAAAAATATATTAAATACAAGTAAAAAAGATGATTTGGCTGATTCTTTTTTACAAGGAATTTGGTATATAAAACACCAAAAAATAATTAGTTATGCGGAGAACTTAAAAATTAATTGTGTTACTTTATCATAAGTTATGGACAAAGACATGGAGGTAATCGATATTGGTTTATCTGACCTTGAACCAGTTAGTTTTAATTTAGAAGAAAATGACTCATCTCTACCAAACAGATCTGAACAACCCTCTGTTAATTTTGGTCCAGGTGTTGAATTGTTAATGAATGATAAAAAAATATCAGCAAATTCATCTACAAAAGTAGATATTGAAGATCTAAATAATTTAGAAAATGAATTGAATGATTTAACCAAAAATGTAGAAACTACCGAAAGTACTCAACCTTCAAGTACTTTAGGGGGTATTTCTAATTTTTTAAATTTTGGTAAAAGTGAGGAAAAAAAAGATGAACCTATTGGTAATCTACATGAATCATCGTCTAATTTAGGAAGTGCCACTATTGAAAGCATCGGAAATACTAAAACCTGGGACGGTTTTACAAAAACAAATGAAGTGCCACTTTCTTCTAGTTCTAGAATGAATGAACGTGAGAAAAGAAGAAAAAAACGTGCAATGATTAAAAAATTAGATGAATGGTACGAGAAAGGATTAACCAAACACAATTCTAATTTTACAATGGAATCTGATTATGATGAAATAGAAGATGAATATGAAACTGCTATTGAAGATAAGCGCAAAAAAGACAGTGTTAAATTACAGGGATGGTGGTTCACTACGATTATCAATTCTATTGAATATGGTAATGCTGTTTTTGATCCATTTGGACTAAATCTTGATGGTTGGGGTGAGCAAATTAATGAGGATATTGACAGTTATGAAGAAATATTTGAAGAACTACACGAAAAATATAAAGGAGGTAAAATGGCCCCAGAAGTATCTTTGTTATTACGTGTTGCATTTAGTGGTGCAGTATTAAATATTACAAATAAGGCATTATCTACATCTACTCCTGGTTTTAATGATATTATTAAACAGAGTCCTGAATTGATGAAAATGTTTTCTACAGCAACTGCACAAACAATGGGACAACAAAACCCAGGGTTTGAGTTTGTTAATAGTGTATTACATCCAGATGAAAAAGTAAATACGACTTTTGGTCCTCCCCCAGCACCTGTAAAAACGCAAGAGCAAGCACCACCTCAAAGACCATCTATGCAATTTACTAATTCGACATCTAACAGACCTGATATTGCAATGGGAAGAGGAGCAATGTTTCGAGAAGAAGGAATTGATGTAAAAAATCAATATGAAAAAGTAAATGAACCACCTAAAAGACCAGAAATGCGTGGCCCACAAAATATTGATCTAGATGATTTACTATCTGGTTTGAAAACACGTGACGTAGATCCCCAACAACAAACTAGAAATGATGAAAATGATTCCATGGTCAGCATTTCTTCATTAAAGGACAATCAAAATACAAATTTACCAAAGCGTACAAATAAGCGCAAGCAACGTTCTGATAAAAATACAGTCTCTATTGATATTTAGAATGACATCCAGCATTTGATATTTCTTCTTTTACATCTTCTATCATATCAGAAGATGATGTAATATAAAAATTTGGTAAAAAAGCATGAACAATTGCTTTAAAAGTACCAACTATAAAATAATGAGCTAATTTTAATGAGAAACAACAATGTTGAAAATAACTCATACACACTTTTTGTGGATGTTGAAAATATGAATATTTATTCGAACTTGATTGTTGTGGTAATAAACCACTATTTTCCATTATATATTACAAATTTAATTTATAATATACAAAAAATTTACATTTGTTTGAACAATTTATAAAGTTTTTCACATAATGATTCTTTTTTAACTATTACCAAATCACTATCACTATCACTATCACTATCACCATCGTAACCCCTATCTTTTTCATCAATATCTTCAATATAACTCTTTTCATCAATGGTGGTCCATATTTCCCAATGTGATCCCCAATCACTATATGGATAAATACAATAACCCTTGTCACCCCAATGAATACCCCATGTATTTCTGATTATAAAACCTTCTTCATTATATCCAACAACTGTCATAGCATGACCACCTTGCATTTCACTTGATTCAGACTCTTTAAACCACATTCTCATACTATTTGTATTATAAACAGGGAATGCAATATAACACGGACCATTTAGTTTTAACGCTTTTTTTAAATTTTCAATATCATAAACTCTTGCATAATTTTTAATTTTATGTAATTTTGCTTTAGTATAATATGTTTCATTTATGTCTTCAACTGGTTCTATTTTACCATATTCATATGTAGTTTCCTCTACACTACCTATGTTTGATAAAATTCTCATTACATCTCTACCAAACATCCCTTCTGTAGTTTGATTTTCTCTATTATTATAAATAAATTGTGGTGACATATATCCTTTAAAATTATAATCATTGGTTTCTTGCCATTCTTTCATACATGCAGCAGTTTGTGCTGCACATGTTCCTTGAGATCCTTGATTTCGTATAGGTTCTAGTGTATCTCTTAAATCTAAAACAGGTTTTAAAATAGTCTTTTTATAAATGTTTGCTGCGTTCCAATCTCTATTATCCTCGAGCGAAGGAATCGTTTTACATACAAAATTTTCCATTTATATATTACAAAGTGAATTTATAATATACCAAAAATTTATGACTTCATTTTACTCAAATATTTGTCTAATTGTTTATCAAAATCAACCATTGGTTTTGGATAGTTAATATTATTATTTTTTTTATAATATTTATACCATTTGTGAATATGCTTGTTTTCCACATCTTTTAATTCAGGTACCCATTTTTTAATATATTCACAATCAGGGTCATTTTTATCCGATTGTGCCCATGGACTTAATACACGAAAATAAGGCATCGAATAATAACCTCCTCCTACTACTGCTTGCCAATTACCAGAATTTGATGCCACATCATAATCTACCAATTCTTGTGCAAAATACTTTTCTCCCTCTCTCCAATCTATCATTAATATTTTTGATAAAAAAGTAGCCACAATCATTCTGCAACGATTATGCATATAACCGGTTTCATTCATTTGTCTCATACCAGCATCCACTAATGGAAATCCTGTTTTTCCATTTTTCCATGCTTTCAAATAATTATTGTTAGAACTCCATGAAAAATTTTTATACAAATTACCATGAAATTTTCCCAAACTTTCTGGATAAGCATCTAAAATATGCATGTAAAAATCACGCCATATTAATTGACGAATAAATTCATTGTGCTTTCCGTATTTTCTATAAAAATCATATAATACTTCTCGAATCGATACACAACCATATTTAATATATGCAGATAACATAGATGTATCTTCCGACATAGTGTCACGCGTTTCATCATATTTTTTTAATCTCTTTACTGCGTCTTTTAATTGTTTTAATCCTAAAGTTCGTCCTCCATTCACTGCAATATTTTCATTAGTACTTCCAACAAATTTTTCCATTGCATTATCCAATGTAATTGAATTTGTCAATTTTTTTGTTGTCTTTGTTAAATTTGATATTTTGTATTTAGAGGGAGTCTTAAATTCTGTTTCTAATATCACTTTTTCATAAAAGGGAGTGAATTTTACATAAATTTTTCCACTTCCACTTAAAATCGATCCTGGTTCATTCATACAATAATCATGAAAAGTATTGCACTCTATTTCTTCTTTTTTACATAATTTTTCCATATCTTCAATGCGTTTTTTAGCATAGGGAGTATAATCTTCATTAAAATATAAACAATCAATATTTAAACTTTTAATTAATTGCTTTAGAGCATTTATTGTTGAGTCATGCAAGACAATTAATTTACCATTTTCCTCATTAATTTGTTTTGATAAATCTTTTAAGCTTTCTATTAAAAATTGAACACTATTTTTAGATTTATAAGAATTGCTTACCACCTGTTCGTTTGTAAAGATAAAACATGTATATAATTTATCACATTCTTTTGATGCACTTACTAAACCATTATTATCATTAATACGAAAATCACGATGAAATATAAATAATCCGTTTTTAACCATTATAATATATAATAATATTATTCAAATAATCATTATATAACTTTAAAAAAATATAAAAAAGTGTATTTATTATTAATTATATGTCTTCGTTTGGGATCAACTTTAAAAATTTTTTAATTTCTTATTTACCAATAGAATCTATAGAAAACATAATGTCTTCATTATTATGGCAATATGGCAATCTAAGAGTATTTTTAGAAGAAAAATATAATGAGTGTTATAATGATAATGGTTATTTTACCAAATTAGTAGATAATTTAATTTATGCAAAAAAGTATGCATCTAAACATTTTTTTAATGTTGTTTCATTACCAGATGAAGATTCATGGAACAATTTTATTACAATTATTGAAGACAAAGATAAATTCAATTATGTGGAAACTTTTGAATTGTTAGATAAAGTTGTACATAATGAAAAAGAATATATGGAAAATATTCAAAATACAAAAGATTTTTTGGATAACGTAAATGATCATAATTTAATTTGTCTTTTATCTAAGTATAATAATAGTTTTTATGTACGTAATAGTTTTAATAATCAATCAGAACATTTTGATAAATCAAATATTGATATATTATCTATCACTTATTCACATCCAAAAATGGAAACCAAAATTGATATGCTTGTTTCAAAAGATATGTTATATTGTAACAATGAATTATTTAATGCAGCATTTATTTATCATTGTTTAAAATATAAAAATAATCAACCATTTGTTTTTGATAAACAATATAGTGTTGAAATTATGGATTCTAATTGTGATGTTTTAACAATTAAATATGGTCAATATTTACATATTGAAAAAAATAGTCTTAAAATTGTAAAATTTTTCTAAATTTATGAAAGCATAAAATTGAGAGAATATATAATAAATATAATAATTTAAAGATTTATTGTATTGTATTATATATAGTCCAAACCATTATATGCAAGAAGAAATGGAAATAACACAAGTTTCCAAACTAAATGATGAATGGAACTTATACTACCATTTACCTGACGACAAACAATGGGATATATCTAGTTATAAATATATTATGCAAAATATTAATACATTAGAGGAACTAATTAGTATTAATGAAAAAATTCCTGAAAAAATTGTTAAAAATTGTATGCTATTTGTAATGAGAAAAGGTATTACTCCTATGTGGGAAGATCAGGCAAACCGCGATGGTGGTTGCTTTTCATTTAAAGTATCTAATAAATTTGTGTATGATGTTTGGAAAACATTATTTTATTCATTATGTGGTGAAACATTATCAAAAGATGTTTCTCAAACAAAAAATATAAATGGTATTACGATATCACCAAAAAAGAATTTCTGTATTATTAAAGTTTGGTTAGGTGATTGTTCTAATCAAGATTCTTCTTCATTAATTAATATCCCGAATTTATCTAAGCAAGGTTGCATATTTAAAAAACATGCTCCTGAATTTTAATTATACTTATTTGTCAATAAATAAATATAATTAATCTAAACAAGTATCGTCTTCACAATCTGCGTCTTCTTTTAAATAATTACTTATTTCATTACCAATGAGTATTTCTTTTTCTAATAAATCACTAACAATTTTATTTAAAATATCCTTATTGTCTGACAAAAATGTTTTTGCTAATACATATGCTTCATTTACTAATCCTAATACTTCCTTGTCAAATTCATATTTTGTATTTTCAGAGTTAGCAGAACCACTTGCTAAGGATCTCCCCAAAAATGGTGTTCCATTATCTACATCATTGTTATAAAAGACTTTTAATTTACTTCCCATTCCATAATTTCCAATCATTCTACGCGCCAAATCATTTGCTTGTTTTAAATCTTGTACTGCTCCCACAGAAACATGTTCTTCACCATACATAATTGTTTCAGCAGCTTTTCCTCCTAATGCTACCATCAATCTCTTTAATAACATGTCTTTTGTATATAAACCACTTTCTGTAATATTACGCTTCTCATTAAAAATTGTGTATCCTCCTGCACCATTATAAGTGCTTTGAATAGATACTTTTTTCAATTCAAAATATTTATCACATAATGCTGCCAATAATGCATGACCTGTTTCATGTATAGCAACACGCTTTTTTGCAGAAAAATCACGTGTATCGTTTTTCTTAACAACTCCTACAATTAATTTATCCAATGCTTCTAGTAAATTCATTATACTTATTATTTCATTTCCCTCACGTGCTGCATGGATTGCACCTTCATTTAATAAATTTTTCAATTGGGCTCCTGAAAAACCACTTGTCAGATCAGCAATGACATTGAAATCTACATCATCTTCAAACTGTTTGTTTTTAGAATGTACTTTTAAAATAGATAATCTAGATGTTACATCCGGCAATGGTACTGTTAATAAACGGTCAAAACGACCAGGTCTTAATAATGCGGGATCTAATACATCTTTACGATTGGTTGCTGCCATAATCAATATATTTTCATTATCAGCAAACCCGTCCATCTCTGCTAATAATTGATTTAACGTTTGCTCACGTTCATCATTTCCCAAATTAACACCTGCACCTCTCTGTCTTCCTACAGCATCTATTTCATCAATAAATATAATACAAGGTTTATTATCACGTGCTCTTTTAAATAAATTTCGTATTTTCTGAGCACCAAGACCAACATACAACTCAACAAATTCACTTGCAGCAATAGAAATAAAATTAGCATCTGCTTCACTTGCGATTGCTTTTGCTAACAATGTTTTTCCTGTTCCAGGAGGTCCCTCTAATAATACCCCCTTAGGTATCTCAGCACCGGCATTTTCATATAATGTTGAATTTTTTAAATAAGATACTATTTCCGTGCATTCTTGAAAAATTTCTGGACTACCAGCAAAAGAATCTAATGAAACATTCGATTTTTGCATATTTTCTTTTTCAAAATTATTATTTCCACTAAAAAAAGATGGTCCATTCATATTATTTGACATAAATTGTCCTGCATTTCCCATAGAATTCCTAGCGCGCATTGCTGACAATATACTAAATAATAATAAACCAGGTAAAAAAAATGCATTAATTGCTTGAACTCCTCCAACAAATGCGGATTCAATTATATTCGGTTGAGGATTTTGTAAAAATATCGTTTGTATATCTTTTTCATTCGCTTTATCAACAATATAATTTGATACATACGGCGAAATTGTTGTTCTTGTAAAATCATTTAAAACATTATCATTTTCACTCATATCCTCTGCAATAACACTATCCATAGATGGCGTAAAATAAATTGTTTCAACATCGTTTGTTTTTATTTCTTTAATTAAATTATTGAATGGTATTTGCCTATAAAAATACCTGTATTTTAAAATATCTCCTTGAGATAAATGATTGTTAGGTGTAAATGCATTTGTTACACCTAAACTAATTAACAAAAAATAAATTAGCATATGTTTTAATATATCAGTTTTCTTTTATATTTATTTTCTAAAAATAACTACAAAATTGATACCTAGTTTTTAAAATTTCTAAATTTAACACGAAGACAATGAACGTATTAGACTTAATAGTAACATTACCCAATGAAATAAAATTTTGTATATTTAATTTCATAGATATTGATAGTCGTATTGAATTCATGAAACATAAATATAATTCAAGAGTATTTAATGAATATCGTCATGCTATAACAACAGAAACAAACATCAAATTATTTAAGAGATTTATACAAAACAAACTTTTAGAATCAAAACAAAATATAGGTCATAATGGATATACTTGGAAAACAATGAAAGTAAAATCGCATATTACAGATTTATGCCCTTCTGTGAGTTACGTATGTAATAGTAGAACGAATGTAATAAATCACGGTCTTATTGAAAATATACGAACAAAAGCATCTTTGCAAAATATACCAATTTATGGACGTAGTTTAGAACATAAACGATTTTATTATATATTAGACCGTAGTAATGATGTTTATAATATGTTTTCAACTATTTCTGGTTGTGACAAACGTTTGATATATGTATTAAAAAAAACGTTATTACATTACATGATTGCTGTTATATATATTTCCAAAAAAGAAGTGATAAAAAAGAAAATTGCAAATCAACATAGAAAAATAAAACAATGGATGAAACGTGATTTACCAAAACCTTTAAAATCAGCAGTTAAAAAATATGAAAAACGTGTCAGAAAAAGAATTTTAGAGAAAGAAAAACTTGCAAAAAAGCTAGAAAAAGAAAAAATAAAAGTTGAGAAAAAAAAACTCAAAGAACAATCAAAAATGGCAAAAAATAGAAAAAAACAAATACCTTCTCCAAAAATTGTTATTATTAGAAGAAAAAAGGTTTTATTATCCTAGTACATGTTCCATAAAAATATCTCCACAGGTGATACTTTATATGTAAAATAGATTCAATTATAATTTATATATTTTAAAATTAATATCAAATAAATATTAAATTATAAACCCATTAAATATTTTTTATAAAATATTTAAATAATTGTTTTAAAAATTATTATGGATTTAATCTTTTTATCTTTTGGTTATTTGGGTTCTTGTATTGCAATTTTTATGATGTTCCCCCAGGTATATTTAACCGTAAAAACAAGAAAAACGGAAGATATATCTATAAAAACTGTAACAATGAATTTATGTGCTCAGGTGTTTTTCTTACCCTATTCAATATACTTTACACTATATCCATTAATGACAGCAAATATATCATTAGCAATTTGCGATCTAATTATTATATTTATATACTTACAAAACATGAATATGATAGGGTAATACAGTTAAAGATATACATTATATAAAACTTATAAAATATAATTATTACATATTATTATATTTTTAACTTGGTGGTAGAGGTGCCAAACATAATTTTATCTCACCTAAAGATGCTACATCATATTTAACTATTAATGGTAAATCGTTACCTAAATACATTTCTAAATGACTACATAAAGGAGTACATTTAATAAAATGCGATAAACTTTTTAGCGAAAACTCTCCTTGAATGATGACCGATGCATCTGGTTTCTGAATAAACTCCATATAACCATCAGATTCAGAACGGAAAATACGAGAACTGGCAAAATTACCTTCGCAAGAAAAAATCAAATCATTGCCTACAGACTTGATTTCAATGCGATCTGAAATACCATTCATATCACGAATAATTTTCTGAAAATCTGTTGTTGGCATATTAATTACTGTTGAATATTCTACATCTGGCATTACTAATTCTTCAGTATCTGGATCAATAA
>MDTB01223064.1_pt1 | contig 11358 bp, 11 predicted proteins | sample 811161 | NCBI WGS metagenome assembly MDTB01 (sample SAMN05326650, study PRJNA326480) | marine metagenome | isolation source: seawater | place: Mediterranean Sea | collected 2009
CAAAAGAAAAAGAAATAATGACCATATGAACCCTTTGAATCATGTAGCCATTATCATGGATGGTAATGGAAGATGGGGTCTAAAATTTAAGAATTCACGTAATGCAGGACATAAAGCAGGACTAAATACTGTTGAAAAAATAATTAAAGAAACAGTCAAAAATAAAATAAGCTTTTTAACATTATTTGCGTTTTCCACAGAAAATTGGAAAAGACCTAAAAAAGAAATTAATTATTTATTTAGTTTATTAGAAAATTTTTTAAATAATAGAATTGAAGAATTACACAAGCAAAATATCAAACTTAAAATTTTAGGATCTAAAAAGTTTTCACCTAAATTGAATAAACTCTTAAATAATTCAGAGAAAAAAACTTCCAAAAATACTAAACTACAAATTAATCTTGCATTAAATTACGGCTCTAAATCTGAACTAATAGATGCTATTAAAAAAATGAAAAAAAACAAAAGTACAATAAGTGAAAAAAATTTAGGTAAAAATTTACAAACTAAAAATATACCAGATCCAGACTTACTAATTAGAACTGGTAATACCAAAAGATTAAGTAATTTTCTACTATGGCAGCTTGCTTATGCAGAAATATTCTTTGAAAAAAAATTATGGCCTGCTTTTAATGAAAAAGACTATAATAGAATAATTAAAGAGTACAGAAACATAAAAAGAAACTTTGGTAAAATATGATTAATAAGGAATTAATTAAAAGAATATTTAGTTCACTGGTACTTATACCTGTAGCTCTTTTTTTTATAATTAAAGGAAGTTTTTTATTTATTTTTTTTATATCAATTTGCTTTTTAATTACATCGTATGAGTGGCACAAGATGAGTAAAAAAAAACCATATTATTTACCTGGATTAATTTTTTTGATTTTATCTTTTTACTCTGCTTATGAAATAAGAATTAGTATGACTGGTATTTTAGAATATTTTATAATTATTCTACTAATTTGCATTTCTACTGACATAGGAGGATTCATTTTTGGTAAAATTTTTAAAGGACCAAAATTAACTAAGATTAGTCCAAAAAAAACTTATTCTGGTGTAATAGGTGGCTATTTGTTATCTATTATCTTTTTAAATTTGTTTTTTAGTTCTTCTTATTATTTATATCCTCAAGAAATGACTTCATATATTTTTATATTTATTTTATTAATTTCGACTGTTAGTCAATTAGGTGATATTGCTATTTCTTACTTTAAAAGATTATCAAAAATCAAAGATACTGGAAAAATTATTCCAGGCCATGGTGGATTATTAGACAGAATAGATGGAATGATTTTTGCATTCCCATTTTCATATATAATTTTTAAAATAGTATTTCAAAATTTTTAAATGAAAAAAAAAATTGCTATCTTAGGCTCAACAAGTTCAATTGGAAAATCTCTTTTAAAAATTGTAAAAAAAAACCAAAAAAATTTTGAAATTTCTTTACTTACAGCAAACACCAATCATAAAGATTTATTAAAACAAGCAAAAATTTTTAATGTCAGAAATTTAATTATAACTGACAATAAAAGTTTTGAAACTTTAAAAAGAAAAAATAAAGATAAAAAAATAAAGATTTATAGTAATTTTAAATCTTTAAATAAAATATTTAATAAGAAAATTGATTATATAATGAGTGCAATTTCGGGTATTGAGGGATTAGAACCAACAATTAACATTATTAAATATACTAAATTAATCGCAGTAGCTAATAAAGAAGCAATTATTTGTGGCTGGGATTTAATCAAAAAAGAGCTAAAAAAAAATAAAACTAATTTTTTACCAGTAGACTCTGAACACTTTTCTATTTGGTATTCTTTAAAAAATCAAAATACTCAAAATATTGAAAAAATTTTTATTACAGCTTCAGGTGGTCCATTATATAAGATTCCATTTGATAAGTTAAAAAGTATAAAATTAAAAAAAGTTCTAAAACATCCAAATTGGAAAATGGGTAAAAAAATTTCGATTGATTCTGCCACTATGATGAATAAAATTTTTGAAGTAATAGAGGCAAAAAATATTTTTGATATTACGTACAATAAATTATCAATACTCATTCATCCTAAATCATATGTTCATGCTTTGATTAAATTTAATGATGGTATGACAAAAATAATTTTACATGATACAACTATGGAAATTCCAATTTTTAATACTCTTTATCCAAAAAATGAAAAAAAGTATAAATCAACCAAACTTGATATCAATAAGTTAAATAATCTTGAATTAAATAAAATTGATGAAAAAAAATTTCCATTAATTAAAATCTTAAAAGAAATTCCAAATAAATCGTCTTTATTTGAAACAGTAATTGTTGCTGCAAATGATACTTTAGTTAATTTGTATTTAAAAAATGATATTAAATTTTTAGATATTCAATATAAATTATTAAAATTAATTAATTTAAAAGAATTTAAGAAATACAAAAAAATAAAGCCCAATAACATTAAAAATATATATAAATTGAACAAATATGTTGGTATTAAAACTAAGTCATATTGTGTATAAGCCCACTAAAATGATTAAAAAAATCTTAAATCAATTATTTGTAACGGTTGTTATTACCGTAATGGGAATATCAAATTCCTTTGGTGAAATAATAAAGTCAATTGAAATTAATGGAAACGAAAGAATAAGCAGTGAAACAATTGAAGTTTTTATTCCATATAAGATTAATGATAATCTTGATAGTGAAAAAATTAATTTAATTTTAAAGAGTTTATATGAGTCAAACTTTTTTAAAGATGTAAAAGTATTATTTGATAAAAATGAACTTAAAATTTCTGTAATAGAAAATCCTATAATCCAAAATATTAATTATAACGGAATTAAAGCTGAAAAAATAAGAGAACCAGTTCTTAAAAATTTAAAACTTAAACAAAGAGCTTCATATAATAAATTTTATTTAGATCAGGATAAAGAAACAATAATATCAACTCTAAAAGATCTAGGTTATTATTTTTCTAAAGTAGAAATTTTTGTAGAAGAATTAGATGATAATAAAGTAAATATTAGTTTTGAAATAGACATAGGAGATAAAGCCAAGATTAAAAAGATAACTTTCATAGGAAATAAAATATTTAAAGATAGAAAATTAAGAAGAGTTATCTTAAGTGAAGAATATAAACCTTGGAAATTTATATCGGGCAAAAAATTTTTAAACGAAAATTTAATTGAAATAGATAGTCGATTATTGAAAAATTTTTATCTTAACAGAGGATATTTAAATGTAGACATAAACTCATCTTTTGCAAAACTGATTGAAAAAAATGAATTTGAACTAATTTATACAGTCAATGCAGGTAACAAAGTTTTTTTTAATAAATTATCTGTAGATTTACCGAACGATTATGATGTAAATAATTTTACTGAATTAAATAAAGTATTTTCTGATCTTAAAGATGAACCATATTCTATAAATGCATTAAATAAAATTCTGGATAAAATTGATGTTATTGCTTTAAATGAACAATATGAGTCGGTTAAGATCTCTGTAAATGAGGATTTAATAGATAGCAAATTAGATCTTACTTTTGTAGTTGCAGAAACAGATAAATATTTTGTTGAACGAATTAATATACTTGGTAACAATATTACACAAGAAAGTGTTATCCGAAATCAATTTGAATTAGATGAAGGTGATCCTTATAACCAAATTCTTGATAATAAAACAATTAACAATATTAAAAGTTTAAGATTTTTTAAATCGGTAAAGAGCGAAGTTAAAGAAGGATCTGAGAAAGGTCAAAAAATTATTGATATTTTTGTAGAAGAAAAAGCCACAGGAGAAATTACTGCCTCTGCTGGTGTAGGAACATCGGGAACATCTTTTGGCGCTGGTGTAAAAGAAAATAATTTTTTAGGTAGAGGAATTTCTCTAAATAGTAATTTTAATATTAGTGAAGATACTATTAGAGGTTTATTTTCAGTTAAAAACCCTAATTTTCTAGATACAGATAAGTCTATATATGCTTCAATAGAGTCATCAGAAACTAATAAACTTAAAGCTTATGGTTATAAAACTTCTAAATCAGGTTTTGCTTTTGGAACTGGTTTTGAATATTATGATGATTTAAGATTTGGGATAGGAACTTCAAATTTTTACGAAAAAATAGAAACAGATTCTACTGCATCAGCAAGACAAAAAAAACAAGAGGGTGATTATTGGGATTCATTTTTAAAACTTGATTTTGACTATGATAAAAGAAATCAAAAATTTCAAACAACTAATGGTTTTAGAAGCTTTTATTCTCTTGATGTACCAATAATTAGTGAAACAAACACTTTAAAAAATGTATATACCTACAAGTATTTTTCTGAACTATATGAGGAAAATGTATCTTCAGTTTCATTTTTTCTTAGTACAGCCAATTCATTAACAAATGATGATATAAAATTATCTGAAAGACTTAATATACCATCAAGTAGATTAAGAGGATTTCAATTTGGTAGAGTAGGACCAAAGGATGGTGATGATTTTATTGGTGGAAATTACATTTCTACAATAAATTTTACGACTACTTTACCACAAATACTTGAAAATTCTCAAAATACAGATTTTTTATTATTCTTTGATGTGGCCAATGTTTGGGGTGTTGATTATGATGCCTCTATTGATGATGAAAGTAAAATTAGAAGTGCAGCTGGTGTTGCCGTTGATTGGTTTACTCCAATAGGTCCATTAAATTTTTCGCTATCTCAACCAATATCAAAAGCAAGTTCGGACGAGACTGAAACATTTAGATTTAATTTAGGCACAACATTTTAAATGAGTTATATAAAAAAAATTTTGGTTTTATTCATAATTTTTTTTTATAGTCAAAATTATTCGTATGCAAATCAAAAAGTTGCTTATATTGATATAAATTTTATTATGAATAATTCGAATATTGGAATTAAACTTTTAAAAAAATTAGAAAAAACAAATAAATCAAATCTAAAAACTTTGAACACTAAAAAAGATGAAATTTTGAAACAAAAAAATGATATTGAAAAAACTAAAAATGTTCTTTCTAAAGAGGAACTAAAAAATAAAATAGAAAACCAAAAAAAAAATATATCTGAATTTAATGATATAAAAAAAAATTTGTCCAAAGAGATCAATTTAATTAAAGAGAAAGAAACGAAAAAAATAATTACAAAAATTAATCCACTATTGGAAGATTATATGAAAAAAAATTCAATCGAAATTTTATTACGTAAAGAAAGTATATATTTATCTAAAAACGAAAATGATATTACAAAAGATGTTTTGAATTTAGTAAATCAAAAATTAAAATAATGATTAATTTAAATAAAAATCAAATTAAAGAATTGTTACCTCATAGAGAGCCTATGTTGTTACTTGATGAACTTAGAGAAATTAAAAAATTAGAATCTGCAATAGGTATTCTTCATGTTAAAAAAGATAGTTTCTTTGTTCAAGGTCATTTTCCTGGTCAACCAGTTATGCCAGGAGTTTTAATTGTCGAGTCTTTTGGTCAAGCTGCGGCCGCTTTAACAGCTCATGGCCTTGATAAATCTACTTACGAGAATAAATTAGTTTTTTTGATGGGTGTTGAAAAAGCAAGATTTAGAAATCCTGTTATACCTGATTGTACACTTGAACTTAAAATAAAAGCTATAAGATCACACGGTAAAGTTTGGAAATATCAAGGTGAAGCATTTGTGGACCAAAAAAAAATGGCAGATGCCGTTTGGTCAGCAACTATAGTGGACAAGAAATAATTAGCAATAAATCTTGATAAGCATTTAAAATAAGTTTTGATATTAAACTCATAAATGTCTAATCCGTTTTTTAAAAATACTGGTCCTTATAAGATTAATGAATTACTAAAATCAGTTAATTTACAAAATTATAATTTTTCAGAAATTGTTATTAATGACATTAAAGACCTTCATCAATCCCAAATTGATGATATTTCCTTCTTTCACTCAAAAAAATATAGTGAACTTGCTAAAATTACAAAAGCTTCTTTTTGCATTACCACTGAAACCCTTAAGAAATTTTTACCAAAAAATTGCAAAGCTATAATTTCTGAAAATGTATTACTACACACGGCTCAAATAACTAAAATTTTTTATCCTGATGCATCCACTGATAATTTCGATGATACTGCTGAAAATATAAATATTTCTAAATTTAAAGAAAAAGTAAAATTTGGTAAAAATGTTTTAATTGGCAACAATGTAAAGATTGGTTTAAATTGTTTAATAGGACATAATACAATTATTGAAAAAAATGTAAGTATTGGTAATAATTGCTCTATTGGCTCAAATGTAATTTTAAGAAATTCTTTAATTGGTGATAACGTTCATATATTAGACAGATGTGTAATAGGAAAAAAAGGATTTGGTTTTTTTCCAAATAAAAATATAAATTATAGATATCCTCAAATTGGTGCAGTAATTATTGAAGATAATGTTGAGATAGGTTGTGGTGCCACAATCGATAGAGGTTCACTTTCAAATACAATAATTGGTAAAAATACTTATTTAGACAATCAAATTCATATTGCGCACAATGTAAAAATTGGAGAAAATTGTATCATAGCTGGTCAAGTTGGATTTGCTGGAAGTTCAACTATAGGAAATAATGTTATGATAGGTGGTCAAGCCGGGATTTCTGGTCATCTCAAAATAGGCAACAATGTTCAAATTGGTGGTGGAAGCGGTGTTATAAAGGATATACCAGATAATACTAAAGTTATGGGTTATCCAGCTAAAAATATAAAAAAATTTTTAAAGGAAAATAAATGATACACAATACTGCTATAATAGATAAAAAAGCTAAAGTAGCCAAAGATGTTATTATAGGTGCATATTCTATTATTGGCCCTGATGTTAACATAGGTTCGGGCACTATTGTTCAACCTCATGTAAGCATTATTGGAGATACAACTATTGGTAAAAATAATAAAATTTATTCATTTGCCTCTATAGGAAATGACCCTCAAGACTTAAAATATAAAGATGAAAAAACTAAAATTATTATAGGTGACAATAATAAGTTAAGAGAATATGTAACCGTTAATCCAGGAACAATTGGAGGTGGAGGTCTAACAAAAATAGGGAACAATTGTTTGTTTATGGTTCACTCACATGTTGCTCATGACTGTTCAATTGGCAATAATGTTGTTTTGGCCAATAGTGTTCCTATAGGTGGTCATGCAAAAATTGAAGATGATGTAATTATTGGTGGAAATTCAGCAGTCCAACAGTTTACAAGAGTTGGCAAACTCTCAATGATAGGTGGGATGTGCGGTGTAGTTAAAGATGTGCTTCCTTGCAGCTTAGTTTATGGAAATAGAAGTGTTTTACAGGGAGTAAATGTGATTGGTTTAAGAAGAAAAAACATTTCTAACGACAAAATAAACAAAATAAAAAGATTATTTAGTATTATTTTTGAAGATAATCATCTCATGGAAAATCTTAAAAAAATTCCCCAAGAAATAGCAAATGATGAAATTATAAAAGATATAATCCATTTCTTAAACAGTGATAAAAAAAGACCAGTTTGTAAACCACAAAATTTAAATGAAAATAATTGATAACTTTTTAGATCAAAAAAATTATATACAACTTGTAAAGATTATAATGGAGGCAAGATTCCCATGGAATTTTGTTAATGGAAAAAGTGAAATTCGTGATGGTAATTTTCAATTTACTCATCTTTTTGTTGATGATGGTGGAAAAATAACTTCTCCATATTATAAAATTTTATTTCCAATAATTAAAAAGATTAATCCAGATAAAATCTATAGAATAAAAGCTAATTTAACTACAAAAAAAGAAATAAATCAAAAAGCATTGATGCATGTGGATACAAATCAAGAAAAAATAAAAACTGCAGTTTACTATTGTAATTCAAACAATGGATCAACACTATTTCAAAATGGAAAAAAAATTGACAGCAAAGCAAATAGAATTGTTATATTTGATGGTCATCAAAAACATTGTGGCGTTGATTGTACTGATGAAAATGTAAGAGTTGTCATTAATTTTAATTATTTTGAAAAAAAATGATTACACTAATCTTAGGAGACACAAAATTTCCAAAATTGATAATTAAAAAATTAAAAGAAAAAGATAAAAAATTTATAATAATTGATCTTTCAAAAAAAAATATTTTTAAAAAAGAAAAAAATTCTTTTAGATTCAGTGTTGGAGAATTTGGTTCAATGTTAAATCTGATCAGAAAAAAAGGATCAAATAAAGTTTTATTTGCTGGAAAAATACATAAACCTAATTTTTCAAAATTAAGATTAGATTTTAAAGGTGTATTCTATATGCCAAGCGTTATTAAAGCTTCGAAATTAGGTGATGCTGCAATAATTAAATCAATTATTAAAATCCTAGAAAACGAAAAAATTAAAGTGGTTAGATCAAATCTCTTTAATCCAGAACTTACTTTGGGTAGCGGAAGTATTACTAAAACAAAACCTAAAATAATTGATAAGAGATCAATTAGAATAGGAATAGATTTTTTCAAAAAAACTAATGACCTAGATCATATTCAAGCATTAGTTGTTAAAAATGATGCAATTATTGCTAAAGAGGGAAGAGAAGGTACAAAAAAAATGCTAGCTAAATTAAAAAAAAAAACAAATGCAATCTTAATCAAGTTCCCCAAAAAAAAACAAGATTTAAGAATTGATTTACCTACTATCGGTTTAGAGTCGTTAAAAGATTGCCAAAAAAAAGGTATAAAAGGTATAGTTTTGAAGGCAAATAAGAATATTTTTTTAGAAAAAGTAGAAAGTATAAATTTTGCTAATAAAAACAAAATATTTATTCATGTAATATGAAAAAAATTTTTATATTAACTGGTGAACCCTCAGGGGATAAACTAGCTTCTACTGTAATTTCAAAACTTAATTTAGAAAATCCAGATATTGAATATTTGTCAGTAGGTGGAAGCTACTTAAAAAAATTAGGTATAAATTCGATTTTTGATTTAAAAGAAATAACTTATTTAGGTTTTACTAGTGTATTGTTAAATTTATTCAAAATTAGAAATAGAATTAACAAAACTGTTGATGAAATTATTAAATTTAATCCAGATATATTATTTAGTGTCGACAGTCCTGACTTTACTTTAAGAGTAGCTGAACGAGTTAAAAAGTTAAATAATGAAATTAAAACCATTCATTACGTTGCTCCCCAAATTTGGGTATGGCGAAAGAATAGATTAAAAAAGATTAAAAAATTTATTGATCATATACTTTTACTATTTTATTTTGAAAAGAAATATTTTGATCAAGAGAAAATAATTAATACTTTTGTTGGACATCCTTTAATTGAAAATAAATTACATAATAAGATAATAATTGATAATTTGTTACATAAAGACAAAAAAATTATATCTTTATTTCCAGGTAGTCGTAAATCTGAAACCAAAGTTTTAACACCAATATTGATTGATTTTATTAAGATTATGAATGAAAAGCATAAAAACTATTTTTTTTATTTTCATGCAACAGATGATAATAAGAATTCAATATCAACAGAAATAAAAAAAACTAATATTAATAACATAGAAGTTATTTCAGATGAAAATATAAAATCAAAAATTTTATCAAATTCTGTTTTTGCTGTATCAAAGTCTGGCACAATTTCACTTCAAATTTGTAATGCAAATATACCTTCAATAATTATCTATAAGTTAAATTTTATAAATTTTATGATTTTTAAAATGTTGGTTAATGTAAATTTTGCAAATATTATTAATATTATTAATAATCGTGAAGTTATTCCTGAACTATTGCAAAATGAATGTAATGCAATGGAGATATATAAGTCTGTTATTTATTTTTTAAAAAATCCTGAGCTTATTAAAAAACAATTGAGTGACTGCTCAAAAACACTAGAGGGCATTAGATCTAAAACTTCATCTGCTGATCAGGCTTCTTCGGTACTAGCTAAGTTTCTTATTGGTTAATCTTTTGGTTACTTCCTCTTTTCCAAGTGAAATAATTATATCATATATACCAGGTCCAAATTTAGAACCTATTAAGGCTATTCTTAATGGCTGACCAACTCCTTTGAAATTTGTATTATTTGATTTAATGAGCTTATTTACTATTGGCTCTAATGTTTCTTTGCTCAGTTTATCAACGCTACTAAATTGCTTATTAAAATCAGTAATGACTTTTTTGGCCTTATCATCAATTAACTTAAGATCATCTTGATTAAAATTAATTTCATCAAACAGTATATATTGACCATTATTAAATATATCCTCCAAGGTTTTAGCTTTATTTTTTAGGAAGGTTAGGGATTTTCTAATTTTATCTTTTTTATCAGATTTGATTTCACTTTTATAAAACTTGCAATACTTGGTTAGTTGATCGAATAAATCATTTTCATCAATATTCTTAATATAGTGCTCATTCATTGATAAAATTCTGCTCATATCTAGTTTTGAAGGTGATTTACCAATTCCTTCAAGATTAAAATTTTTAATACTTTCATCTAAGGTGAATATTTCTTTATCTTTATAAGACCATCCTAATCTAAGGAGATAATTTCTTAGAGCATCTGGCATTATACCAATTTTTGAGTAATCATCTAACGTAGATGCCTTATCCCTCTTTGATAACTTCTTTCCCTCAATTGTATGTATTAAAGGTATATGAGCAAAAGAAGGTAACTCCCATTTCATAGCTTGATAAATTTGAATCTGTTTAAAAGTATTTATTTTGTGATCGTCACCTCTAATTATATGTGTCATATTCATTTGATGGTCATCAACAGATGCTGATAAGTTATATGTTGGAGTGCCATCATTTCTTAATATAATAAAATCTTCAATAGTATTATTATCAATCTCAACATTACCTTGAACCAAATCTTTTAGTATAGACGTTCCATTTAATTTACTTTTAAATCTTATGACTGGTTTAATATCATTAGGAGCATCAGCTTCCTTTTTATCTCTCCATTTTCTATCATAAATGTAGGGAATTTTTTTTTGTCTTGCTCTTTTTTTTTGTTCTTCTATTTCTTCATTTGAGCAATAACATTTATACGCATTACCATTTTTAAGTAATTCATTTGCAACATTAATATGATCTTTAATTTTTTTTGATTGTATGTATTCTTCCCCGTCATAATTTATACCAATCCATTTAAGAGATTTAATAATTTGATCTTTATATTCATCTTTCGATCTTTCTTTATCTGTATCCTCTATTCTTAGATAGAAATCACCTTTTTGGTTTTTAGAATATAGCCAATTAAATAAAGCTGTTCTCACACCACCTATATGCAAAGCTCCAGTAGGAGATGGAGCAAATCTTGTTGCTACTTTTTTCATTAAAAATGTTTAGACTATTTTACTAGAAGTTTCTA
>MDTB01065257.1_pt1 | contig 11357 bp, 11 predicted proteins | sample 811161 | NCBI WGS metagenome assembly MDTB01 (sample SAMN05326650, study PRJNA326480) | marine metagenome | isolation source: seawater | place: Mediterranean Sea | collected 2009
GACCCGCTATCACTAGAAGTGTTATCAGAAACAGAAGTGTTACTCTGTCCAGTCGTTTGCTGACTTGTGTTGTTAGTTGTGTTAACTTGAGAAGTGCTACTTGTAGTAGTCTGGGTTGTGGTGCTGGAAACATTTGTCTGTACAGTTGTTGATGTGCTAGTTGATGATCTTGCACTTGAAGTTCTACTATCTTGTGGTGTATCATAAATTATTACATCAGTATCACTATGTTTTGATCCTGTCATTTTCACACCATTTGGCATAACGTGGAACGATCCGTAATATGCCTCACCATTAATATATCCAACAATACCATCTCGTGGTGTAATACAATCAATAACTTGTTTAATTTCACCTTGAAACTCTGGTCTTGCACTAATTTGTGCTTTAAGCACAGCACCAAAACCAGTTGAGGAAGTTATCGTCAACTCTGGTAAATCTTTAACTTCATTTACATTAGTTATTTCTGGATTAGGTGGAATAACATTTAATATTCTTCCATCATCATCAAGGAACATAGCATATTCATTTCCCTGTTCATCAGTAATTATATCATCATTTGTGTAATTTTGTCCAGAATCAACGACTACGACATGATCAACAGTATAGACTGCATCACTTCCATCTATAGGTTCAATAACTGGATAATTCTCTCCTCCTGTTACAACATATACATCAACCACTTGTTGATAAGTTGGTGAATTAGGATCATAATCAATGACTGCCCTTGCAACTGCTCCATACCCTTGATTACAGTTATCAACTATTTCTACAAAGGGTGGAGTTATATAAGATCCACCACCATTCGTTAATTTAATTCCAATCAAACTTGCAGTCTGTGTTGCAAAAGTATCACCAACAATTGATCCTAGTATTGGCATCGCAGATGCTCCTTCTCCTGCACCACCAAAAATATTGATTTTAATACCAACACAATTAAGTGGAGGTCCTGTATAACAATCACTAAGTTGACTACTAAAACCAGGTGTACTGACATCAGGTCTCATAAAATCAAAAATTCCTAAGTTACCTAATATTCCACCAGGACTTGCTGCTGCCTCTTGAAGTTCTTGTGCTGCATTTGCAACACTCAATATTGCTTCTGCAGTAGCTCCAACAATATCTTTAGGTCCTTTACCCATAACCCAATTGTTAGTTTTTCCACCCAAAGCACCTACAGCACTGGGAAGTTCACAATTAAATGCGTTTGACAATCCCAACATTCCCTCTGCACTTGACCTTAACATTCCAACTAAATCGCCTTTGAATATTTTGGACACTCCTTTCATCAATCCACCTAATTATTTATTGATATTACCAATTATATCATTAAATAATGCACCAATAAATTGATCACCAATACAAGATACAAAATTTTCTACATTATCTAATAAACTTGTTAATATGTTACGGACTGATCCAAATAAATTTTCAGAGATATTTTTAACTGCACAAGGAATAAAATTCTGAAGTGACTTCACAGGTCCAACCATCGCTGTCTGTGCTGCTGTTCCCGCTTTTTTTGCTATCGCAGGATTTTGTGTTGCAAGTAATACTGTAGCATAAGTCTTCTTATATAAATCATGCAATCCTTTATTCAATTTTGGTTTTAAGTCTGCAAATGTTTTATTGACAAAACTACCTGATAATGATTGTGCTATTCCAGTAACCTTTCTTGCTGTATTATCAATTATTCTAAATTTGTCTTTGGAAGTTGCATTTGCAACTTCTTTAACAGCATTTTCAATTTGTCCGTTAAGTTTTTCAACTGTGTTTTGATTACTACCACCAAAATTAATTATCTTTTCACTAGCAGTACTTATTGATCTTTCAGGTAATCCATCCTTTCTTCCATCTTCTATTTTCTTTGCTGTAGTTGTACTAACATTTCTTCCTGATCTTTGAGAATATTTTCCATCTGATCCTCCACCCTCACCTTTTATCATATAATCACTTGCCTTTATTTTACTTGTATATCCAGTAAAAGGTTGGAAAGGATATGTATATTCTTCAGTACCACCAAATGCAGGATTACCTGATTTTGCAAATAAACCCATCACAACTGGTAATTGAGCATCATCACCATCTAGGAAAAATCCCATAACAGTGTCACCAGGCGAAACACGAAGTGATTTACCACGATTTGCTTTACCAGAACCACATTGAGGTGAAAGTAAAACCTGTGCCCAAGGTAGATCATCATTTGCTAATTCAGTTTCATCGGGAGGATGATAACCAAAAATACGTACTTTAACTCTTGTTCCCCAAGCATCTCCTATTTCCTGTATTTGTTGACCTTGTGCATCTTCAGGAGCAACTTGACCGATCCACCATCGAAATCCATCCTTTCCAGTAAAATTAGTTTTTAGTAAATTATTTTCTATCATTTTCTTCCGTATGTATCTCTAACAAGTTTTAACTTTGAATATGAACCTTTGCCATCGAAATAGTGAGCAAGTTCCTTTATCATATATAGACCACTTGTTTCAGGATCAGCAGATTTTGTCTTAGTGGTAGCAAGTTGCGGAAACTCACATCTAACAATTCCACCAGCACTTAAATTAGTATTGAGTGGTATTTGTATCTCTACAACTTGAGTAAAGATTTGATTATATCTCATCATTGATTGAGCATGTATCTTTGCTGGATCTGCATTTCTTTCAACTGAATTATTCCAACCTTTAGTACTTGCATCTTTTTCAACTGTACCAACATCTAACATACCAACGAATATACGACTAGGTAAATCACCAAGTGTTTTATCACTATTCTCATCAATTTTTGGTAATGATAACTCTTTATCACCCAAATTACTTGTTTTTCCTAGATAGTCGTCAGATTTAAAAACACTGATAGATGGTTTAAATGATACAGGATTAATATAATATCGATAACTACTATATGCACCTCTCTCTAATTTACCAATTAAATCTTGATTTCTGTCTATATTATATCTCAAAATTTTAAAATCTTTTTTTGGATCATCACCTGAAATGATACCTGGTGTAAACACAAAAGTTTTAGGATATGGTTTTTGTTCCATTAAATCGTCTATAGATTTAAAATTAAAACCTTGCTGTGTTTCAAAAAATACATACCCTGCTGATGAATCTTCGGAACTTTTTGATTTTCCTGAAACAGACTTTGATGCTAACCAAGTTAAAATTGTAAATGGTTTTTTCATATTACCAATAAAACCATAAGGATTTTGAGTCTCTTCTATATCATCAATCTTATCAGCCTTTAAATAATTTTTTAAAATGTCTTCAACTGAATCTGATATTTTTTGTGATGTTGGAAACTTTTTACCTACTCTAACAGTCTCATTTGTTATTGCTTCTCTAGATACAAGATTTAGAGTAAAAGTTTCAGTTCCCTCATCTATCAAAACATTTGTGACTGAAGCAACGTAAAAATAATCAGATGATCTTTTTGCAAAATCAAGTGCTTTATTATTTTTTGAATTGGATGCTATTTTTATTATTACTCTTTCTCCTCCTCGAAGTGGTAGACCATTGTAAACAGATTGCAATTTACCATCATCTCCCATAATAGAACCACCTGTATTCGCTACTATTACTCTTGCTGTTAAATATGGTGAAAATATATTCTCAAAATAAGTAAACGCAATCACACCAGCAGATATATCAACAGTTTTTGATTGATCCGCTGCTTCAATAATAAATTTTTCGTAAATTGATTTATCTATTGCTGCCATTATGTGTTAAGTATTACTGATTGAAATTTTTTAACGATTAACTTTTCATTATTAACATTAAACTCTCCAAGGTTATTTAACCCACTACTTTTACCACCACTTCCTAATGACATTGAAGGGTTAACTGCACCATACTTTTCAATTATAACAATCTTATTACGTTTTTTATTGAAATTCCTAGACACGTTGGTTCTATTTTTTGGTGTAGGAGTTATTTTTTTATCAATCTCAGTATTTTCTGATTGAATTTCTTTAACACTAGCAATTAACCCCGACAATTTAGAACTATTATCCTTTTTTTGATCAGTTTCTACATTTAACTCCTCTGTTTGTTGCTGTGCAATATTGCCAAAAAACTTTTCTGCTCTTATTTTTAGGTCAGCAATAAGTTTTCCACCTTCTTGGTCTTGTTCTTTTTCATTTTCATTTTCTAAGTTCTTAGTATCAATTGTATTCCCCTTCTCTCTAGACTGAGCAGATTTTATATTATTATATTCTGATTCGTTCTGGATTCCTTTTATTAATTCATCTCCACTATCATCCTTTTTACCTAGTGATAATTTTGGTTCAACTGATGAAAATTGTTCTATTTCTTCTTTTGGTTTTCCTTTAACTGAATCAGAGGGAATTGTCTCTACTTGTGTCTCAACTTTATTATCTTCTTTTTGATCCTGATCTACGGGTATTAAATCATCCTTTCCATCAACTCTGTTTAAACTAATAGCTTTTCCACCTTTTCCGTATCGGTTTCCAACATCAATTAAATCATTACTCACTCTTACTAAATTATTATTTGAAAGTTCAAGATCTTCCTCATTTTTTCTACCTAATCTAAGTAAATCTATCTTAGGTAATTTTTGTAAAGCTTGAGATATTCCTAGACCAAAACCAAATAGAAAATCAGTCACACCAGTTACAAAATTTGTAAGAAAACCAGTTATCTTTTTTATTCTATTAATTAACTTACCTAAACCATCAAGAATTTTTGGTAAGGAATTAACAAACCAACCTATTAATACAATACCAAAAAAATCTAATATTCTTCCTAAAAATCCTTTTGTACTTTGAGCTATAACAGTTCCCTGTCTTTTTATCATTCCAGAAATACCAGATGCTTCCAACTCATCCTCTCTTTGTTTTCTTCTTACATTCTCTCGTCTCTTTCTGAATAACATATTATCACGACTCGTAATTTTTTGTTTAAAAATATTATTCTCTCTTGTTCTACTCACTATTTGTGAAGCAGTTTCCCTTGATTTTAAAATACCTTTAGTAAATTTAGTAACAGATGATCTAATCGAATTAATACTAATCGATGATTTTAATAGTGAATTTCTTCTTGCTTTTATATCTGACATTATACCACCACATTAAATATTGATTCTGATAATGCTATCGAATTATTTGCAAAATCAGATGATGGTATAGTTGGTAAAGAGTCAGCTGAAGTTTTTGAACTACCACCACTTGCACCAGCAATTGCTGGTACTCCTGAATTAGTTGCATTACCCAAAGGTAAATATGTTACTTCTGGTGATTCATCAACATTTGATATGGCACTTGCTACATTGAATTCCTTCTTTGTATTAATCGGAGTTATATTATTACTATCCACATTACCCAAATTCATTGCAATATCACCTGATGTGTAAGTTTCAACTGAAGAAACTTCATCACCTTCAGAAGATTCTTTTTCTTTTAATTTATTCCTTTTTTTCTTATTCAATCCTGATAATTCATCACCAACTTTCCCACCAAGTGCCATACCAGTAGAACCTGCTATTATACTTATTAATGCAAGACCAAAACCACCAATGGCTGAAGAAATTGGTTCTGGTATTAAAAATGCAGCTGTTAAAAACCCTATAATACCACCCAATGCTGTTCCACCAGCACCCATACCAGCTTCTTTTTTAGTTTGATCTGGTTTTCCATCATTATCTTTATCTTTTCTTCTATCTTGATAGTCAAAATATCCATATACAAGATCAACTAATGTTCCAATAACTGGAATGCCTCTCAAACCTGATCTAATTCCAGTTTTTGCTCCAGCCTTTGTAGTTTGTTCGACACTCTCACTAACCGCCCTCTTGCCGAAAGGACTTTTAAGGAAATTCATTATTTGTTGACTAAAAGGCAAAGCACCAAGAATACCAATTGGTAGTAAAGGTTTGAAAACTTTAAGTAATTGACCTGGACCTTTTGTTAAAATTTTTCCAGCTTGACTTAATGCAATTTTACTAAATTCTACAACTGCCTTTCTTAGAAAATTAATTGCAGCAGTAAATGGTGCTTTAATTAGTCCTGAGAATGCGAGTTTAAGTGCTAGTCCAGTTAATCTTCCAACAGTTGCAACTATTTTTCCAACACCAATGGTTAATCCTACACCTATACCACCTAAAAGAAGTAAGTTTCCTAAAAATTTTCTTTTAAATTCATTTAATTTATCAAGATTTCCTTCAGAACTTAATCTTATAAGAGTTAAAGTTTTATCAACTAACCATCCACCTGCTAAGAAAAGTAAAAAGTTTCCTAACCTACCTAATATACCTTGAGCAGCTCTAGATACTTTTCTTACAGGAGTAAGCAAAGCAAATTGAATTTTTTTCTCTAATTCAGACTCTTTTCCTTCTCTTAATGCCTGTTCTGCTAATATTGCATCTCTTTTCGCTTTTTCTTGTTCTCTTCTTCTATCTAATTGATCATTAAGATCTAAATTATCTTTAATTGAAAGGAGTGAATTGTTAAGTCCTCTTACTTGATCTGATATATTCGCTAATTGACCTGATACTGTTGTAAGAGTTAAAGAATTTTGATTGAGTAAATTAGTAGTTACTGAATCTGGTTGAACAGGTGGTGGAACAGCACGACCAGTAAAGATGCTAGAAGAAACACTTCTTCTAATACCTCTAATACCTCCTGCTATTGGTGATGATAGTCCTTGTTCCTCATCCATTCTTTTCTTGTTGTGCTTTTAGATTTTCCTCTTCAATATATTGTTGTAAAAGAGTAACATAAATTTCTCTTTCCCAAGGTATCATATTTTCAAGCTCTGTTAAGCTATATTTATGGTGCTGCATCAATGCAAAATTCAACTTATAGTATGACACTAAATCCTCATGTGCCATACTTATCCGAAAAAACTCTGCAGCCCCTCAATTTTTATTTCACTTTCAACCTTTGTATTGGGATTAATAACTTTGACTGTATGAGATAATTTTGGCATAGTCTCAAAGAATTTCTCAACCATTTTAAATTGATTTGAATTAAGTGATTCAATGAAATCAGATAATTCTTTCTTAGTACACTCTTGATGAGACCAAGATTCTTCTTCATTATAAACCTGATCTATGCAAGATGCAATCAGATCAAAAGTATCATTAACATTCAACTCTGTTAGATTATCAAAATTATTTTTGATAAATTCTGTCAACGATGGATACTTCATTTTTAATGTGTAAGTATCATCTAATTTTATATCAGGAGAATGATCATCCTCAGTTTGAATTTTTATGTCATCAATATTAATTGACATAGGAACTTGAGTTTTTTCATCATCAGGACAAGTTACCATTACTTCTATATGTTCTCCCACAGATTTACCACGAATATTCAAAAACAAATATTCAATATCAAAGGTAGCAAGTTTTTCAACTTTTGTCCCTCTTGTTAATATACATTTTGACAAAACATCTTTAACTGCTCTCGCAATTTGTTTTGTATCTTGGGACTCCATCGCAATAATTAATATTTTCTCCTCTTTCACTAAAAAGGGTCTATATTTAATTTTACGATTAGAAGAAGGTAGTGTCAACTCATAAGTTGGAGTTGATATGGTTGGTAAAGGCATAATAATATGAGCACTTCAGTGTGATTATTTATAGTAGTTTTTGAAATCGATTATGGATTGACTAAACCTGATCCTAATACATTTCCTGATAGACTTGATGCAGAACTAGTGTTTATTCTAAATCTATTCAATCCATCATCTTGATATTTTTGTGGAGTATATCCTGTGCCATCATTTAATAAATTTATGTTATTTTGTAATACTCTATTTAATTCTGTATTATTGAATTTATAAGCTTGATTTCTCGCAGTTGCAGTAAGAGTTGAACTATTATTCAAATCTATCCCCAATGATCTGGCAAGTGATGATGACTCTCCGCATATGTATCGATCAAAACTAAATGTTGCGGTTGCTTTGAGTACTTGTGAGTTTTGGTATGAAACTCTTGTAGAATTAAGTGCTTTGGGAAATAATCCAACAAATCTATATTCTAAAAACTGAAAATGATTTTTCTCAAACTTAACTATTCTTGTATCATTTGATTTATATTCATCAGGATATCTCATTCTAAAATAATAAGAATCACCAGATGGATCAACTCCAGAACCACTGGAAATAAATTCCATCCAATGTTCCAAAAATTTAAGCGATTTATAATCAGTGTCTACATAAAAATCAAAATTGACTTCAGTAAAATTTCTTGTATGTGCAAATCTTTCAATGACTCCTTGATAATCACCTGCAGTATTCACAGTAGCCATTGCACTACCTGGCAATACAGCATCACTACAAAGCAATCCTACATCATCAGAGATAAACCGATCATTGACTCCTTTTTTTCTCAAATAACTTCTACACTCACCTCTTGGTAAAACAAATTTAACAAGAAACTTTGATGTCTGAGCTACATTTTGTAACTTAGGCAGTATATCTGATATCCCCCTTGGTCTTGGTGCTGGCACTCTAAATACTTACTATAGTATAGTTATTTAGATGGCTTATAGGGGAAAATACTATCCATCACATCCTAAAAAGTACAAGGGTGATCCGACTAATATAATTTACAGGTCACTTTGGGAAAGAAAATTTATGGTGTATTGTGATAAAAATACAAATATATTAGAATGGGCAAGTGAAGAAATATCAATACCTTATCGTTCACCGATTGATAATCGAGTTCATAGATACTTTCCAGATTTCTATATGAAAGTTAAGGAAGTAAATGGAAAGATAAAAAGATATGTGATTGAAGTAAAACCTGCAAAGCAAACTAAACCACCAACAAAACCAAAGAGACAAACAAAAGGATATATACGTGAAGCATATGAATATGCAAAAAACCAAGCAAAATGGAAAATGGCAAGAGAGTTTTGTGCTGACCGAATGTGGGAGTTTAAAGTTGTTACAGAGAAAGAGTTAGGTATATGAGTCGTTTAGATCCAGTAATGAAAAATCTTATCGGCAACGAAAGTGCTGATGATTTAGCACAGGAAATTCTTGGTGTATTAACTGAAGGAAGTAATATGCCTGAAGCAGGAAACTATTATGTATTTGTATATAAACCAAAGACACCTAACATTGCATATGATGAACATCCACTTGTTGCAGTGACTGAAGTATTCTCTTGGGGTTTCAAAGGATTAAACTATCACTGGGGAGAAATGAGGCAATATACATTCCCAGAAGTGGTTGGTGGATTATATAAAGTAGATGAGATGGAACTTAGAGACTTAAGAACTTTACCTTTTGTAAAAATACGTCTAAATAGTTAAAAAATTAGGTCGATATGGTAAGAGGAGTCAGAGGAAGTGGTGCGAGAGGTAATCGTAACAACCCTCAAACATATAAAAATGATAATGCTACAACAACTAATAATAATACAGTAACTACTGGTGGTACGACAGAAAGTGTCAATAAACCAAAGCATAAGAAAAAATTTGTTAGAAATAATCAAGGAATAAATAATAGGATGTCTTATCCCTTAAGAGACTCTCCTTCTGAAAGAACTGGTGATCGACTTATGATAAGATGTTTAGAATTTTCACCTCCAGAGGATGGTTCTGGTTTAAGTATTAATTTAAGAAATGCACTTAAAAAGGATAGTAAGAATAAGTTAACTGCTATAACCCAAAATGATAGGGATTTGATTAGAGCAGAGCAGAGGACAATCGTACAACCGACTGCTGATGGAAAAGGAACTTATAATATGAAGCATGATGACAAGATGGCGATAGATTTCAAAAATACAGATGCTAATACAAGATTAGGTTCTGGCATGAGACAAAGAACAAAATTTTATATTGAATTACCTATACCACAAGATTTAACAGATTCTAATTCAGTCACTTGGGGAGAGGATAGAGTAAATGCTCTAGAACTCGCTGCACTCAATGTTGCACAAAATGCTATGGGTGCAGATGGTGTTAGTGGTGAAGGTGCTGTTGCAGCTGCACAGGTAGCAGTTCAAGCTTTAAACTCAGGAGTTGATATACCAGGATTAAGTGGTGATACACAGGCTGCAGTTAGAGCAGCAATATCTGGAGCAGCAATAGGAGCATTAGGTTCAAATGTAAGTGCAAAGAGTGTTATAGCACGTTCGACAGGTCAAATTCTAAATAATAATTTGGAATTATTATTTCAAGGTGTTAATCTAAGATCATTTCCATATAGCATTACATTTTCACCTCGTGGATACAAAGAATCACAATTAGTCAAGGATATTATAAGGTCACTAAAAATGGCAATGGCACCGAAGGCAGGTGAAATACAACAAGGTAGTAATCAAAGTCTTTTTATAAAATCACCTGATGTTTTTCAATTGAAGTATCTACGTGATGGACATGATCATCCATTTTTAAATGCATTCAAAATATGTGCTTTAACTGGAATGTCAGTGAACTATACAAATGCTGGCACATATACTTCATATGATGATGGAACTCCTGTTAATATTAGAATGAATTTAACATTTAAAGAAATTAACCCAATTTACCACGAAGACTACTTACAAGATGGTGCAGGACCAGGAGTTGGATACTAATGGGATATTTTAACGAATTACCAAATATTGCTTATCAATCACCACTTGATCACAAAAATTCATCTACAGATTATATTGTAATAAAAAATATATTTCGTGGTGCAAAATTAAAATCTTACTTAGATGGATCTGTCACAGCATTAGATAAGTATGTGATCGGAGATGGAGAGAGACCAGATACAATCGCTGAATTCTTATATGGTAATTCAAGATTAGATTATGTGGTTATATTAGTTGCTGGCATCACAAATATTAATCACGAATGGCCACTACAAGATTATCAAATATATGATCTTGCTTTAAATAAATATGGATCTGAAACTGAAATGAATGAGATACATCATTATGAAACATTTGAGATAAAAGATGATAAAGGAAGACAAATATTACCTCCAAACTTAATTGTTGATGAAAAATTTAAAATATATGGATCATCAACGCAAGCAGGATCTGTCAGATATAATTTAATATCTCAAGCAGGAAATACACAACTTGATGATAAAACTGAATATACGGTTATAACTGATAATATAGCAAGAGCAGTTACTAATTTAGAATATGAGCATAATGAAAACGAAAATAAAAGAGAGATAAACATCTTGAAATCTGGTTATCTACAATTGTTTATCAACGATTTAAGAGATGTCGTAAAGTATGATAAGAGTTCAAGTTATATTACATCATCATTAGCAGCAACTGAAAATACTGAATTAGTCAACCCATAAAAAAAGGGGGTCGTTTGACCCCCTACACAATTACTTTGTAATTATTCTTCTGCGAGTTTCGCAAAGTATGATAGTGCATCATCC
>MDTB01054454.1_pt1 | contig 11356 bp, 9 predicted proteins | sample 811161 | NCBI WGS metagenome assembly MDTB01 (sample SAMN05326650, study PRJNA326480) | marine metagenome | isolation source: seawater | place: Mediterranean Sea | collected 2009
TACCTTCTCGATCTGCCCATACCATATTTTCTCCAGGGATATTACTAAATGAACAAGCGAACTTAAATTCTTCCCAATTTTTTGCCTGATCCATTCTTAGCGAAGCGAGATAGGGCGAACCCCCAGGCTCTAGCCAAGCACAGCGAACAGCATAAGCCTTCAAAGCTTTTTTATTTAGATAAGTTACAGGGCCGTGAAGAGTGTAATAGAGCTCAACCTCCTTATCTTCAGCTCCTTTAACAACAATTTTTTCTTTAATTATTTTAAAATCTCTCCACTTACCTTTATACTTATATTGGAGTGGATTTTTAGGATTTAATTGGTACTGGTAAAGATCCTCTCCGTCTGTTCTAAACACAGTTAAACCCCATGCGCCGTATTGATTGTGCCCAATGGAAATTCCAGGAATTTCAGGCTCTCCCCCTCCTATAACATTCCAACCTGGGGCTACTAAATGAGCCATATATCTCAGCGAAGGAACAGCTATTGTTCGATGTGGATCATTGGCCATGTATGTATTTCCATCTATTGTTTTACTTCCGTTAAGTACCCAATTATTACTCCCAATCGCTAAGGAATCTTTAGAGAATCCATTGTACTGATTAACATAATCAATAGCGTCAGGATTTCTATAAATTGGGTTAAGATGTTTTGCTTGAAACTGAATATTTTTTCTAAAGGCATTGTAGGGCGCTAATATATCTTCAAAAATTAATTCTTGATCTATTTTATTGTCTAAAGTGATTTTAGGTTCTTTAGGATGAAACCAAATTAGATCTTTTACCTTTTGTGGTCCTAGCTTTGCAACTGCTCTTCCTATTTGAAGTTCTTCTACAATATTTCCCAGTAGGCCTTGATGTCTCGAGACAACAACTTCAGCTGTCCATTTCTGAGGTAAAATATTCATCATTTTAAATGGAAGAGGAAGCTTTTCAGGAGTTTCTAATATATCAGTTATGTATTGATTTACTCCTTCTACATAAGCCCCAATAATGACTTTTCCTTGAGGATGATAATGATTTAATTCCTCTGTTAGGTCACCTCTAAATTTAAAAAGTCGAGCTCCGATATCACGATTTATTTCCTCTGTGCCTAAAATTTCTGCAACTGAACCTGTAGCTTGTCTGCGCCATATTTCAAATTGAAATAAACGGTCTTTGGCAGCAGCATAACCCTGAACAAAAAATAGATCGTGTTGGTTTTGAGCATAAATATGGTTTATTCCCCACTGATCTCTCAATATTTCAACTGATTTTTGTAGTCCATCAACTTGAATTTGATCAGAAGGTAACGAACTCTCTGATCTAGAGCAACTTATAAAAAATGAAAAAAAAGCAAAAAATATAAAACTTCTCATCAAAGATTATTTTTAAAGTGCGTTAGAAGCTTTAATAAAACGGGTATTTAAATCGACATTGTCCATGTCTTTATCTAAAGGAAACATTGGCCTTTTGATTCGTTTGTAACCAAGACGGTTTAAATCTTGATCTACACCTCCTGGGGTAAGGGCCATAATCCAGTCCCCGCGGATATTATATAATTCAGGAACCAAATAACCAATTTTTACAACAAGAATGTCTGCTCCTCTTGGATTAAGTCCTAACTGGGTAAAGTCTTTCTCTCTATGATATGGCTTTCGTTTTTTAGTAACAATGACTCTAATACTTCCTACTTTAACTACCACTTCCGTTTCTGCATGTATATCTCCCTGATGGATAGCTTCAACTATTCCCTCTAATAAAATAGGAGGAGCAAATCGATTATCTACTTCGGCACCTACCTTAGCGATAACTTTATTATTTACGCCGACTTTTAATGCTGATTTGATCATTTCTGGACCTGGAATAGAGGCATAAATAAGTTCTGGGCCAGAATCTTTTTTAAAAGCTTCATTATTTAATAATTCTCGCAAAGTCCAAGTAACATCTCCAGCGCCTCCAGCAGTTGGATTATCCCCCATATCACTTATGATATATGGTTTTTTATCTGATTTTAAAGCATAAGATAAACTAGTTTCGAGGGTGGCAGTTGGAGCCACAAATTTGAATTCTTTACGGGCATCCCAAAAATCTTTTGCCAAACTTTCAGCACTTTCACTTACCTCTCTTTTACTATCACCAGTAACCATGACCACAGCATGATTTCGAGGTTCGTCGGCCCAAGCATATCCAACCCAAATTGCAGCATCTATTACCCCTTTTTTCTCTGTCATAGGATGCACTTTAGCATATAAACTTTTTCCTGGATCGATACGTGTACTAGTCTTTTCTCCAGGAAGTAAAATAGGTATAGGAATCCATGCCTTAAATTTCGGTCTTCCTTTCCCATTAATTAATCTTTCTAATAGATTGTCAACAGCTCTTTGCTTTGACTCTAATGCATCTTCATGAGGGGCCATTCGATAGCAGGTAATTAAATCCGTGTTCTCTGCAAGGCGCTTAGAAACATTTCCGTGGAGATCCATGGAAGTAGAAATAAGAGTTTCAGTACCTATAATAGATCTTATTTTTTGAATAAAATCCCCTTCGGGATCGTCAATACCTTCAACACTCATAGCACCATGGATATCAAAAAAAAGACCATCTAATGGCAATTCTTTCTTAAGCATATCTAAGGTCTTTCCTACAAGAGAATCATATGCTTTTCGTGTTACGATACCACCTGGTAGAGCATGCCCACGTAGTGTAGGAGCCCAATTTGCAGCTTGTCTTTGGGGACTGTCTTGTTTCAAAAAAGGATAATAATCAAAAATAGCATCACCCTCTCTTGCTAAAAATGCAGCAGCTTCAGTTTTAGCCGGAGAGAAGGTACTTGACTCAATAGCCAAGCCTGCAATAGCAATTTTAGGATTTTTTGGTAAATGGGAATTGCAATGAATTAATGTAATACACAAGACAATTAAGAAGAGATTAGATCTAAAATGTAAAAACATAAGAGAATTATTTTAATTTAAAGATATAACTTTAATAGACATTTATTATCAGGCATAAGCCTCAACCTAAAGTTTTCTGATGAAATTTATTTTGATCAAAAAGCTTCTTTTTTATTAAATGTTTATCTTGAAATTTGAAAAGAGTTTTTAATAAACAATATTTAATTACAAAATGAAACAAGTTTTCTATTGGTCTTTAGTAGCCGCTTTTGCAGGATTACTTTTTGGCTTTGATACAGTAGTAATTTCTGGAGCAGATAAGAAGCTTCAAAGTTTATGGGGCTCTTCAGATGCTTTCCATGGAAGTGTAGTAATGGCGATGGCTTTGTGGGGAACAGTTGCAGGAGCATTATTTGGTGCTTTTCCAACCCAAAGGTTAGGACGTAAGAAAACTTTACTGTGGGTAGGTGTCTTTTATTCTGTATCCGCAATAGGATCTGCTTTAGCAAATGATCCTTTCAGTTTCGCAATTTTTAGATTTATTGGAGGTTTAGGAGTGGGCGTTTCCACTATTGCAGCTCCTGCGTACATCTCCGAAATTGCTCCAGCAAAAGATCGTGGACGGTTAGTTGGATTGTATCAATTTAGCTTGGTATTGGGAATTTTATTGGCCTTTGTTTCAAATTATTTATTAAGTGGAATTGGTGAAAATGCTTGGCGCTGGATGATGGGTGTTGAAGCATTCCCAGCTATTTTTTATACACTATTGTGTTTTCGTATTCCAAGAAGTCCTCGCTGGCTTATTTCAAGTGGTTTGCTTGATGAAGCTAAAACTGTTTTTATGCAAATTGACCCTGAAGGTTCATTTGATCAATTGGTTAATGAGATCAACGAAAATTCAAATAAAACAAGTAGTGAAGAATCCATTTTTGATAAAAAGTATCGCTTTCCTTTAAAATTAGCATTTTTGGTGGCCTTTTTTAATCAGCTGTCCGGAATCAATGCGTTTTTATATTATGCTCCAAGAATTTTTGAAGAAGGAGGATTAGGTGAAAGTACATCTTTGTTGAGTAGTATTGGGATTGGGGTTACAAATCTGATTTTTACATTTGTAGGGATTAGTTTGATTGATAAACTTGGACGAAGAAGCTTAATGTATTATGGCTCATTTGGCTATATTATTTCTTTGAGTCTAGTAGCATGTGCTTTTTTCTTTGAGTGGGGAGGGTTGTTAATCCCTGTTTTCTTATTTCTTTTTATTGCAGCACATGCCATAGGACAGGGAACCATTATCTGGGTTTATATTTCTGAAATCTTTCCAAATCATCTTAGAAATTCTGGACAATCGTTTGGTGTAAGTGTCCATTGGGTATTAGCCGCTATAATCCCCTCTTTTGTGCCGCTTTTGTTTGCGAGTATCGGACCTGGAGTTGTATTTTCAATATTTGCTATTTTCATGGTTTTTCAATTAATTTTTGTGCATTATATGATGCCAGAAACACGTGGAATTTCTTTGGAAGAGTTAAGTAAGAAATTAATTTCTAGCAAAAAGAATGTATAGGATAATATTTAAAAGTGAAAATAAAGTCTTGTGGATACTAATTTTTATGATATTATCTTCCTGCATGAGCAAAGATAAAACACCAGAAAAAGTTTTTATAAAAAACGAAAATTTAGACGAAAAAATGTATCGTTCATCCCTCCATTTTTCTCCAAAAAAAAACTGGATGAATGATCCCAATGGGATGTTTTATTATAAAGGTAAATATCATTTATATTTTCAACATCATCCGTATTCAAATGTATGGGGGCCAATGCATTGGGGCCACGCGATAAGTAAAGATTTGATTAGTTGGGAAGAACAACCCATAGCACTTTTTCCAGATAATTTGGGAACAATTTTCTCAGGCAGTGCCGTAGTTGATCATAATAACACTTCTGGATTTGGAACAGAAATAAACCCTCCAATTGTAGCAATTTATACAAACCATAATTCAACGGAGGCAAATGAGGGGTCTATCAAATTCCAAAATCAAAGCATTGCCTACTCTTTAGACGAAGGACAAACTTGGACAAAATATATTAACAATCCTATTATAAAAAATCCTGGAGTTAGGGATTTTAGAGATCCCAAAGTTATTTGGTATGAAAAAGATCAAAAATGGATTTTGACTTTAGCAGCATCTCAGATTACTCAATTCTACGAGTCCAAAGATTTAAAAGAATGGAATTATTTATCATCTTTTGGGGAAGGAATTGGAAATCATAATGGAGTTTGGGAATGTCCAGATCTTTTTGAACTTCCTGTTAGAGGAACCGATCAAACCAAATGGGTACATCTTGTGAGTATAAATCCAGGAGGGCCCAATGGAGGAAGTGCAACACAATATTTTATTGGAGATTTTGATGGTAAAAAGTTTGTTATTGATCATGACTTTGAAACCCGAATGAAGAATAAACATGATTTTTGGACTGATTTTGGAAAGGATAATTATGCTGGCGTAACTTTTTCAAATTGGGAAAGTGATAAAGGCGGTGTTTTATTATTGGGGTGGATGTCCAATTGGCAATATGCAAGTAAAGTTCCAACGAATACTTGGAGAAGCGCAATGACTTTGGGAAGAGAGTTAGAGCTATATAAGACCAAAGAGAATTCTTATCGTTTAAGATCAATTCTAAGTTCAAACTTGGGTAATTATGAATCAATGGCAATAGAAAAGCAAGGCGAATTAATAAAAGAAAATATAACCTTAGTTACAAAAAAAACTATTGACCTCTCCACTGCAAAAGTTCAAATAAAAATAAGTGGCCTAGAGGATACTGAATATACTTTTGAGATTGCCAATAGTTCAGGAGATAAATTAGTTTTTGGATATGATCATAAAGAACTTTTATTTTTTATTGACAGAAGTCAATCTGGAAAAACTAAATTTTCAGATAAGTTTAGTAAAAAACCTTCTTTAGCGCCAAGACTTGTAAATAAACGAACTTTGGATATTGAATTTGTTCTAGATAAGGCATCAATTGAAATATTTTTTGATGAAGGCAGAACGGTAATGACCGAAATATTTTTCCCAAATGCACCTATGGAAACATTAAATTTAAAAACTTCAGCATTGAATTCGATTATAGACTTCTTTAAAGTTCAAGAATTAACAAATAATAAATAATAATGAAAATAAGTTTTCATAAGGTAGAATTAAAAAAGCGTTTTCCTCTAGCAATAAGTAGGGGGGTACGCTATAATTCAGAAAATATTTTTGTGCGTTATGAAAAAGATGATTTGGTTGGGTGGGGAGAGGCTGCTCCGGGAAATACTGAAGGTGCAAGCACTCCGGAAGCTGTAATAAAATCTTTAAAATATTTTATTGAATCTGGAGTTGAAAAAGAGTCAATCCAAGGATTATATGACAGGGCTCAAGAAATGGAAATACCCCCTTGTGCTTATGTAGGTTTTGACACTGCGCTTTGGGATTGGACTGCAAAAAAGGCTGGATTACCATTATATCAAATGTTGGGATTTCCAAAGGCCCATACGCCTACTTCTGTAACTATTGGTATTAATCCCCCAGAAGTTATTAGAGAGCGTATTCCTCTTATTTTAGGGGGAACCTCTGTAAAGTCTTTGAAAATCAAATTGGGTTCCCCTAAAGGAATCGATTCAGACAAAGCAATGTTCCAGCAAGTAGTTGAAAGCACAAAAAAATATAACGTAAAGATAAGGGTGGATGCAAACGGTGGATGGGATGTGTCTCAGGCGAAACAAATGATGAAATGGCTTGCAGATCGGAAAGTAGATTATATTGAACAACCAATAAAAGAGGGAGAAGAAGAAAGATTAAAGGAGCTTTATAAAAATCGACCTCTACCTATTTATGTGGACGAATCTTGTCGTTTTTCTAATAGTATTCCAAGCTTTGCAAAATATGTAGACGGGGTTAATATGAAACTGATGAAATGCGGAGGAATTACTGAGGCTATTAGAATTATAGCAACTGCACGCGCTCACGGATTAAAAACTATGATTGGGTGTATGAGCGAGTCTTCTATTGCTATTGCTGCTGCGGCTGCACTTACAGGTGGAATAGATCACATCGACTTAGATTCACATTATAATCTTGTACCGGATCCAGCAATTGGCGCACCTATGGTAGAAGGAGTTACTATGCCAATAGAAAAACCAGGCCACGGGGCAGAATTAAAATCGGAATTTTATGCTTGAGTCAAATAAAAGAGTCACCGTTTATATGGAAGGTCATATCGATAGTGACTACGGTAAAATGGGTACTGGTGTTGTTAGGTATTTAAAAAATCCAATTATTGGGGTAATTGACAAAACCCATGCAGGGAAATCTATGAAAGATTTTATCGATATCGAAAGAGAAATACCTATTATTGAGAATGTTAATAGAGCTATAAAACTAGGTGCAGAAGTATTAGTTATAGGTATCGCTCCTTCTGGAGGGAGGATTCTTGATGGTTGGAAACCTATTATTGAAGAGTCTATTAAATCAGGACTAAGTATCGTTAATGGCCTTCATGATTTATTATTACCTGAGTGGAGAGATATTATTAATCAGCAAAAACAATGGATTTGGGATGTCCGTGTCCCACAATTTACCCCAGCTATCGCAACAGCAAGGGCATCATCGTTATCTAATAAAAGAGTACTTTTCATAGGAACAGATATGGCTGTTGGGAAAATGACTTCTGGCCTAGAACTTTATGAAGACTTATTACAGAGGAGGGTAAATGTTGGCTTTATTGCTACAGGACAAATAGGGATCACTATAATGGGGAGAGGAATTCCATTAGATGCTTTTAAAATAGATCACGCCTGTGGAGCTGTAGAACAGATGGTAATGGAAGACGCAGATAAAGAAATTTTGATAGTTGAAGGCCAAGGATCTTTACTTCATCCAGGCAGCTCTGCAACTCTACCCCTGATGCGTGGATGTTGTCCAACCCATTTAATCTTATGTATTCGTGCTGATAAAATGACATTAAGAAGTCCAAAAAATATAGCAATCCCAGATTTAAATAAATTCATTGCTTTAAATGAAGATCTTGCAACCGTTGTAGGTACTTATCCTAATGCTAAGGTAATTGGAATTTGTGTCAACACTAGTATGCTATCCAAGGAAGAGGCAAAAAACTTTATTAATAACATTTTAGAAAAAACTGGGGTTGAGACGACAGATCCAGTTCGTTTTGGGGTATCTGGTATTTCAAATCTATTACTCGAGGCTTAATACATCTTTGTACGATCCACTTGATTTGGCAAAGAAAGCCCTTTTTCAAGCCGACTAAAGCAATTTAAAACTTGACGGGTACTCTCTTTAGGATATGTTAAGCTAGCAATATGAGGAGTAATTTTAACTTTAGGATGATCCCATAATTGACTTGTTTTTGGTAAAGGTTCTTTTTCAAAAACATCTAAAAAAGCTCCCGAAAGCAAACTTTTATCCAAAGCTTTAACAATATCTTTTTCAACTTGAACATTCCCTCTAGAAACATTGATTAAGTAAGTTGGTTCTTTTAGTTTTTGAAATAATTCATAATTTAAAAGACCGTGTGTTTTTGGAGTGGATGGGACAGTGCAAACTAAGACATTAATTTGCTTTATAAATTCATTAAATTCATTTCCAGCGTATGAGGGGAAGTCAGTTTTTTTTGGAGAATTTGAGTAGCCAAAAACCGGAAACCCTAAATGATGAATTTCATTGGCAGCATGCATTCCCAGATAACCAATTCCTAAAACACCTACTTTTACTGGACGCTCAGTAAATTCAAATTGGGACCAGTGTTTTTTATTTTGAGAAGCTTGAAATTCATACCAAGACCGGTGATGATTTAAAAGTGCCATTAAAATATAATTAGTCATAGAAAATGCCATTTGAGGATCAACGACTCTACAAATTGGAATATGCTCAGGTATTGTGTCGTCTTTTAATACGTGATCAACTCCAGCACCCATAGAAAAAATAAGTTTTAAATTTTTAAAGGCAGTGAGTGACCCTTTTGGTTGACACCAAACCATAGCACACTCGACCTCCTCAGGATATTTTGTATCTAAGCCGATAACAAGAGGAATGTGAGGAGCAATTTTCTCAAAATTTTTTTTCCACTCTTTAGTAGGTACCGGCGGTGCTATAATTGCAAAACGCATAAATTAAACATTTCTAATTCCACTTTAAAGATAGAATAAATTTGATTTTTTCTATAAAAAACAAAGCATATGAATTACGTACTTTCTGGGTGCATTAGAATTAGATAATTTATTTACAGTGATAATCTGCAGCTCGAGTTGCTATTTGATTATTTGGTTTCACATTGACTTTATAACCAAGAGAGTTCGCCCATCCTTTTGCTGCAGATATCAACTTGTGAGACTTAAAGTTTTCATCCCCGTTGTAATCCATATCAATTTCCACTTTTATTGTTATTTTTTGTGTCATCCATTCAGCTACATCAATACTATATTCAGCTTCTTTCCAGAGGCGGGTCCACATATCACGAATTATTTTCTTACTTGATCTGCTAAAAATATAGTGAACCCCCCTCGTACCCAAGCGGTATGCTATAACGGTAGTATAGCGAGTTTCTTTATTTATATTTTGAGAGTCAGTTCCAATATGAATTTCTGCATATGGGTAATTCTTAATGACCTCTAGAGTGTGATTTACAGGATCTACACGATCCCCCTTGATATTTTTAAAAAGCAACATAATTGACCTCTAAATTAAAAATACTATTTTGGTAAGAACTATATAATTTCTGATTTATGACTGAGCTTCTTTTTAATATTTGCAATATCACTATTCTGGTTGTTTGGACTGCAATTCTTTTTTTCCCAAGAACCAGCTTCTCTAAGCTGCTAATAAGCTTTCCTTGGATTCCTTTGGGCATTAGTTTTCTATATATTTATTTTATAATTATTGCTGGGGGACTTGCAGATGCAGATTTTTCATCACTGGACGGGATAGTGAGTTTGTTTAAAAAAGCAACTCCTGAATCTGCAGCAGCAGGATGGTTACATTATTTAGCTTTTGATTTTTGGGTGGCTACTTGGATCATTAGACACAGTCAAAAACATGAGATAAAACATATATTTATTATTGTTCCTCTATTATTTACTTTTATGATGGGGCCTGTTGGAATTTTGATTTATTGCATCCTTTATTTTGGTAATAAAAAGCTCAAGAAGTCCAATTAAAAGAAATGTTTTGTTTTAAATCAGGATGAAGTGAATTTGCTACAGGACATGATAGAGATGTAAGCTCCAATTGATTTTGAGTTTTTATGGTAAAGTTTTTTAAAAATGTGATATCATTTATAATTTCTGTTATTCTTCGTGGTTCAACACCCATCACTTTCGTTACCGATGCAGTTAAGGATAAAAAACCCTAAAAATAATAAACGAATCATGTTCAAAAATAATCAACTTTGATTAGTATTACGTAAATTAGAAACAAACTCTAGCCATGAAATTTAGATGGGTGTTAAAAAGCATTTTATTTTTAATTGCAATTCTTTGCTTCACTGTCGTTGGGATTATGTACACCAAACTTTCTTTCATTGATTGGCCTTATCTAGCAGGAGGAGTATTTTTTTTAGTAACTGGAGTCATTGTCTCAATTAAAAAAAAATAATTTTAAAAAAAAAGATGAAAAAATTTATTTTAGGACTTATAACCTTTATAGCATTTACACCCCTTCTAGGGCAGACCAAAAAATCTATTAAAAATGATATCCAAGCTTCAATCGAGCGTCAGAAAGAGAAACTTATTGATATAAGTTATGCGATTTGGGAAGCAGCCGAAACATCATTAGAGGAGTTTACGTCTTCTAAACTTTTAATGGACTACGCACGCGAAAATGGTTTTGAGGTTACAGAAAATGTGGCTGATATTTCTACAGCTTTTATGGCAAGCTATGGTTCGGGGAAACCAGTAATTGGTATTTTAGGAGAATTTGATGCTAATGCTGGGATTTCTCAAAAACTTCAACCAGTTAAAGAAGCAAGAATAGAGGGTGCTGCCGGGCATGGTTGTGGACATAATCTCTATGGGACGGCTAGTCTCGCAGCCGCTATAGCCATTAAAGAACAAATAGAGAAAGGAACGCTAAAGGGGACAGTGATTTTTTATGGAACACCAGCAGAAGAAACTATTTTTGCAAAAGTTTGGATGGTAAGAGAGGGAGTTTTTGATCAACTTGATGTTTGTATGGATTGGCACCCTGGTGATACAAATGAATCCGGGACCCAATCAACTAAAGCACTAGTAGATTTTAGGATATCATTCAATGGGAGTTCATCTCATGCTTCATCTGATCCATGGAATGGAAGGAGCGCGGTTGACGCAATGGAACTTTATACGACAGGATTAAATTATTATCGGGAACATGTTATACCAACTTCAAGAATTCATTACCAATTTGAAGCTGTTGGAGATGTTGTAAATGTAGTTCCAGATTACGCAAA
>MDTB01021498.1_pt1 | contig 11355 bp, 10 predicted proteins | sample 811161 | NCBI WGS metagenome assembly MDTB01 (sample SAMN05326650, study PRJNA326480) | marine metagenome | isolation source: seawater | place: Mediterranean Sea | collected 2009
GTCAATGCTATGGCTGTGGGTCACGCAAAAAAAAATAAAATATTTTACTCCAAAGCGAAAGGATTAAATAAATCAGTTGTTTATGTTGGTTCAAAAACGGGTCGAGATGGTATTCATGGTGCCTCAATGGCATCAGCAGAATTTGATGAAAAAACTGAAGAAAAAAAACCTACAGTTCAAGTAGGAGACCCTTTTACTGAAAAATTATTAATGGAGGCATGTTTAGAATTGATGAAAGAGAATTCAATTATTTCAATTCAAGATATGGGAGCAGCTGGTCTTACCTCTTCAAGCGTAGAGATGGCTTCAAAAGGTGATTTAGGAATTGAACTTGATTTAGAAAAAATACCTTGTAGAGAAGAAAAAATGACCCCTTACGAGATGATGCTGTCTGAAAGCCAAGAAAGAATGTTAATAATCCTTGAAGATGATCAAGAATTAAAAGCGAGAAAAATTTTTGAAAAATGGGATTTAGATTTTGTTGTAATTGGAAAAACAACAAACACAAAAAAATTAGTCTTAAAATATAATAACAAAGTCGAAGCTGAAATTCCTTTAAATGCTTTATCTACAAAAGCACCAGTTTATGAGAGAAAATGGACAAAGAAAAAATTACCTAAAGAAAAAGCAGATCTCAAAACATTAAAAAAAATAAAATTAGATGACGCTTTAATCAAAATTTTATCTTCTCCAAATCATTCTAATAAATCCTGGGTTACAGAGCAGTTCGATCAGATGGTAATGTGCGATACTATGAATAAATCTGGTGGAGATGCTGCGATACTCAGGATACACGGTAAAGAAAAAGCTATTGCGGTGTCAGTAGACTCCTCTGCAAACTATTGTAAATCTCATCCCTTAACTGGTGGTAAACAGATTGTCTGTGAAAATTGGAGAAATATAATTTCATCTGGTGCTCAGCCATTAGCTATTACTAATTGCTTGAATTTTGGTAACCCAGAAAATCCTGAAGTGATGGGAGAGTTCGCTGAATGCTTAAGAGGAATTAAAGAAGCATGTGAGTTTTTAAACTATCCAGTTGTCTCAGGAAATGTATCATTTTACAATGGAACAAATAAAAAGAATATTTTTCCAACACCAGTAATAGGTGGAATAGGTTTAATAAAAAAATATGATAACGCCATTAATCATAAATTTAAATCAGAAAATAGTGTAATAATTTTAGTTGGAAAAACTTTCGGCCACTTGGAACAGAGTGTGTTTCTTGAGGAATTACATTCAATTTCCTATGGTCAACCTCCTGAAATTAATTTTCCTAACGAAAAAAATAATGGTGTTTCTATCCTTGAGCTTATTAATAAAAAATTATTAAATTCAGTACATGATGTTTCAGCAGGTGGGTTAATTATTACTCTGGCTGAGATGGTAATAGGTTCTGAATTTGGCGTTAAAATCAAAAAACCAGAAAATTTAACTAATCTTACTAAATACTTTTTTGGAGAAGATCAAGGCAGATATGTAATAGAAATAGACAAAAATAATTTATTAAATGTAGAAAAAATTCTTAAAAAAAATGGAGTTTTTTATGAAAATATTGGATTTACCCAGAAAGATTATCTTGAGATCAAAGATGAAATAAAAATAAATATTAAAGATTTGAAAGTTATTAACGATAAGTGGTATAATAATTATTAATGTCGTTACCTGCAGAAGAAATTAAAAAATTAATTACATCGTCCATTCCTGATGCATCAATAGAAATCAAAGATTTAATGGGCGACAATAATCACTATTCAGCTGTTATCAAATCTAAAGTATTTAAGGGTATGAGTAAAATTGAACAACATAAATTAGTGTACAAGTCTTTAAAGGGGAAAATGGGAAATGAATTGCATGCCTTATCAATTACAACTGAGGAAAAATAATGGAAATAAATGAAAAAATAAAAACTCTAATAAACAATAATGATGTTTGTTTATTCATGAAGGGTACTCCTGATGAACCTCAATGTGGTTTCTCTATGGCTGTAGCAAATGTTCTTAAACATTTAAAAGTAAATTTCAATGGTGTGAATGTATTAGAGGATGAAAAGATGAGGCAGGGAATAAAAGATTTTAGTGATTGGCCTACAATTCCTCAGCTTTATATCAAAGGGGAATTTATTGGAGGTTGTGATATCGTAAAAGAAATGTTTGAAAAAGGTGAATTAAAATCTTTATTAGAAAAACAGTTATTAGTAAAAAAATAATACTTAATTATCTAGAATAATATTCAATTACAAGATTAGGTTCCATAATCACTGGGTAAGGAACTTCAGAAAACTTTGGTACTCTTACTAACTTTGCAGTCTTTTTTTTATCATCTAGCTGAATGTATTCTGGAACATCTCTTTCTTTGCTTTGCAACGCTCCGTCGATTATAGTTAACTTTTTAGATTTTTCTCTTACTTCAATTAAATCAGAGTCTTTAACTAAGAAACTGGATATGTTCACTTTTTTATTATTTACTTTGATGTGCCCATGATTAATCATTTGTCTAGCAGAAAAAACTGTCATGGCAAATTTAGCTCTAAAAATAACAGTATCGAGTCGACTTTCAAGTAGTGCTATTAGATTTTCTGTAGTATCGCCTTTTTTAGCAAGAGCTTTCCTGTAAATATTTCTAAATTGTCTTTCATTTATATTTCCATAATACGCTTTAAGTTTTTGTTTGGCTTGCAACTGTATACCGTAATCTGTTGGCTTTCCTTTTTTATTTTGACCATGTTGTCCCGGAGGGTATGCTCTTGTATTAAATGGACTTTTGGGTCTACCCCAAATATTTGATTTAAGTCTTCGATCAACTTTGTGTTTAGATTTATGTCTTTTTGTCATATTTTATGAAATGTGTTTATAGAAGGTTATATGCAATTGTCAATTATGGTTAATATTTTTTTTACTTAAAGAGCTAATAATACTGGCTAAAATCCTTAATTCTTTATCGCTTGGCTGCATTCTATAGATTAAATTGTTGATATTCATTATCATTGAGTGTTTTTTTTCTATTGGAATAAAAAAATCTTTTTTCTCCAACAAGTTCTTAAGATGTAAGAGCAAAGAAGAAATTTGTCTTTTAGATGAGATTTTAATATTCTTACTATTCTTTGAAAATTTCTTAGAATTTTTTAATTTAAATATTTCATAACATATTAATGTCAATGAATGGGATAAATTCATAGATTTTAGTTTTTTAGAGGTAGGGATTTGTAAAATAAAATTAGATAGAGATAAATCCTCATTAGTAAGACCAGAGGCCTCTGGACCAAACATCAAACCAAATTTCGTGTTTTTTTTAGTCTGAATAATTTTTAAAAATTGATTAATAGAAATATGTTTTTTATTGATATCTCTTTTTCTCGCACTTAACGATATAACAATCGTATATTTGTTTATTGCTTCTCTAGTGTTTTTAAAAATTTTTGCTTTTTTGATTAAATCATATGCTCCTACAGATGTCACCTTAGCTTTATGATTTGGCCAAGACTGTTTTGGTGATACTATATTTAAATCTGAAAAACCGAAATTCTTTAATGACCTTGCGCACGCTCCAATGTTTTCACCTAATTGTGGTTTTACTAAAATAAATCCAAAATTTTTACTCATTAGCGTTAGCTGGTGCTTTTTCTTTGAATAATTTGTACTCCAAACTATCTATCAGCGCTTTAAATGAAGCTTCTATGATGTTTTGCGAAACACCTATAGTAAACCAGCTTTTACCGCTGTTATCAGTACTTTCAATTAAAACTCTAGTTGTCGCGCCTGTACCAGTATTTAAAATTCTAACTTTATAGTCTAAAAGTTTTAAATCAGAAAAAAATTTATAATATTTTTCAACTTTTTTAAAGTTTGACCTAATAGCATTATCTAAAGCATTAACTGGACCATTTCCTTCACCAGAACAATGTATGTCTTTTCCATCAATCACAAATGTTACTTCAGCAGTAGTTTGAAGAGTTTCGCCTTTTTTTACATTTACGTTATAACTTTTTACTTTTAAATATTCGGGTAATTTTCCAAGAAGTTTATTGGCTAAAAGTTCAAAAGATGCGTCTGCACCGTCGTACGAATAACCAGTAAATTCTCTTTCTTTTACTTCTTCTAAAATTTTTTGAACTTTTGGATCCTTGGAATTAATTTTGATTCCATAGTTTTCAAGTCTTGATAAAATATTCGATTTACCCGCCTGATTAGAGATTATTATATTTCGATGGTTACCTACTTCTTTGGGATCAATATGCTCATAAGTCTTGGGATCCTTTTTAACTGCTGAAACATGTAGACCACCTTTATGAGAAAAAGCTGATCCTCCGACATATGCCATGTTCTTGTTTGATTTTTTATTTAGAACTTCATCTAAAAACCTTGAGCAATTAGTAAGTGAAGATAATTTATTTTTATCAATGTTTAAGTCAAATTTTTCATTAAAAGTCTTTTTTAAAAATAAAGTAGGTATAATTGATATTAAGTTAGCGTTACCACATCTTTCACCTAACCCATTAATTGTTCCTTGAATGTGTCTAGCTCCTGCCAATACAGCTGTTAAAGAATTGCTTACAGCATTTTCTGTGTCATTGTGTGCATGAATGCCTAAATTTTTTCCTGGTATAAATTTTGTAACTTTATCTATAATATCGCCAACTTCATTGGGTAAAGTTCCACCATTGGTATCACACAAAACTACCCATCTAGCACCTTCATCATAAGCTTGCTTAAGACAATCAAGCGCATATTGAGGATTATTTTTATAACCATCGAAAAAATGTTCCGCGTCAAATAAAAATTCTTTTTTATTTTTTATAAAATGTTTTGCGGTTTCTTTAATATTCTTTAAATTTTCTTCTTTTGTAATACCCAAAGCTGTTTTAACTTGAAAATCCCAAGTTTTTCCAACAACGCATACTGTTTCACAGTTTGCATTAACCAAAGGTGACAAATTTGGATCATTCTCAGCACTTACACCATTTTTTTTAGTCATTCCAAACGCTGTAAATTTTGACTTACCTAAGTTAGGTGATTTATCAAAAAATTCATTGTCAACCGGATTAGCGCCTGGCCACCCTCCCTCAATATAATCAACACCTATATTGGACAATATTTTTGCAATCTTATTTTTATCTTCAACCGAGAAATCAACTCCTTCTGTTTGAGCACCATCTCTTAATGTCGTATCAAAAATAAAAACTTTTTCTTTATTCATTTATATTTCCATTCTGTTTTATTTTTTTTATCTTCAATTAGTATCCCCTCTTTTTCAAGATCTTTTCGTATTTTGTCCGCTAGATTGAAATTTTTACTGTTTTTTGCCTCTTCTCTCTCTTTAATTTTGTGCAGAATCACTTCTTCAGTAATTTGTATTTTATTTTTTTTGCTTTTATTTCTTTCATCTACACTTTCTTGAAATAGACCAATTAATCTACATGCTTTATTGAATTCTTTTTTTTTAATTTTATCTCCAGCTTGAGCCTTTTGGAATAGCTCATGTAATTTTGAAATATAAAGCGGAGTATTTAAATCATCTAACAACCCATTAAAGCATTCTGGGGTTTCTTCACTTACTTCTGATGAATACATAGAATACCATTTATCTAATATTTTTGATTGTTCTAATAACAGATTGTCATTCCAATCTAATGGTTGCTTATACTGGGAACTAAGTAAAGAAAGTCTAACTACTTGACCGGAATATTTTTTTATAGCGTCCTCTATTGTAGTTATATTGCCTAATGACTTAGACATTTTTTCTTTATTAATCGTAACGAAACCATTATGAACCCAATAATTTGCAAATTTTTGAGTTCCATTATGTACACAGGATTGTGCTATTTCATTTTCATGGTGGGGAAAGATTAAATCTAGTCCTCCCCCATGTATATCAAATTGTTTACCTAAATATTTTTCACTCATGACAGAGCATTCTAAATGCCACCCGGGTCTACCTCTTCCCCAGGGAGAATCCCAAGCTGGGTCATTTCCTTCAGAGGGTTTCCAAAGGACAAAGTCTAACGGATCTTTTTTCAATTTTGAAATTTCAACTCTAGCACCAGCCTTGAGATCATCTATCTTTTTTTTTGAAAGACTTCCATAATTTTTAAATGATGATACAGAAAAATATACGTGTCCACTATTTTCATATGCTGCGTCTTTTTCAATTAACTTATTTATCATATCGATCATTTCAACTATATGATCCGTGGCTTTAGGTTCTTTACTAGGGTTTAAACAAAATAAATTTTTACAGTCAATATGAAATTTTTTTGTAATTTCGGTTGTTAGTTCTGTTGTAGGTATCTTTTTACTTTTTGAAGCTTCGATAATTTTATCATCTATATCTGTAATATTTCTTACGTAAGTAACTTTATTTTTTCCATAAAGTTCAATTAAAATTCTAAAAAGTAAATCAAATACTATTATAGAACGAGCATTACCAACGTGAGGAATATCGTATACAGTTGGCCCACAAGCATACATAGAAACTTGATTTAAGTTTATTGGATTAAAAACTTCTTTTTTTCTTGATAAAGAATTTGTTAATTGAAGATTATTCATTAAATGTACAAACTGGTATAGGTTTCATTTTGTGTAAATTTTTTTCTCTTATTTCTAAATATTTTTTATAATTTGGATCATTTTTATCTTTCATAGCTTTTTCTAAATCCTCGTAGGTCATACCAAGTTGCTGAACATCATTTCTACCGTCTGTCCATAATCCGTCGGTAGGAGGAGTTTCAATAATTTCTTTAGAAATTCCTAAATATTTCCCGAGTTCCCAAACTTGAGTCTTAGTACAATCCGCTATGGGAGATATATCTACTCCACCATCACCATATTTAGTATAAAAACCGACACCAAAATCTTCAACTTTATTTCCTGTTCCAACAACTATTCCTAAATTAGCAGCTGCAACTTGATATAAAGTTGTCATTCTAAGCCTTGCTCTTGAATTAGCATATCCGTGCTCATTATCAAATTTATTAAGAACTTGAGAGAATGAATTAAAGATCTTATCCATCTCTAATAAATGATGATCTACATTTCTGAATTTGTCTTTCAGCCATTTAGCATGTGATAGGCTTAAGTCATGTTGAGACTTAATTTGTTTAATCGGCATCGTTAACACAATTGTTTTTCGTCCAGTGTTTGCACATAAAGTACTTACTACAGAGGAGTCTATTCCGCCTGAAATACCTACTACTAAAGATTTAGGCTTGTAAGAAGCCGAATCACAATAGCTATTAATCCAATCGGTTATAATTTTTGCTCTTTTTTTTACGTCCATAGTTAGTACACCCCCTTTTTTAAGGTCTTGTCTTAATAATTTCAATAATTATTAAGACGCGGCTTGGATAATTTTTTTTGAATATTTTGAATTTTTCTTTATTTCTTCAGAAATTAAGAAAGCCAGTTCTAGGGCTTGGTCAGCATTCAATCTTGGGTCGCAATGAGTTCTATATCTATTTGAGAGATCATTTTCAGATATTTTTTGAGCACCTCCAGTGCACTCAGTTACGTCTTGACCAGTCATTTCTACGTGTAGTCCTCCAGCATAACTACCCTCAACTTGGTGAACTGCAAAGAAATTTTTAACTTCTTTCAGGACACTGTCAAAAGGTCTAGTTTTAAATCCAGTGGCAGCTTTAATTGTGTTTCCATGCATCGGGTCACAAGACCAAATAACTTTAAGTCCTTCTTTTTTAATTGTTTTAATTAATTTTGGAAGATATTTCTCAACGTTGTCTGCTCCAAAACGCGAAATTAAAGTAAGTCTACCAGGTTCGTTTTCTGGATTTAATATATTGCACAACTCTATTAATTCGTCTGGCTTTAAAGTTGGTCCACATTTTAAACCAATAGGATTTTTAATTCCTCTACAAAATTCAACATGTGCTCCGTCAGGTTGTCTAGTTCTATCGCCGATCCACACAAAATGTGCAGATGTATCGTGATGTTCTCCCGTTGTAGAGTCAACTCTCGTCATTGCCTCCTCAAAAGGAAGTAGTAAAGCTTCATGAGAGGTGTAAAAATTTACAGTCCTCAGTCTTCTATTGTTATCAGAATTTATACCACAAGCTTCCATGAAAGCTAATGCATCACTAATTTTATCTTCTATTTCTTTATATTTACCTTTTGTTTTATCTTTTATAAATCCTAAATTCCATAAATGAACTTGTCTTAGATCAGCAAAACCTCCTTGCGAAAAGGCTCTTAATAAATTTAATGTTGAAGCAGACTGTGAATAAGCTCTGAATAATCTTTTTGCATCTGGTATTCTAGCTTTTTCTGTAAACTCCATCCCATTTATATTGTCACCCAAATAACTAGGTAGTTCTTTTCCATCTTTTTTTTCAGTGGGTGCACTTCGTGGTTTGGAAAATTGACCAGCTATTCTACCAATTTTTACCACTGGAACTGAAGCAGAAGCTGTTAATACTAAAGACATTTGCAAAATTACCTTTAAGGTATCTCTTATATTGTCTGGATGAAACTCTGCAAAACTCTCAGCACAATCTCCACCTTGTAGTAAAAAAGCTTTTCCCTCCACTACGTCGGCTAAAGATTTTTTTAATGAACGAGTTTCTCCAGCAAAAACCAATGGTGGGTATTTTTTAACTTTTCCAAGTACTAATTCTAATTCTTTTTTATCCTCGTAAACAGGTAAGTGTTTAGCAGGGTATTTATTCCAACTGTTTATATTCCATTTTTTCATATTCAACCTACGATATATATAAGATATAAATGATATATTTTCAAAGACTTATTAAAAAAATAATTACTCTACTGTGACTGATTTAGCTAAGTTTCTAGGTTTATCGATATCACAACCTTTTAGCAAAGCTACATGATAAGCTAATAGCTGAATAGGGATTGTTAATAGAATTGGTGCAAGCAAATAATCTATTGAGGGAACTTTAATGCCAAACCTAATATTTTCGTCTATTAAATTTTTTTTATGATCAGTTATAAATAAAATTTTACCTCCCCGTGCTATAACCTCTTGCATATTTGAAACAGTTTTTTCAAAATATTTATCTTTAGGGGCCAATACTATTACTGGAAGTCCTTCCTCAATCAATGCTAAAGGGCCGTGTTTCATTTCTCCTGCAGGATATCCTTCCGCATGCAAATATGATAGCTCTTTAAGTTTTAATGCTCCTTCTAAAGCTATTGGAAAAGATAAGCCTCTCCCTAAAAACATAGAACCTTTTGCATTCGCAAATTCTTTAGCCATTAATTGAATACTCCCTTCTATTTTTAAACTTTCCTTTATTGCATTTGGAATTAACTGCAAATTTTTAAGATTATTTAAATAAGAATTGTTATCTATATCTTTTCTAATATTTGATAACTTTAAGCATAGAATATAAAGTACTAACATTTGTCCTAAAAAAGCTTTAGTTGAAGCCACGCCTATTTCAGGTCCAGCATGAATGGGTAATACCCAGTCTGAATTCCTTGCAATAGTGCTTTCTACAGCATTAACAATTGCACAAGTTTTCATTTTATTTTTTTTACAAATATCTAAGGCTGCAGCGGTATCTGCGGTCTCTCCCGATTGAGAAATAAAAATATAAAGGTTATTTTCATTAAATCTAACTTTTCTATACCTGAATTCAGATGCAATATCTGTTTCAACCTCTATTGATGAAAGCTCATCCAGCCAATATTTTGCTATTAGACAAGAATGATAGGCGGTTCCACAACCTATCAATACGATTTTATTTATTTTTTCCGGTTCAATAGGGAAATTATAAATATTAATATCTTGCTTTAAATTATCAATATATTCTTTAATACAATTTTGTGCTGTGGCTGGTTGTTCGAATATTTCTTTAGACATAAAATTTTTATAATTTCCTTTATCACTTGTATTTTGTTCATTTGATACTATGTGAATTTTTTTATTAATTCTTTTTTTATTTACATCATAAAAATCAATTTTATCTTTGGTCAACACACAAATGTCACCATCATCTAAATATGATATCTTATTTGTCATTGACTTAAGGGCGTAAGAGTCTGAGCCAAGGAAATTTTCATTATTTGAATAACCAACAGCTAAGGGGCTTCCTCTACGAGCGCCTATCATAAAATCTTCAAAATTTTTAAAAATTATTCCTAAAGCAAAACTGCCCTTTAATTGTTTGAGAGTAATAAAAACTGACTCTAGTGGATCATTTTCTTTTAGTAAGTCTGTTATCATTAGTGTTATTACCTCTGTATCAGTTTGAGATTTAAATTTTAAACCTTTTGCCTCTAATTTTTTTTTTAGTTCATCAGAATTTTCAATTATTCCATTATGTACAACAGAAACAATATCAGATGAATGTGGATGAGCGTTTGTTTCATTTGGAATACCATGAGTTGCCCATCTTACATGTCCAATTCCTAAATTTCCGCTTGAAGGCTCATTAAATAAAATTTTTTCAAGCTCTTCTACTCTACCTGAGCATTTCTTTTCGTTAATTGTATTGTGGTGCAATGTTGCTAATCCAGCAGAATCGTATCCTCTGTACTCAAGTTTTTTTAAGGAGTTTATAATATTAATTGAGACTGGTTTGTTGCTAGCTATCCCTACTATTCCACACATTATTTTTTTCTTTTAGATTTATTTATTTTATAATTTTTAATTTCAACTTGCGATGATCTGGTAATAGCTAAAGATTTTTTGTAAACGTTTTTAGTTATTACTGAACCAGCTCCAATTGTACTTCCAGAAGCTAAAGTTACTGGGGCAACTAGCGATGAGTTGGATCCTACGAAAACATTATCAGATATTTTTGTTTTTGACTTTTTAACACCATTGTAATTGCAAGTAATAGTTCCAGCTCCAATGTTTGAGTTTTTACCAATTGAAGTATCACCAATATACGAGAGATGATTAATTTTGGAATTTATATTAATATTTGCTTTTTTAGTCTCAACAAAATTTCCAATTCTTGAATTATTTTTTAAAATAGTTCCAGGTCGTAATCTAGCATATGGACCTACGACTACATTTTTTTCAATTTTTGAGTCTTCAATATGAGTAAATGATTTAATATATGAGTTGTTACCTATTTTTACTTTTGGTCCAAAAACTACATAAGGTTCAACTGTAACATTTTTTCCAAAAGAAGTGTCTTTTGATAGAAAAATTGTTTCTGGTGCAATTAAATTTACACCATTCTTTAATGCTTTGTTTCTCAAAAGTTCTTGAGAAAGTCTATAAGAATTAGCTTTATTAAATTTATTATTTGTATTCATAGAATTTTTCTTTACATTAATATTGTAACTGAAATAAGTCACAAAATATTTCTTTTTAATACTTTTAAAAATGACTCAAATTTACACAATTCTTTTCGATTTAGATGGCACTTTA
>MDTB01092923.1_pt1 | contig 11355 bp, 9 predicted proteins | sample 811161 | NCBI WGS metagenome assembly MDTB01 (sample SAMN05326650, study PRJNA326480) | marine metagenome | isolation source: seawater | place: Mediterranean Sea | collected 2009
CATAATCATCGTAAAAATCATTTTTATTTTTTGAAAAAACTTTTGTCATTCTTCTTTGAACACCTGAAAAATTTTTTAGAGATTTTTTGGCTATATTCAAATCAGCGCCAAGATTAATGCATACAATTAACGCTGCAGCTGCATTTAATACATTGTGTTTTCCCAAAAGTTTTACATTTATGTTTTTTATGTATCTAATTTTTTTATCTTTATCTTTAAAAATTAAGTCAAAAGATGTGCTATCAAACTTATAAATTATTCTTTTTATTTTATAATCAGCTTTTTTATTTTCTCCATAAGTTAATATATTTTTATTTTTAATTTTATTTAAAATGTTTCTAATATTTTGGCTGTCAATACATATAATAGATTTACCTGTGGGAGGGGTTTTATTTATAAATCTTAAAAAAGAGTTTTCTAAATTTTTATAATTTTTATAATAGTCAAGATGTTCGTGGTCAATATTAGTAACGATAGAGTAATTGATCGGCAATTTTAAAAAACTACCGTCCGACTCATCAGCTTCTAAAATTGCCCAATCACCCTTTCCAAGTTTAGCATTACTTTTAATAGAATTTATCACACCACCATTAATTATCGTCGGGTCTAGTTTTTGGTCTGCTAAAATTTTTGCCACAAGTGATGTTGTTGTAGTTTTTCCATGAGAGCCTGTAATAATGATATTTTTTTTTAAAGATACAACGTCAGCTAAAACTTCTGCTCTTGAATATATTGGTATTTTATTTTTTCTTGCATATTTTAATTCTAGGTTATTTTTTTTTATAGCAGTAGATTTAACTAAAATATTTACTCTTTTAATATTGATGGGCGAATGACCAATAAATATTTTTATACCTGCATTTGAACAGCTTATTGTATTTTTATTTTTATTTTGATCACTACCTTGAATTTTAAAACCCATATTATTCATAATTTGAGCAAGACCACTCATTCCAATTCCGCCAATTCCAACGAAATGAATAATATCTTTCTGACCTAAATTAATTTTTTTCATTGATAATCTTTTTTAATTCAATATTTAATTTACTAAAGATATTTTTGTCAGAATATTGACTTTGATTTGATAAAATTTTTAACAATGATTGATCTTTGTAAATATTGTAAATTAAATCAAATAGCTTATTTTTAATGTCTTTTTCATTCAATAAATATCCGTAACCTTTTTTTTTGTAAAATACAGCGTTTTTATATTGATGATTATCCGCTGATGTTGGTAATGGCACTGCTATAAAAGGTATTTTAATATTAATTAATTCTCCTAAAACGGAAGCTCCAGAGCGTGTGATAACAAGATTTGCCTTGAAATAATAATCAATAATTTTATCGGTAAAATTAAACAGTTCATAATCTATCTGAGCTTTTTGATAAAACTGCGATATCTGTTCATTTTGTTCTTTTTGGCATTGTTGATAAACTTTTATAGCTATTTTGGAATTATTCAATTTTTTAAATATTGGTGGCAATTCATCCGCAAATATTTTTGCAGCTTGACTGCCTCCCAAAACTAAAATTTTTAAACTTTCAAATTGTTTTTTCTTTTCGAGCTCTAATTTTGAGTTAATTATTTCCTCCCTTAAAATATTACCTATTTCATAAACTTTATTTTGATACTCCTTCGAAATTCCATCTAATTCTTTATAAGAAACAAATATTTTTTTTGCAAATGGTAATAGGTATTTATTTGCTTTGCCTATAATTAGGTTGTTTTCATAAATTACAATTTTAATTCTTAAAATTGAAGCCGCAATACATATTGGAAAAGATGAATAGCCACCCATTCCAAAAACAACTAATGGCCTATTAAATGACAGTATAAAAAATGATTTAATAATAGAAAATAATATAATACTTATCGAAACTAAAAGTTTAATAAAATTTTTTTTAATTAATGGTGATGTAGGTAAAATTTTCATATTTAAATTTTTATATTTATTTATGAAATTTAGGCCTCTATAATCTGAAGTTACAGTGACATCGTAATCATTATTCGTCAAATAATTAGCTAAACTGTAAGCCGGGATAACATGACCGCCAGTTCCCCCTGTCGCAATTAAAATTTTCTTTTTAGTCATATAAATAAGATTTATTTTTCGTATAATTTAAAACAAACCCAGCTAAAATTGCACTTCCAATTAATGATGAACCACCATAACTTAAAAAAGGTAAAGTCATACCTGTTGTAGGTAGTAAACTAGTATTAACTCCTGCGTGGATAAATGTTTGAAAAATTAATAATGTTGCCAGCCCGCTTAAAGAAATTTTTAAAAACTGATCTTCTTGATTGAAACAATTTTTAATAATTCGAAATGAAATATAAAGAAAAATTATTAAAATCAGTATAGAAACTATAGAACCGTACTCCTCGGATATTACAGCAATTACATAATCAGTATGAGCTTCTGGTACGCTTTCTTTTAATATACCTTCTCCCATGCCTTGACCTGTCAGTCCTCCTAATTTAATAGCATCTAATGCTGAAGATGATTGAAATTTATCACCCTGACTTGGATCGAAAAATGTGACTAATCGATTTATTATGTAACCAAATTTTTCAGGAAAAAAATATAATAAAGAACCAATAGATAATAAAAAAAGTGAAAAAAAAATGATTATATAAAGCAAACTCACTCCAGAAATAAAAACAGTCGCAATCCAACTTCCTATCAGAAGTATTGATTGACCTAAATCAGGTTGATCAATTAATAAAATGATTACTGAGCTTAAGAGTGCAAAACTCAAAATATATTTTAGCTGAGAAATTTGTAAATTTTTAAAAGTTAATACTTTTACTGTCATTAAAATAAACAATGGTTTTAATATCTCTATTGGTTGTAATCTGAAGAAATAAACATCAAGCCAGCGTTTTGCTCCTTTAATTTCAACTCCAATTATTGGGACTAAGGCTAAAGAAATAAAAGAGATTAAAAACAAAGGCACAACTAATTTTATTAATAATTCTGTTTTAATTGCAGAAATTAAGATCATTAAATTTAATGCTAGTAATGTAAAAATGAGATGTTTTGTGAAAAAAAAATAGTAGTCTTTATTGAGCCTTTCACCAGCCAAAGATGAGGTAGAAGAAAATGAAAAAAATAACCCTAAAAAAAATAAAATAATAAAGCAAAAAAAAATTTTTTTATCCATACTTCGCCAGTAATTTAAAAATAGAAACTTAAAGGAATTTTCTGGCATATTTCTTACTCAATTTTTTAAACTCCTCTCCTCTATTTTCAAAGTTAGTAAATTGATCATAAGAGGCTGCTGCTGGACTTAATAATATAGATTTTTTTTTATTTTTTTGTAATTTAATATCTTTTAAAATTTCAATAATTGAATTTTTAATATTTTTAGTTACCGAATATGCAAATTTCTTGCTGATTTTTTTTTTAAAAAAAGTAATATTTTTTCCAATTAAATAACATTTGACAATTTTATTCTTAAATTTAGATAGATCAATCTTGTCATTTTTTTTTGGAAGACCTCCTAAAATCCAATAAATATTTTCAAGGCTAGAAAGAGCCAATTTTGCAGCACTGAAAGAGGTGGCTTTTGAATCATTTATAAATATCAAGTCTTTTTTTTTATAAAAAATTTCAAATCTATGAGGCAATCCTTTGAAAGATCTCATTGAAGATATAAAAGAATTTTCTTTGATCTTTAATAATCTAGCAAAAGTATATACGAAATGCATATTTTCATCATTAATTTTAGAAATTAGATAATCGTTTTTAATCTTATGTCTTATTTTTTTGTATTTATTTTTTTCAGGAATTATTAATTTACTGGAAAAATTTTTTTTTATGAAGATTTTTTTTAATTGCTCGTTTAAAATGGCATAATTATTTTTTGTTTGACGATAAAAAATTTTTAACTTTGAATTTAAGTAATTAACTTTACCTCCATGCCAATCTAAATGATCATTCGATAAATTCAAAAAAAATGCAAAATCTGGGGTTATAAATTTTGAGTGTGAGAGTTGATAAGAAGAAGCCTCAATTATTACAAATTTATTTTTAAGGTTTCTCAGGTTCAAAATTGGAGTACCAATATTACCCCCGATTAAACATTTAAAATTGTTTTTTTTAAGAAGATGTTCTATTAACTTACATGTTGTTGATTTTCCATTAGTTCCTGTAACAACAATAGTTTTTAAATTATAATTAGTTAAAAAAAATAAATCAATATCGGTAATTATTTTTTTTTTATTTTTTTCAAGATCTTTGTTTTTAATTAGACTAATCCCTGGTGTTAAAACAATAAAATCAACTTCGTTTAATGTTTTTTTTAAATTATTAGATCTATAATTTTTAAATAAATTCTTTTTTTTATCATCCCAAACTTTAAAATTTATTATTTTATTTTTCTCAAAAAACTTTACAACAGATATACCTGAAAGTCCTAAACCATAAACAAGGAACGATAGTTCTCTAAGTTTTGGAACATAAAGCATATTTTACCTTAGTTTGAGAGTTGCAAGGCCAACTAATGCTAAGATGATGGCTATTATCCAAAATCGAATTACAATTGTTGATTCAGCCCACCCTTTTTTTTCAAAGTGATGATGAATTGGTGCCATTTTAAAAATTCTTTTACCTGTTAGTTTAAATGAAGCTACTTGAATGATTACTGAAACTGTTTCTAAAACAAATAAACCTCCAATTATTGCCAAAACAATTTCATGCTTTACTATTATTGCAACAGCGGCAAGTGAACCTCCTAAAGAAAGGGAACCAGTATCTCCCATAAAAATTTTAGCTGGAGGCGCGTTATACCAAAGGAATCCTAAGCAAGCTCCAACGATTGATCCGCAAAAAATTGATAATTCTCCAACATCTGGAATGTATTGTATTTTTAAATACTCAGAAAAAATAGTATTACCAACAACATAAGAGATAAGTGTAAAAGAAAGAGCTACTAACATTACAGGCACCGTTGCTAAGCCATCAAGTCCATCGGTCAAATTCACAGCATTTGAAGCTCCAATTATTACAAACAATCCAAAAGGTATAAAAATCCAACCCATATACCAGATTAAGTTTTTAAAAAATGGAAAATATAAATTTTGTAAATATTCATGATCTGAATAATTTATCAAAATTAATAATGTTAATAAGCCAATTATTATTTGACCAAAAAATTTATATCTTGACTTAAGTCCTCTAGAGTTTTTAAATTTTATTTTTAATATATCATCTAGTAGTCCAAGTCCTCCCAATGACAATGATACAAAAATTAAAGTCCAAATATAAATATTCGTTAGGTCTGCCCATAAAATTGTTCCAGATATAATGCCGATAATGATAATTACTCCGCCCATGGTGGGGGTTCCAGATTTTTTTATTATGTGATCAATTGGACCGTCCTGCCTTATTGGTCCAGTTATCATTTTTTCAGAAAATAATTTTATTAATGGTGCTCCAATTATAAAAACAACTACTAAAGAAGTTACAACAGATAAACCTGTTCGGAAAGTCAGGTACCTAAATACGTTTAAAAACGAATATTGTTCTATTAATGATGTTAATAAATTAAAAAGCAATTACATTCCCCTGATCATTTTTTTGCTAAAATTATTAAGTCCCGTAGCGTTTGATCCTTTAATCATTAAATAATCATTATTAGAAATCATTTTACTTAAACTCAGATCTATATCTTCGTTGTTTTGTAAAATATTTCCTCTTTTATCCTTATTTAGATATTTATATGTGAAAATTGTTTTTTTTCCTTTAATGAATACTTTATCAATATCAGTATTGTTAATAACTTTTGACAAATCCTCGTGATATTTTTTTGATTTAGAACCTAATTCTAACATATCGCCAAGAATTAAATATTTTTTGAAGTTTTCTTTTTTTATCGAATTAAGCTTTTTTATCGCGTTTTTTACCGATAAAGGATTTGCATTATAACTTTCGTCAATAAAATTAAATTTTTTCTTATATCTTGAGATAAAATATTTTTTACCCCTACCTTCTGAAGGTTGAATTTTCATGAATTTTTTTTTGATTAAATTTAAATTAAGTTTTAATACTTTTAAAATCGCTATAGAAGCAAGTACATTATAAATATTTAAATCTTTAATTTCCAAATTAATTTTTTTATCATTAATTTTTATATAAATTTTTGATATATTTTTTTTTTTACTAATTTTGTACAAATAAACGTCTGAATTTTTATGTTTTCCGAATGTAAAAATGTTTAAATTATATGTTTTAGCTTTTTTTAATAAATAATTATAATATTTATCATCTCTATTTAAAATAATTGTACCACCAGGTGTAATGTTTTCTATAATTTCTGATTTTGCTTTAGCTATACCTTTAATATTTTTAAAATTTTCCAAATGCGCTTCACCAATATTTGTAATTACTGCTAAGTTAGGCATAATTAATTTTGAAAGTTTTTTTATTTCACCTGCATTACTCATTCCCACCTCAAATATCCCAAATTTATCCTCAACACTTAAATTAGATAAACTTATTGGAACTCCAAAATGATTATTAAAAGATTTTGGTGAAGAGTAAGTCTTGCTATAATTTTGTAAAAGATTGTGAGTTAAATTCTTTAATGATGTTTTTCCAGCGCTCCCAGTAATAGCAATTATCTTTGTCAACGAAAGTTCTCTTTTTAACTTTGCAAATTTTTCTAAAAATATAATTGGTTTACTTATTTTTATGATTTTATAATTATTCTTTTCATTTAAAGAAGAAACTACACAGCCAGCACCTTTTTTTATTGCATTAGAAACAAATTTATTACCATCGTTGTTTTTTCCTTTAATTGCTAAAAATAGATTATTTTTTTTTATATTTCTGGTATCAATTGATAAACCATTTACTTTAAATTCTTTTGTTATACCTAATAACTTCTTTAAAATTAGCATATTTTGTTCAAAGTTAAGTCGTAATTTGTTAAATTTTTTTTTTTTGATTTTTAGTTTATTAATTATTTTTTTATCTGAAATATAATTAATTTTATTTTTATAAACTTGTTTTTCTTCATGACCTTTACCTGCTACTAAGATTATTTCATTTGGAGTAGCATTTTTAATCGCATTTTTAATAGCTAAAGATCTATTACCAATGTTAAAAGCTTTATTTTTATTAATAAATTTTGCAAGATAATTTCTAATTTTTTCTGGGCTTTCGTTTCTTGGATTGTCATCAGTAATATATATTTTGTTACAATTATCATTTGCAATTTTAGCCATTATTGGTCTTTTTTTTTTATCTCTATCACCTCCACAACCAAATACTAAAGAAATGTTATTACCAAATTTATTTTTAAGAAATTTAAGAGTATTAAATAAGGCGTCAGGTGTGTGTGCGTAATCCACAAAGACTTTTATATTGTTAGGGAAGTTTTTAACTAATTCAATTCTACCGCTTACTTCTTTTAATTTTTTTAAATTATTATAAATTAAATTATCATTTAAACCACATAATTTTGTTGCCTTGATTGCCATGGCTAAATTTTTAGCCCTAAAATCGTTTAAAGTTTTTGATGATAAATTTTTTATTTTTTTTAATTCTTGATCTATTTCTAATAGTTTTATTTTTTTTCTCTCAGCAATTACTCTTAGTATTTTAAATGGTTTAATCTCTTTATCAGATATTATGAAAGTTTTATTTTTTAATATATCTTTGAATAATACTAACTTAGCTTTTAAATATGTATTCATATTTTTGTGATAGTCTAGATGATCTTGACTAAAATTAGTGAAAATTGCTCCTTTAAAATTAATATCGTGTAATCTTTTTTGATCTAATCCATGACTTGATGCTTCAATTATTACATTTTCAATTTTTCTCTTCTTTAAATAAGCTAAATTTTCGTGAATAGAAATTGCATCAGGTGAAGTTAAGTTTGTTTTAATAATCTGATTGTTATATTTAATGCCTAATGTTCCGATAGAAGCAGCAGAAATGTTGTTAATTGTTAATAATTGATAAAATAAATCTGCGACAGATGTCTTTCCATTGGTGCCAGTAACAGCGATAATATTTTTTGGTTTAAGCTTGTAAAATTTTGAGCATATTTTACTTAAAAGATTTCTTATTTTATTTGTCTTAATTGTGTGAATATTTTTATTTTTTAATTTACAATTTTTAGAGCAAACAACTACAGTTGCTCCATTATCTATTGCTTCATCTATAAATTTTTCACCATTAACTTTGTTTCCCTTGATCGCAAAGAAAATATAATTTTTTTTAACTTTATTGCTATTTGTTGAAAGACCGGAAATAATCAAATTTCTTTTATCTTTTGGAATTTTTTTAATTAAATTTTTCAACAACATGCTGACCGATAAACTCATTGTTATTTATGGCTAAAATTGGTCCAATTTTTTCTATTATTTTGCCTGCAACATAAACAGAATTCCAACCAGAGGTGTTATAAGGTGCTTTTGTATCAATACCTCGATAGTTATAAATCAAATCTTTATTAATTTTTGGATTTTCTAACATTACGAATAACGCATAGTTAGGCTTATTTGTGGGGAAAATAGATATAAAAGTATTTATTCTTTTTTTTTATCTCCATAACTCTCTGCAGTACCAGTCTTCCCGCCCACATAATATCCGTTTTTATCAGCCAAACTTGCAGTTCCATTTTCGCTACTAACAACTTTTCTCAAAATATCTCTTAATTTAATACTTGTTTCATTTGAGATAATTGAGTCTAGTTGTAAATCTTTTTTATCCTTGATTAAGCTAGGTTTAATTAATTTTCCACCGTTCGACATGGCAGCATATAGTGCAGTAGCTTGTAAAGGTGTAGTTGTTATTCCATGACCAAATGAAATTGTTTCTAGTTTACATTTATTCCAATTTAATTTGTGAGGAACTCCAATTTCCTCTAACTCTATTTCAGGATTATTGGTAATTTTAGTTTTTTTTATGAATTCTCTATACCTATCTTCGCCTATTTTTTTCGCTAAAATTACTGAACCTACATTTGAAGATCTGACTAAAATTTCTTCAACTGTCAGAGTTTTTGGGTGTTCTTTCATGTCCGTAATATCGTGTATTGAGCATTTTATCTTTTTAGGTATATCTTTAACTAATGTTTTTACTTCAACTAAATTATGCTCTAAAGCAAGAGCAACAGTAAATGTTTTAAAAATTGATCCAAGTTCATAAACTCCTTTAGTAATTTTGTTAATATATTTTTTATCTTTTATTGTTGATCTTTGATTGATATCAAAATTAGGTAATGAAACTAAAGATAATATATCTCCGTTATTTACATCCATTAATAGTGCCGCTCCACCTGAAGCGCTAAAAGTTTCAATTGAACCATTTAACTCTTTATTAATAATATACTGAATATTGCTATCTAGGGTTAATCTTAATGGTTCATTAATTAAATTTTTGTTCTTCAATTCTCTATCAAAATATTTTTCTATACCTGATACGCCATAATTATCATAATCTACTTGGCCAATAATATGACTGAATAAATTTCCGTGCGTATACATTCTCGCTTGAAAAGGTTCAAACTTTATAGCTTTTTCCCCTAACGACCAAAACTTATCTTTTTCTATTTGATCAATTCTCTTTTTTAATCGAAAATATTTTTTTTTATCTAATTTTTCTTGAATTTCGTTAAATGGAAGATCAGGAAAGTTCAATCTCAATTTAATCAAAAAATTTTTTTTGTCTTTTACAAGATTTGGATCTATCGCTGCATGAAAGGTATTTATATTTCTTGAAATTATTACTCCTTTTCTATCAACTATATCTCTACGTAAAAGTGAAAATTTTGATTTTTGTTCTTCTAAGTTAAAAAAATCTTTTTTGCTTAATGATATATATGTAATCTTTATTGAAAAAATTAGAACTAATGAAAGAAAGAAAAAAAATAAAATGTAAATTCTATCTTGGAAATTATTCTTTTTTTTAATTATCTTATTTTTTTTATTTGTCTCTAAATAATCTTCAAAATAAAAGCTAGTTTGATTAATATTACTTATTTTGGATCTTTTTTTCATTTGATTCTTGTAGATTAGAAATTTTATGTTGAATTTTAGTAAAATCTGAAATCTCGAGAAAAATTTTTGAAAATGAAATTGGTTGATAATTTTCAATGCCAAGGTTATTTAATCTTTTTTCAATTTCAGAGGGTGAAGTTAGGTAATAAAAATCTAGTTGTGACTCGTTAATGTTTTTATTTTTGTTGAAAATTTTTATATTTAACTCTGAAATATTTTTTTCAATGATCCTAGTTTTATTTTTTACTGCTGATGTAATTATAAGAAAAAATACAAATATTACAGTTGAAATTAAAAATTTAGTATTAAACATTTATAGCTTCCAAATCTAGATATTTTTTAAATTTTTTAATCAAATTTTTTGGATTTTCAAATTTATCTCTACTTCTAACTGCAAACCTAAGTTTTGCAGATCGTGAACGATTATTTTTATCTATTTCAATTTGAGAAGGTCTAAAAACTTCATTTTTATATTCATTAAACAAAATACAATTATCCGATTTATTTTCAGGAAGATACCTAGATGGTTTAGATTTATTTCTCGAAAACTGTGAGAAAAGATATTTTATAATTTTATCCTCTATTGAATGAAAACTTATTACTAGTATTTTTCCACCAGGTTTTAATTTTTTCGTGGCGTAAGTAATTCCCTTAATTAACTCTGTAATTTCCTTATTTACAAATATTCTCAATGCTTGGAAAGTTTTAGTACAAGGATTAATTTTATAAGAATAATTTTTTTTTTTGCTTTTCTCTATAATCTTAACTAAGTCAGACGTGTAGATAATTTTTTTAATACTGCGATACTTGACAATGTTTTTTGCAATTTTAAATGCATCTTTTTCTTCGCCTAAAATTTTGATAACTGATTTCAAATTTTTTTCGCTTAATTTATTAATCACATCTAAGGCTGAAATTTCATTTATCCCCATGGACATATCAAGATTATGTTCAGATTTAAAAGAAAATCCTCTCTTAAGGTCATTTAATTGAATAGACGATAGTCCTAAATCAAAAATTATTACATCGGCGTAATCTTTTGAAATAATATCTAGTTGACTAAATTTTTTTTGATAAAATTTAAATCTTTTAGGATATGTTTTTTCAAATTTTCTAGCTATAGATATTACATTTTTATCCCTATCAATAGCTATAACTTTAGTATTAGAAAATTTTAAGATCTCTTTGGAGTAACCTCCTCCACCAAATGTACAGTCGATAAATGTTCCTCCTTCAGAAGGAGAAGAGATTTTTAAAACCTCATTCAACATCACTGGAAAATGGGAGAATTCCAGTGATGAAGTTTGATTGTTCATTAATATCAATTTGTATCATTAAAA
>MDTB01115907.1_pt1 | contig 11355 bp, 14 predicted proteins | sample 811161 | NCBI WGS metagenome assembly MDTB01 (sample SAMN05326650, study PRJNA326480) | marine metagenome | isolation source: seawater | place: Mediterranean Sea | collected 2009
CACCTAATCAAGCTAAGAAATACGATATTAAAATTGCTATGGATGGAGTAAAAAGATCTTGTTTAGAGATTATGGGTCAGCGAAAAGTAAATATGGCAAAAATAAGGCAAGTTTTTCCTGATATTCCTTGTTTCCCAAAGTTCATTGAAAATCAAGTTGTAACTGACGCTCATTACATGGGTTACCTGGACAGACAATATAAAGATATAGAGTCTTTTAAGAAAGACGAGTCTGTTATCATACCTGATGGTATAGATTTTGAAAAACTGAGCGGTCTATCTAATGAGATTAAGAGCAAGCTGCTCCAAGTGAGGCCAAAAACACTAGGTCAAGCTATTCGTATTGATGGTGTTACGCCAGCAGCAATAATTATTCTTCTTTCACATATCAAAAAACTTAAATATAAAGCCACTGCTTGATGCAGCAGCTTGAAGTCATAAATATTCTAAAAAAGACTCTTAATTTTAGCGATCACTCAATTGAAAAGCTTAAAAAGTTCACAAATCTGGTTTTAAAAGAAAATCAAAATTATAATTTAATTGCTAAAAGCACAGAAAATCAAATTTGGCATAGACACATTCTTGACTCAGCTCAATTGGTTAAGTTTATTGATTTTAACCAGAATTCATTGGCTGATCTCGGCACTGGAGCAGGATTTCCAGGTCTTGTAGTAGAAATATTTAATAAAAATAAGGCTTTTCACGTGAAATTATATGAAAAATCACCGGTAAAAAGAAGGTTCTTAACGGGTGCAATTGAGGAATTGAGTTTAAATGCAGAGGTTTTAGGAGATGTCAGAAATGAAATTATAGATTCTGAGATTATAATTTGCAGGGCTTTTAAAAAACTAGACCAAATAATACAAGTTTCACGTGAAATCGCTAAAAAACCCCATAAATTAATGATTTTAAAAGGTCAAAATGCACATATAGAGATAAAAAATTCTTTAAAATCAAAAAAATACCCTTATAAATTAGAGAGCAGTATGACTAATAAAGATTCAAAAATAATTTTGATGGAGATTAACAATTAAATGTCATCACCCACAACCTTAGCAATCATAAATCAGAAAGGTGGCGTGGGAAAAACAACTACTGTAATAAATTTAGCTGCTTCACTGTCCATTATGGGTCTGAATAATTTAATAATTGATTTAGATCCACAAGGCAATGCAACAACTGGCCTAGGTAAGAACAATAATAATGAAGATAAAAATGTTTACAATCTTTTAATAAAAAAAACTAATATTGAAAATATAATTCAAAAAACTGATATTAAAAATTTAGATTTAATAGGTTCTCATGTAAATCTTTCTGGTCTTGAAGTAGAAACTGCAAATGACTCTAATAGAGCATTTGTGTTGAAAGAAATATTGAACTTAAAGAAAGGTGGTCTATTAAAAAAATACGATAATATTTTTATAGACTGTCCCCCGTCTCTAAGCTTACTTACTATAATGGCCTTGGTCGCTTCAGATGAACTGTTGGTGCCACTTCAAACAGAATTCTTTGCGTTAGAAGGTATTACTCAACTTGTAAAAACAATAGATCGTATAAAAGAAAATCTTAATCCTAGTCTAAAGATCAGAGGAATTCTATTAACGATGTTTGATAAACGAAATAAACTTTCTACAGAAGTTGATAGAGAGGCTCGAAACTATTTTAAAGAAAAGGTATATGAGACTGTAATACAAAGAAATGTTCGTTTATCCGAAGCGCCTTCACATGGGTTGCCGTGTGTAGTTTACGACAAAAATTGTGTAGGGAGTAAATCGTATTTCAAGCTTGCTGAAGAATTTTTAAAAAAAAATCAAATTGAAAGTGCCGCATGAACACTGGAAAGAAGAAAGGTTTAGGTAGAGGATTATCTGCTCTTTTTGGAGACACTCCTCCAAAAGAGAAAATAAAAACAACTAATCCGACTAATATGGTAGCAATTGCAGACATAACAAGAAATCCTTACCAGCCAAGACAAATTTTTAAAGAAGATAAACTTGAGGAATTAGCCAATTCTATTAAAAAAAATGGGATTATTCAGCCTATAGCAGTGAGACCTGGAAAATCTGATATAGGAAAATATGAAATAATAGCGGGGGAGAGAAGATGGCTTGCAGCTCAAAGAGCAGGTTTACATGAAATACCAGTAACAATTTTAGATTTATCTGATGTTGAGTCACTGGAAGTAGCAATAGTTGAAAATATTCAAAGGGACGATCTTAATCCTATTGAGGAAGCAAGAGCATATAAAAGATTAAATGAAGAATTTAAATATGATCATGAAAGTATATCAAAATTAATGTCTAAAAGTAGAAGCCATGTAAGTAATACTTTGAGACTTTTAACTCTGCCAAGCGATGTTGTAGCTATGTTAGAGGAGGGCACTTTAACCTCAGGTCAGGCTAGACCACTTATAGGAATATCCAATGCTTCTTCTATTGCAGAAGAAATAGTATCTAAAAACTATAGTTCAAGAAAAGTCGAGTATTTAATTAAGAATAAAAAAGGAAATAAATTTGAAAAAAAAATTGATAGAAATATCTTAAAAACTCAAGAAAAAATAGAAAAAATTTTAGGACTTAAAGTTAATATTACTAATAAAAAAAATAATTCCGGAAAAATTACAATAGTTTACAACGATTTGGATCAGTTCGAACTTATTTCAAAATTACTTACTAAGTATTAGCCAAATTACAAATTTCTACCATAAAGTTTTTTATAAGAGTAGATTTATTAACCCCGTGACTACTTTTAAGTCTTAATTCTATTTTGTTAGATTTATTAATTAGCAGTCTTAATTTTTTTTTATCCCATTTCTTTGACTGAGCTACAAAGATTGGTCTGTCTTTCCAAAATATAGGCGGTTTAATGGTTGCAACAATTTCTTCTAAATCCATTGATTTAACTGTGTTTTTTACTTTATAAATCTTAATAAGCCGCTGATTAATCGAATTTAAATAATAATTTGATTTATCCGAGTCGATATTTGTTTCATTTAAAAGTTTATTAGTTTTAAGTTTATCACCTTTAAATGCTTCATCCCTTAAATTATTAAAATCATCAGTAATTTTCGTATTTAATAATATTTCTAGCTCATTCCTATTAATTTTATTTTCTCGAAAAAATATCTTTATCTTATTCAATTCGTTGTAAAGTTTTACTCTATCTAGATTACAATTATCTACAATTAAACTTATATCTGCTGTTGTTACACCGCTATATCCTTTCAACTCTTTCAAAATGATATTTCTAATAGTGATTTCGTTATCTTGATAGCAAGCTATTATCCCGCACTCATTCGACTTTTCAAAAAAATTTCTTATCTTAGATTTTTTATCTAATGCGTTGGCAAATATATAAATTTTCTGATTATTAAATTTTTCTACTATTTCTTTAATAATTTCTAGTATTTTATCATTTGAAAGTTCAATTAAGTAAATTTTTGAACTATTAAAAAGAGATAAGTTATTCAACTCATTAAATATTGCATTTGTATCTTTTGCAATTTCTTCTTGATTTGATTTTATGATTTCAGATTTTTTATTTTTAGTTTTGATTAAGGTTTTAAAATCATTTTTTAATCCTAGATTTTCCCCATGAAACAAAACTATATTTTTGTTTAAACTTTCAAAATTTTTCTCAATCAAATAGCTTTTAAATTGCATTCAATTCGCTCGATAAACTTTCAGAGATATCTTCTGCTAAACTGGTCGTTAGAAGTTCTACTAGTTTTTTCTCATTTGTTAAGGTTTGAGAGTATTTATCAGTAACATTGTATTCTCCAAGAGTGGTTTTTATTATTTCATAACTTTTGTTCGAATTTATTTCTTTAAATGAAACATTCGATCTAATTGTTATCTGATATTTTGTAACTTCATTCTTAATATTCTTTTCTTTAATAGTCCTAGTTTTCTTTGTTGTTAAATCAACAACGATTAATTTTTCTGCGCTTTCGTTTGAATTCGATAACAATATTCTTTTTAATCTATAATTTATTTTTTTTTCGCCAAAAGTGGAGATTGAAGCTATTTCATAATTGCTTACTGTCGATTGATCAACGACTTTAAATCCGCAGCTCAATGTGAGAGCCAAAAAAACTAACAATAATAACTTTATTTTATTCATTTGTTGGAATTATATAATTTATGATTTTATTCTGCACAAATATAACCTTATTAATTTTTTTGTTGTTAAGGTATTTGCTGGCTTTAGATCGATCTAATATTATCTTATTAATTTCTTTTTCATTCATATCTTTTTTTATATTAATAATATCTCTTGTTTTACCGTTTATTTGAACAGCAAGTTTAACATTATTTAAGATATTTTTTTTATCAATTTTCGGCCAAATATTCACAGTTTTGCAATTCATTAATTCTAGGCTTTCGAAGGCAAGGTGAGGAGTAAATGGTATCATAAGTTTAAAAATATTTTCCATATTTTTTTTGAAAGTATTGTTGCTAATTTTCTTGTTTAAATTTGATTTAATAAGATTATATGTTTCATAAAAAAGAGCTATAGAGACGTTGAATCTAAAGTTTTGGATTGACTCATCGATTTTATTAATGTGATTATTTATAGTTAAGGTAAATTCTTTTTCTAAATTATCATCGACACTAGTTTGTTTCCTTTGAGAAATTAAGTGATTTAAATTCCAAATTTTTTGTAAAAATTTACTAGCTGAAGACACGCCAACATCAGACCATTGAACATCTTTTTCGGGCGGGCTGTCAGACAATATAAACCATCTGACCGCGTCTGCTCCGTATTGTTCAATCATTACCTCAGGATCGATAGTATTTTTTTTTGATTTCGACATTGACTCTGGGGGACCAACAATTACTTCGCTTTTGTCAGTTTTTTTGGTTGCAATATTATCCTTTAACAATACCTCCTCAGGGTATAACCAATTCCCTTTTAAATCCTTATAAGTTTCATGGCACACCATTCCTTGAGTAAAAAGATTTTTAAAAGGTTCTTTAGTAGTAATTTTTTTATTACATTCACTTATACCTTTCGTAAAAAATCTAGAGTATAGAAGGTGAAGAATTGCATGTTCAATGCCACCAATATATTGATCAACTGGCATCCAATATTTCACTTTTTGCTCATCAAATGGTGATAAATCGTGTTTGGGAGAGCAAAATCTCAAAAAGTACCAAGAGGAATCAACAAATGTATCTAATGTATCAGTTTCTCTTGTAGCCTTTTTACCAGTTGATTTTTGAACTGTGTTTTTCCAAGTGGGATGAGCATCAAGTGGATTTCCTGGAGTATTTAAATCTATGTCATCTGGCAGCTCGATAGGTAACTCACTTTTTTCAACTGGTACAACTTTTCCGTCTTCCAAATAAATCATGGGAATGGGACAGCCCCAATACCTTTGTCTTGAAACACCCCAATCCTTCAATCTAAAAAGCGTTTTTCTTTTGCCCAAGGACCTATTTTCTATTTCATTGATAATTTTTTCTTTAGCTTTAATATTATCTAAACCATTTAAAAAATCAGAATTTATCATACGCCCTTTACCGGTAAAAGCCTCCTTGATATTATTTATTACTGAGCCGTCAGAAACAACTTGAATAATTTGAAGGTCATACTTTTTTGCGAAATCATAATCTCTCTGATCGTGCGCTGGACAACCAAATATTGCCCCACTACCGTAATCCATTAGTACAAAGTTTGCAAAAAATATGGGAATTTTTTTATTTTTAATAAATGGATGTTTTACAAACAATCCAGTATTAAAACCTAACTTCTCTGCATTAGCTAGAGCTTCCTCTGTAGTGCCAGTTTTATTACATTCTTCCGAAAATTTCAGAAATTGTTCTGAGTCGTTAAATTTTTTATTAAATGGGTGGTCAACTGAGAGAGCAAGAAAACTTGCTCCAAATATAGTGTCAGGTCTAGTAGTGAAAACATCTATACTTTCTTTGCTATCAACTAAATCAAATTTCAACTCACATCCGTAAGATTTACCAATCCAGTTTGATTGCATTAATTTAACCTTGTCAGGCCAACCATTTAATTTATCTAGTTCCTCTAACAGTTGATTTGAAAATTTGGTTATATTAAAAAACCATTGTGAAAGTTTTTTTCTTTCAACAACTGCATTTGAACGCCAACCCTTACCATTAATAACCTGCTCATTTGCTAGAACGGTCTTTTCTACAGGATCCCAATTCACGTAGGTTTCTTTTCTTGATACTAATCCATTATTGTAAAAATCAATAAATAATTCTTGCTGATGCTTGTAATAATCTTTATCGCAAGTAGAAATCTCATAGTCCCAGTCTATTGATAATCCAAGCATTTGTAGCTGTTTTTTCATTGTCTCTATGTTTTTTTTTGTCCAGACTCTAGGGTGAAGTCTATTTTGTTTGGATGCATTTTCTGCAGGAAGTCCAAAAGCATCCCAGCCCATAGGATGAAGAACATTAAATCCATTTAAAAACTTATAGCGAGCAATTACATCACCAATCGTATAATTTCTTACGTGCCCCATATGAATTCTTCCAGATGGATAAGGAAACATTTCAAGACAGTAAAACTTTGCACCTTCTTTATTTTGAAGTTTTTGGTTTAAAATTTTGCTTTGCCATTTTCGTTCAATAGCTCTAAAATTAAAACGCTCCATAGCTAATTACTTTTTTTTTGTTTTGGATTCTTTTTCAAATAAAGCAGCTTTTCTGAGGATTGATGATCTTAGTTCGCTAATTATTTTTGACTGGTTAGAAAGCAGGTTTGTCTTACAATTTGTTGACCTGTCACATACTTTTTTATGAACAATTATTTTTAAACTGTCAGCTCTAATTTCGTTAGACATAAAACGAATTGTGATCTTTAAACCTTCTTGACCTGAAGCAGTCTCTTCAGAATACCAATCAGTTATAATTGTTCCTCCTGAATAATCAACAGTGGTAAGTGGTAAAAATTCCAAAGTGTCTAAAGATGCTCTCCACATGGGGTTAGAAGTACTAAACTCGTAATTAGTATTCTTTCTACGATTAGTCAAAGCCCCTAGACCAATGCCTCTACCTTCATCAACAGCTTGTCTTCTTCTTTCCTCTGGACTATCAGGTCTTGATCTCTGATCTACTTTCTTGATACCACCACATGAAAGCAGCGAAATAAAAATACTCAGCAGAATAAAATTTTTGAGAAACGTAAACATGAAATTAATACGATTTATACATCCAAAAGAGTAATTATGTAATTCTTATAAAAAGCTTTAGTTTTCATTTTTATACAATCTAAAACTACTTTTGATAGTAAAAGTGTTGTATTTTTACCACATTAAGTTAAAAAAAGCTTATAAAAGGGGAAAAAAGACCTCTTTTAAAGAAAAATTTGCTAATTATCTCGGGTTAAATATATTTAACAATAACAAAAGGAAAACAATGAAAAATATATCAAAACTACTTGTTGTGATTACTTCTTCATTACTTGTTTCGTTAAAAGCATTCGCTGGTGAGTTAACTGTAACTGGTTCAGCTAAAGCTTCGTACGCAATATCAGGTGGTGGTGTAGGTAACAACACAGGTAACGCTCTTGGTATCTCAAACGAATTGAAATTCGCAGCATCTGGTGAGTTAGACAACGGATTTACATGGTCATACTTCATGGAGTTAGACGGTAATGACGGTGGAGCTCACGATAACGATGACTCGCAACTTGCAATCGGTATGGGAGACATGGGTACAATTAAAATAAACGACTCAGAAGGTGGATTATCTACAGAGACAGCTATGGGTATTGGTGCATTAGGTGTTGGTGATGACTATGCAAACACAGGTGCATTCGTTGGTAACGATATCGACGTATCAAGCTATCCAAACATAGAGTACAATCTACCAGCAGTATTACCATTTGGTATTGGCGCTAAATTAGCTTACGTACCAAACACTGGAGATGGCGACAACAACAGTTACAAAAATACTGGTAATGTAAACGCTCAAGGTGCAGATGGTGATGAAGCAACTATGTTTCAACTTACAGCAACTCCAATCGATGGATTAGGAATTGGTGCTGACTACATAGAGTTCGGAAATACATCAGGTACAAACGTACAAAACGCAGAATCTGGTGGTTTCTACGCAAAATATGCAGTAGGTAACTTTAAATTAGGTTACCACGAAAGGTTCCATGCTCCAGCAATTGATGGTGCAGCTAGAATTAGTGCAGGTGCATACTCGTACATTCTAAATGGTGCCGGTATAGAGTTTGCGTTAAATGATAGTCTTTCTATTTCATACATGGAAGAAGAGAGTGAAAAGAAGTCTTACGGTGCAGCAGTTAATGCAGCAGCGGGAGCTTCTCCATTTACAAGAACTGTAGTAACAGCAGAGTCTAAATATTTACAAGCAGCTTATGACATCGGTGGTGCAACTATCGGTGTAGCTAATGTTGACAGTAATAACTCAGCTTATTCAGCTGGATCTGACAGAACATTAACTATTGTAAGCTTAGCTATCGACTTCTAATTAGATAGTTAGACAAATTAAAAAAGCCGGTTAATTAATATAACCGGCTTTTTTTTTATTTCTGACATAACTGCAAACCCTTCTGATCTTATCATTTTTAACTTATTTAATGTTTTTAAGTTAATACCACCCAAAGGAATAATCCTCTTTGAAAATTTAGATATAATGTTAAATTTTACTGTTCCTAAAAAGGGAGAATTTTGTGAGTATGAAACTTTAAACAACTTTGATAGTAGAATAGTTGTGCAGTATTGCTTAATCTTTAAATTTATCTCTTTAATATTATGAGCCGAACCTATTAAATTTAAATTTAGTCTTTTTAAATTTAATGGAAAGAACGATCTATTTTTTGCTGACAAATATAATCCATCCGCTTTCAATGAGACTGCTAATTTCTGATTATTTGCAATATAAAACTTAAATAACTTAAGTTTGCATTGTTTTCTAAAAAGCTTAAGTGTATTTAAGCTCTCATTTTCATTATAATTTCTATAAATTATTATAATTTTTTTATTTTTTTTTATATTATTTAAATTAATATCTTTAGTATTTTCAATGATAAGAAAGTAATTTTTTTTAAAGATAAGCATATGGATACAATAATTGAAAGATATAACAAAATAAAATCTAATATTATAAAGATGGACCCTAAAAAGCAGGTAAATATTGTTGCAGTGAGTAAAACGTTTTCTATAGAGCATATAAAACCTTTAATTGATTACGGGCATCTACATTTTGGAGAGAACAAAGTTCAAGAGGCTGCAGCAAAATGGAAGGTTTTAAAAAATGAAAAAAAAAATCTCAAATTACATATGATTGGCAAGTTACAAAGTAATAAGGCGAAGAATGCTCTAGAAATTTTTGATTATATTCATTCACTCGATAGTCAAAAGCTTGCAGATATCCTATCAAGATTAGAGTCAAATACTAATAGGTTTATAAAATATTTTATACAAGTTAATATTGGAAACGAGTTACAAAAATCCGGAATTCCTGTAAGAGAACTAGAAGATTTTTATAATTATTGTGTTAATGAGAGAAAACTTAATATTATTGGTCTAATGATTATTCCACCAGTTGATCAAAAAGTAATTAGCTATTTTCAATCTGTTGATACTTTAAATAAATCTTTGAATTTAGAAGAGCTAAGTATGGGAATGTCCGCTGACTATATGGATACTATAAAATATAATTCTACTTTTATAAGAGTCGGAAGTTATATTTTTGGTAAAAGAATTTAAACAATTTTTATTTTGGTGTGTGAATCAATTTTTTTTAATAAAGTTTTTAAATCTTTTTTCTTAATTGCTATACATCCTTCGGTCGTTTTATAATTTTTTTTTGCTATGTGTAAAAATATTGCACTACCCTTATTTTTTCTCACTGGTCTCATGTTATAATTTAATATTAGGATAATATCGTATGAGTTATCTTTTCTAAAAAGTTTCTCAAAGCCAAATTTAAAAGGTGCTCTAATCATCTTATTGTATTTTTTTGACTTAGGATCATTACACCAACCCATATTTTTCTTTATTTCAGCAGTTTTAATTGAAGATCTTAAAGTCTTAATTCTATCTTTTCTGTATAAGATCTTATTGATTTTATACAATCCTTTAGGAGTTATTAAATCACCTTCCTTTCTTTTAACACCAATTCCTCTTTTACCTATTGCACATTTTACCTTATAGTTATTAAAATGAAGTTGTTTATTTTTTATTAATATATGCATGATTTAAATGTTCTAATTTCTGGACCCCTTTCTTTTACTGCAACATTAAATGAACTTAAAAAGCATTTAAAGTTTAAAATAATTTTAAATGAAAAAAATACTATTTTAACCTTATCAGAAAAAATTGAAATTCATTTAATTCATGAGAATTTTTTTAAAGAAAATCTAGATATGCTCACTAAAAAGAAATTTGGAGGTATTAAGATTCTTGCTACAAATAGCGATACCAACCATGGTGAAAATATTGATGGAATAATAAATTTACCTACAACAATTAATGAACTCAATAACACAATCGAAAAAGTTGTGGCAAAAAAAAAAATTTAATAAAAATTCTTCAATAAAAATTAATGATTATTTACTTGATAAAAATGAAAAAAAAATATCAAAAAATAATATCTTTGTAACCTTAACAGAAAAAGAAATACAACTTTTAGAACTTTTGCTGAAAAACAAAAATCCAGTTTCAAAAAATGTTATCTTATCAACGGTATGGAATTATTCGACCGATGCAGATACACATACTGTTGAGACTCATATTTACAGATTGCGAAAAAAAATTCATGATAAATTTAATGATGAAGACTTTATATTAAATAATAAAAACGGCTATTCTTTATGAAGAAAAGAAACAAAATTGCAATTGATTTATTTACCTCTAAATACCGTAAAAGGATTATAAGACCAAAGAAAGGTAAAGGAAGTTTCAAAAGAAAAAAAAATAAATTAATCGTTTAATCTGGCACCAATGATTTGAATTACATCTGAGGACATTTTCGTTCCAATTTCTAAATTTTCAATATTTGGTCTCTTGTTAATAAAACCATGCAAAAAACCAGCTGCAAACAAATCCCCGGCACCTGTTAAGTCTTTAATTTTGATATTCTTTTTTGCAGAACACTCAACAACCTCATCTTTCTTTATTGCTAAAGCTCCTTTATCTCCACGAGTAACAACAATTAATTTTTCTGTTTCTTTTGCAAAATTAATCACCTCCTCAAATTTTTGAGTGCCAATTAATGACATGATTTCCTGTTCATTTGCAAAGGTGATATCTAAATTATTTTTAACTAAATTTAAAAAATGATTTTTATGTCTTTCCACACAAAATAAGTCTGATAGTGACATAGCGACATTATTTTAATTA
>MDTB01119473.1_pt1 | contig 11355 bp, 8 predicted proteins | sample 811161 | NCBI WGS metagenome assembly MDTB01 (sample SAMN05326650, study PRJNA326480) | marine metagenome | isolation source: seawater | place: Mediterranean Sea | collected 2009
AAAGAATCATGGTTTTTTTGAAAAATTTTTCAATTTTTTTAGATAAATCTGTATTTTCTAGTAACATTTGTTGTTTTTGATTTTATTAACAAGAAGATTAAAAGTTGCTTCGTGTCTGCATTAAATCAAAAAACTGTAAAAAATACCATAAATTTTAATGGAGTTGGTCTTCATAGTGGTGAGTTTGTCAATTTAAATATCAAACCAGCTGAACCAAATTCTGGAATAGTTTTTAGAAGAATAGATTTGAAAAATAACAACTTAGTATATCCTAGTTTTGAAAATGTCAGCAATACCTCTTTGAATACGACAATCACAAATGAGTATGGCGCAAAGGTTTCTACAATAGAACATTTAATGGGTGCATTATTTGGCTTAGGAGTAGATAATGCTGTTATTGAAATAGATAACATCGAAGTTCCTATTTTAGATGGATCTGCAAAAGTATTCATAGAAAAAATCCTTTCAACTGGATTTGATATTAGTTCTTCGCCAATTAAGATAATTAAAATAAATAAAAAAATTGAGTTTAAAGATGGTGAAAGAATGATTTCTATTGAACCGTCAAAATTAAGTTTAGATATTGATTTCGAGTTAAAATATGAAAATCCAGTTATAGGTAACCAAAGAAATAAGATAAATTTATATGAGGATAATCTTGACGATATATTCAATTCAAGAACTTTTTGTCTATTTGAAGACATTGAAATAATAAAAAAAAAAGGTTTAGCTAAAGGTGGAAGCTTAGATAATGCTATAGTAGTTAAAGATAATAAAATTTTAAACGAAAACGGTCTTAGAAATAATAAAGAGTTTGTAAACCATAAAATCTTAGACTGCATTGGGGATCTTTATACATCAGGATATAGAATGCTTGCTAAAGTTAAGTGTTCTCAAGGAGGACACTATCTTTCCAACGAATTATTAAGAAAACTGTTTGATAATAACGAAAATTTTTCAATTTTAGAGATAAAAGAAAAGAATTTGCCACACACATACATCAAAAAAAATCTATTTAAATCAATAGCATAAAATTTTTTTTAAACTAATAATAGAGATTATGAAATATTTTTTCACTATTATATTTTTAATATTCATTTTAAGCAGTTGTGGAGATAAACAAGAAAAAAAAATTGTTCTTGATAGTACCGATTTAGAAGAGCAAATGATCGAAGCTTATAATGAAGGATTAAAAGCTTTGGAAGAAGGAGATGTTCTATTTGCAGCAAAAAATTTTAATATAGTTGAAAATATATATCCACAATCCATTTGGGCACCAAGATCTGTTTTAATGGCAGCTTATTCATATTATTCTCAAGATTATTATGGTGATGCAATTTTTGAATTAAATAGATTTTTAAGAAATTATCCTTCAAATGAGAATTATCCTTATGCTTACTTTTTACTTGCAACCTGTTATTATGAAACAATCAAGAATGAAAAAAAAGATCTATCTTCTTTATTAAAATCTAAGGAATATTTTCAAATAGTTTTAAATGAGTACCCAAATACAGACTTTTCTTTAGATGCAAAATTTAAACTTGCTTTAATTAATAGCGTTCTTGCTTCCAAAGAACTTTATGTTGGAAAATATTATTTAGCTAGAAAAAAATGGATTCCAGCAATGAATAGATTCAAAAGCATAATTAATGATTATGAAGATACTGAATATGTTGAGGAAGCATTACATAGATTAGTAGAAATTAATTATTATTTAGGTTTAGAAAATGAAGCAAAAAAATATGCTATTTTATTGGGCTACAACTATCAAAGTAGTGAATGGTATAAAGAATCATACAAAGTTTTTAATAAAAGATATGAGGATCCAATAGTTAAAATTAAAAAAGATAAACAAAACTTTATTCTGAGAAAATTTAAAAGTCTTTTTAGGTAGATGGATCTAGAAAAAATAAAAAAAAAGTACAAGAAAAAGATTAAACAAATTTTAACTCATAATGAGAGTTATTATGATAAAAATGATCCATTAATTTCAGATAAAAAATATGATAATTTAAAAAAAGAGATTATTGAACTTGAAAAGAAATACGACTTTCTCACAGATGAAAATTCACCTTCAAAAATAGTTGGTTTTAGACCCTCTAAAAATTTTAAAAAAATTAATCATAAAGTTCCTATGCTTTCATTATCAAACGCTTTTGATGAAAATGACCTAATAAATTTTGAAAAAAGGATAATTAATTTCCTAGATAAAAGTAACAATTTTAAGATTGAGTATAGTGCAGAACCTAAAATAGATGGAATCTCGGCATCTCTAATTTATAGGGATGGAAAGTTCAAAACTGGTTTATCTAGAGGAGATGGGAAAGAAGGTGAAGATATTACTGAGAATTTAAAAACAATAAAAGATATACCAAAAAAAATTTTAGGAACAAATTTTCCACAAGAAATTGATATTAGAGGAGAAGTGTTTATTCAAAATTCTGATTTCAAAAAAATTTCTGATAAGTTTGCTAATCCTAGAAACGCAGCTTCTGGTTCATTACGTCAAAAAAATCCTAGCGAAACAAAAAAAATTCCACTTAAATTTATAGCTTATACATTTGGACATGAAAAAAATATGAAGATTAAAACACAAGGCGAATATCTTAAAAATTTAAGTAAATGGGGTTTTAAAACTAATCCTTTAAATAAGATTATTGTAGGTGTTAAAAATTTGTTAGAAAATTATAAAGATATAGAGCAGAAAAGAGACAGCTTAGATTTTGACATTGATGGCATTGTTTATAAAGTTAACAATTTTGATTTACAAAAAAGATTAGGCAATGTTGCAAATGCACCTCGATGGGCTATTGCACATAAATTCTCTGCTAACAGCGGTATATCACAAATCTTAAATATAGAAATTCAAATAGGGAGAACGGGCGCCCTGACACCTGTAGCTAAAATAAAACCAATAAATATTGGTGGTGTTTTAGTTTCAAACGCGACTTTGCATAATGAAGAAGAAATAATTCGTAAGGATATAAGAATTGGAGATTCTGTTTTAGTTGAAAGAGCAGGAGATGTTATTCCTCATGTAGTTTCTGTTAATATAGATAAAAGAAAGTCTGATTTAAAAAAATTTACCTTTCCTAAAAAATGTCCTTGTGGTTTTGAGACAATTAAAGAGTTTAACAAAATCACAAAAAAATTTGATGCAGTCAGAAGGTGTCCTGATAGAGGTTTTGATTGTGATAAAATGGCAATTGAAAAAATTAAACATTTTGTCTCAAAAGAAGCTTTTAATATAGATGGATTCGGAAAAAAAATAGTTGAAAATTTTTGGAATTTAAATTTAATTAAATTACCTCAAGATATTTTTAATTTAGATTATAATGAAATAAAAAAAATGGAAGGGTGGGGAGCTCAGTCTGTTTCAAATTTGAAATATTCTATTGATTTACGTAAAAATATATCTTTAGAAAGGTTTATTTATGCTCTTGGGATAAGACACATAGGCCTTGAAAATGCAAAACTTATATCCAAACATCTTAAAAATAAAAAAAAATTCTTAGAATTATCAAAAGTCAATAATTTAGATGAATTATTAAATATTGATGGGATTGGAGAAACTCAAATCAAATCGATTAAAAATTTCTTTAACAACAGTACTAATCTCAAGGTCTTAAATAGTCTTCAAAAAATTTTGTCAATAAAGGATGCCGTTGAATTTCAAAAAGATGGACTGCTTAAAGATAAAACATTTATGCTTACCGGAAAGCTCGAAGGAATAAGTAGAGCTGAGGCAAAGTCTTTAATAGAACAAAATTCTGGATCGATCATTAGCAATATTTCCAAAAAATTAGATTATTTAATTGTTGGAAAAAAACCTACTAAAAGGAAAGTTAACGCTGCTAAAGAACTTCAAATTAAAATATTAAATCAAGTTGATTGGTTTAAAATGTTAAATAAAAGAAGCTAACCATTTTCTCTCATTTTTACTTAAAAAACTTGACAGTTTTGAGTAAACTTCAAGGTGATATCTAAATAAATAATCTTTTTCTTTTTTTTGTAATTTTTTAAAATTTATTAATTCCTTATCTATTGGAGCAAATGTAAGGTTTTCAAAAAATAATATATTGTTAGATCTTTTTATATAAATAAGATTTTCAATTCTTATTCCAAATAACCCTTTTTTATAAAATCCAGGCTCATTACTAAGCACCATCCCTTCTCGAAATCTTATTTGATTATATTTTGATATTGATTGAGGACCTTCATGTACGTTTAAAAAGAAACCTACTCCATGACCAGTTCCATGCTGATAATCTAGTCCTTTTTTAAGAAGATGTTTTCTTGCCAATTTATCCAACAATTTCCCATTAGAATATTTTTTAAGATTAGCTGTAACAACTGCAATATGACCTTTCAAAACTCTTGTAAAAATATCTTTTACGTAATTTTTTGGTTTAGAAAAACAAATTGTTCTAGTAACATCAGTGGTTCCATATTTATATTGGCCCCCCGAGTCACATAAAAAAATATCATCTTTTTTTATTTCTTTAGATTTTAATTTATTAGCTCTGTAGTGGACTATGGCTCCATTTTTACCAGACCCCGCAATCGTATTAAAACTTGGAAATAAATAATTCTTATTTTTTTTTCTAAAATTTTCTAATTTTGTCTGAGCTTGAAATTCGTTAATTCTTTTCTTATTTACCTTCTTTATCCAATACAAAAATTTTGTCAATGCTATTCCATCTATTATATGGCTATTTATCATGTTCTTAATTTCAAATTTATTCTTCAATGACTTCATTGAATAAATTGGATCTTGTTTATGTGAAATTGAGAATCTTTTTTTTAGGATATTTTCATAAAATAGCGAACAGCTTTTACTATCAACTATAATTCTACCTCTATTTAATTTGTTTAAAAATAAATTAAAATTCTTAGGATCAATAATGTTTGTTTTTTTTATTTTCTTTTCTTTTATTAAATTTTTTGCTTTATTTTTTTCAGTAATTAAAAATATTTCATTTTTGTAACTTATTAGTAATCTACAATTTGGTATTGGGCTATTAGGATTATCATGTCCTCTAATATTTAAAAGCCAAGCAACATTTTCAGGAGCAGAGACAAACAAATAATTTGATTTAAGTTTTTTTATTAAATTTATAACCTTTTTAATTTTTATTAAATATCCCTCACCGACAATATTTTGACCCAAAGAAAAAAAAGGCTTAGATTGTAATTGATAGTTGCTATGAATTGAATCAATGAGGTTTAATTTAATATCTTTTATTTTATTAAATTTTGAGAAAAACTTTTTAATTTGTTCAGATGTAAAAAGATTTGGATCTAAACCAATCGTTAGGTTTTTGAACAGTCTACAATTAATTATTTTATCTAAGCTAATTATCTTAAATTGTTTACCAGACTCCAGTTGTGCCTGAATTGTATATCTTCCATCAACAAACAAATAATTTTTTTTTTTAAGAATTATAGCAATACCTGCGGAACCAGAAAAATTTGAAATAGTTTTAAGTCTATCTTTTTGGGAGTACTCTGAAAAGAACTCATCATTTTTTGGAATAACATAGCCATCTATACCAAATTTAATAAAACTACTTCTTAATCGCCTTATTCTTTTGCTTATCATTTAATTCTTTTTTGATATCTAATCCATCCGGGGCTTCTAAAATTATCATTATCGTCCAAATCTTGATTAAAATCAAAATCTTCCTCATTATTATTTGTCTCATCAAAAAAAGAATTCTTTTCTAAGCAATTATTAGGTAGTTCGTCGATAAATCTTGATGCCATACTATCAATCCAATCACCTTGATAAAATCTATTCATAGAAAAAGAAATAACAGCTTTTTCCTTAGCTCTAGTAATTCCAACATAGGCCAATCTTCTTTCTTCCTCTAAACCATTTTGACCCTTTTCTTCAATAGATTTTTGATGAGGAAAAAGTCCTTCCTCCCAACCAGGCAGAAATACAGCTTCAAACTCTAATCCTTTTGATGCATGCATTGTCATCATATTTACTTTTTGACCATCCCAATCCTGATCAATTGATGTTGCTAATGCAACATGTTCTAAAAAGCTTTCTAAATTATCAAATTCTTTCATTGCACTTAATAACTCTTTAATATTTTCTAATCTGTTTTCATTTTCGAGATCTTTTTTATTTTTAAGCATTGCTGAATAACCAGACTCATCAAGAATTATCTGAAGTAACTTTACGTGATTAATTTTTTTATTATTCAACTCATTTCGCCATTTTTTAAGAAGGTCTAAAAAAATTGTTAGACCTATTTTAGCTTTTGGTCTAATTAAATTTACTTCTATCATTTTTCTTGATGCATTTTCTAAACACAAAGAGTTTTTTTTTGAATATTCATGCACTGATTTTAGAGTGCTATCCCCGATCGAACGTTTTGGGTTATTAACAATTCTTTCAAAAGCTAAATCATCTTTCTCTTGATAAATTAATCTTAAGTAACCAACACAATCTTTAATTTCTGATCTTTCATAGAATTTCGTACCTCCTAGTATTCTATAAGGAATTCCAATTTTTAAAAATCTTTCCTCAAATTCTCTTGTTTGAAATATAGCCCTAACAAGAATAGCGATATCATTTAAAGAGTATTTTTTTTTAATTTTTTCTATTTCATCTGAAATTCCAATAGCCTCATCTTTGCCATTTTTGAAACAATTCAATTTTATTAAATCACCATCCTCCATTGATGTTTTAAGAGTTTTCCCTACCCTATTTTGATTATGGGAAATTAATTTCGATGCTACAGATAGAATATTCTGTGTAGATCTGTAGTTTTCTTCTAATCTTATTATTTTAGTATTTTTGAATACTTTATCAAAATCTAAAAAATTTTTGATTTCTGCTCCTCTCCAGCTATAAATAGATTGGTCGTCATCGCCTACACAGCAAATGTTTTTATTTTTTTCAGTTAATAAATTAAGCCATTTATTTTGTATGTAATTAGTGTCTTGGTATTCATCAACCAGAACATACTTGAAATTTTTAGAATAAATTTCTTTTATATCAGGATTGTTTTCCAACACTTTTACTGCATGTAAAATCAAGTCTCCAAAATCACACGTATTAAGGTCTATTAACTTTTGCTGGTATATTTTATAAACTGGTAAAATATTTTTTTCGTAAATATCTTTTTGATTGATTTTCACTTCAGCTGGATAAAAACCTTTATTTTTCCATCGATCAATAACTGCAAGAATATATCTCGGAACTAATTGCTTAACATCAATATTTTCCCCCTTACAAATATTTTTAATCAATCTTATTTGATCATCAGTATCTATAATTGTAAAATTTGAATTTAGTCCTACGGCTGATGCATGTTTTCTTAAAAGTTTTGCACAAATTGAATGAAAAGTTCCTAGCCAAGATAAACCAACTGCTCCAGAGCCAATAATTTTACTCACTCTATTTTGCATTTCTTTAGCAGCCTTATTTGTAAATGTAACAGCTAAAATTTGATTAGGAAAAGCTTTCTTTTCTTTAATAATATTAGCAATCCTAGTTGTAAGGACCTTTGTTTTTCCAGATCCCGCTCCAGCGACTATTAATAAAGGCCCATCAAGATGCAATACAGCTTCTTTTTGGGCATTATTTAAATTTTTTAAAAATTCAGAGTTTACCATTTTAAATATTTAATTATAAGTTGTTGAGGTTTTATGCCAAAACAAAATTTATTTACAAAAAAACTTAAAAAACAATTTTTATCAATAAATGATTCAATAGAAAGCTATTTTAATAAAATACGGTATTTTAAATCTAATTATAAAAAGATTGAATTAATTAAGAATTATAAAGCCTTTTTAATAATTGGTATTATTTTTATTCTAATTGTAACTTACTTCTTAATACCAATTTTTTATAACAAAAGTTCAATCAAGGCTCAAATAGAGAATCAAATTTCTAAAAAGTATAATATAGATATTAAAATCAACGATAAGGTGAGTTATGGCTTATTCCCTAAACCACATTTTATTACAAACAATTCTACTATTTTTAGAAAAAATAACGAAATAGCACAAATTAAAAAATTTAAAACATTTATATCTATCAATAATTTTTTTAAAATTAACAATTTAGAAGTAAAAGATTTATTATTAAAAGAAGCAGATTTTTCAATTAATAAAGAAGATTTAATATTTTTTGTGAGTCTTTTAAACACAGAACCAAATGAGAACAAAATAATTATTAAAAATAGTAGATTGTTTTTTAATGGCAATAATCAAGAGCTTCTTTTTATAAATAAAATTAAAAAATATCAGTTTTATTATGATTCTAACAATTTATTTAATGGACTCTTATCCTATAATGAAATTTTTAATACACCCTTTAAGTTAGTTATTGAAAATGATAAATTCAATAGAAAAATATATTCCAAATTTAGGTCAAAAAAAATCAGATTATCAATTGATAATATAATAAATTACGGTGATAAAATTAAAGATGGTTCAATTAATATTACATTGATTAATAAAGGAATTTCATTTGATTATAAGATAAGCAATAATTCATTAATTTTTAAATCAGATGATATCAAAAATAATTTCCAAGGTCAGATGGATTTTAAACCATTTTATTTATACGCAAATTTTAATTATGATGGATTAAGCCCCAAAAAGGTATTTAGTTATGACTCTATAATTTTTGATTTGATAAAATCGGAAATTTTTAATAATTCCAATTTAAATATCGATCTTAATTTAAACGTCAAAGATATTGTAAATATCGATGAATTAAAAAATTTGAAATTAAAGATCGCTATCGAAGAGGGAAATATCGACCTTTCAGATTCAAGTATCAATTGGAAAAATGATTTGAAAATTTATCTAAAGGATAGCCTAATTAATTATAATGATGAAACTATTAATTTAGTAGGAAAAGTAAATTTACAAATTAAAGATTTAGATAATTTTTATAGATCTTTTCAGATTAAAAAAGGTTTAAGAAAAAAAATAACTGAAATTCAATTTGATATTAATTATAATTTCACAAGTAAGGATGTAAGTTTTTATAATGTTAGAATTGATAATAAATTAAATACTAATTTAGAAAATTTTATAAATAAATTTAATTCTCAAAAAGATAGAGAGTTTAATAAGATTACATTTAAAAATTTTATTAGTAAATTTTTTGAAGCTTATTCAGGATAAGTCATTTTTTTTGGATTAATAATTTTGTCGTACTCTTTCTCACTTATTAATTTTGTTTTCAAAGTTTCCTCTTTTAATGTTGTTCCATTTTTTAAAGCTTTTTTTGCTATTTTAGCAGAATTATCATAACCAATATGAGGTGCTAATGCAGTAACCAGCATTAAAGAATTATCAAGATATTCTTTTATTCTAAGTTTATCAGCTTTAATTCCTCTTATACAATAAAGTGCAAAGTTTTTTGTACTGTCAGCAAGAAGATCTATTGATTGTAAAATATTATGCGCGATAAGAGGTTTAAAAACATTTAATTCAAAATGACCGTGAGAACCAGCCATTGTAATCCCATTATGATTTCCAATAACTTTAACACAAACCATAGTTACTGCTTCTGACTGTGTTGGATTTATTTTTCCTGGCATAATTGAGGAACCTGGTTCGTTTGCTGGTAAAACAAGTTCGCCGTAACCTGCCCTAGGACCAGAACCTAAAAATCTTATATCATTTGCAATTTTCATTAAACAAACTGCAGTAGTATTTAAGGTGCCTGAAAAACTCACAATTTGGTCATGGGCCGCTAAAGCTGCAAATTTATTTTTTGTTGGTTTAAAAGGAATTTTTGTAATTTTTTTTATCTCGTTTATTATTTTTTTATCAAATCCTTTTTTAGTATTAATCCCTGTACCTACAGCTGTACCTCCTTGAGCAAGAAAATAAATTTCGCTTAAAGAATTTTTAATTCTATTAATGCAATCATCTAATTGGGATTGATATCCAGAGAATTCTTGGCCTAAAGACAATGGAGTTGCATCTTGAAGGTGAGTTCTACCTACTTTAATAATATTTTTAAATTTTATAACTTTTTTTTTTAGTTCTTGGTTTAATAACTCGAGAGAGGGAATCAATTTATTTTTTGTTTCTAATGCTATAGCTATATGCATTGCTGTAGGAAATACATCGTTAGTTGACTGTGATTTATTCACATGGTCGTTAGGATGCACCGGTTTTTTTGTACCTTTTTTTCCTCCTAAAATTTCGATTGCTCTGTTGGAAATAACTTCATTAACATTCATATTTGTTTGTGTACCTGAACCAGTTTGCCAAACTTTAAGAGGAAAATGTTTATTCAATTTTCCAGAAATAACTTCGTTGGATGCTTTTATAATTGCTCTAGAAATTTTTAGAGAAATTTTTCCTTCTTTTTTATGAACTATTGCAGCCGCCTTTTTTATAATTGCTATAGATTTAATAAGAATTGGCCTTACTAAAAATTCCCCAATATCAAAATATTTTTTAGAACGTTGTGTGGATGCACCCCAATATTTGTCACTTGGGACATTTATAGAGCCAATAGTGTCAAATTCTTTTCTTAATTTCATTGATTAATAAGTAATTTATAAATTATTATTACTATACATTAAATTTATAAAACTTACAGGAGCAATATGTCAAATTTTAGTAAGGTTGGAATTTTTATGAAAACTTTTGGTCAAGAGGTCAAGAATAAACCCTCATTTAGCTCTGATAAAATCAACAAACTAAGAATAGATTTAATTCAAGAGGAGGTTAATGAATTAGTAGAAGCGATGAAAAATAAAGATCTTTTAGAAGTTGCAGATGCACTAACTGATATTCTTTATGTTACATATGGAGCGGGGCATGCATTAGGGATTGATTTAGATAAGTGTTTTAATGAAGTTCAAAATTCAAATATGAGTAAGTTAGATGAAGATGGAAAACCAATATATAATGATTCTGGAAAGGTTATGAAGGGGCCTAATTATTTTAAACCAGATCTTTCTAAATTTATAAACTAAATTTTAGATTTTAAGCCAAGGTGGTATAAAAACTTTAAGAGTTCCATTTTCACTTTTGAAAGTTTGTTCTACATTAAAATTATCATTTAAATATTTTATTAATGCAAATGGGTATTTTCCGTTAATTAAAACTTTTCCTATTTCTATACCATTGAAGTAAATCTTTTCATCATCTAAGATCTTTCCATCAATAATTTTTATTGGGAATAATCTTTTTGAAAGTTTGTTTTTTAATTTTATTCTGGCTGTATTTTCTTGACCAACATAACAGCCTTTTTTAAAATCTATACCATTGAGTTCTTCATAGTTACATTCAATACCAAATAATTTATTTTGTAGTTGATTTAAGTTTTTTGGAACTATCCCAAGATTATGACTTTGAATA
>MDTB01013704.1_pt1 | contig 11354 bp, 13 predicted proteins | sample 811161 | NCBI WGS metagenome assembly MDTB01 (sample SAMN05326650, study PRJNA326480) | marine metagenome | isolation source: seawater | place: Mediterranean Sea | collected 2009
CTCCTAAATATTTTTTTCTTAGGATTGCTTGCTAAATATATTTTTTTTTTTTTTAAATCTAACAATATTAAAAAATGGATTTTTGCTAGACATTGTGCCGGTAAAAACTATATCTAAGTTTTCACGAATAGCTTTTGTTATGCATCTATCAATATCTTCTACTTTTCTTAATGGCGCTGTTGTAGGAACAGATACAATAAAGTCTATATCTTTTTTATTGTTTAAAAATTTAATAGCATGTCGCCAAACATCTATTTCAGGAGAGTTTTTTCCTGATAATTTTTTTGGTCTTATAAACGGAACTTCAGCATTATTTTTTTTTGCTTCTCTCATTATTTTTTCATTATCGGTAGAAACCACAACTCTTTGAATATATTTAGATTTAAATGCTTGTCTTATAGAGTTTCCAAGTAAAGTGGTTTTCTTAAATTTTAATAAATTTTTATTCTTAAGCCCTATAGAGTTTCCCCTTGCACAAATTAAAGCAACAATTTTCATTTTTAAATTTTTTTATTCAGAAAATATTTATATTTTTCCATCTGGCCAACGTCGATCCACTCTTTTTCTCTAATTTGGTAAAAGCCAATTTTTTTTTTATTAGTTGTGCTTTTATTCAGCAAAGTATTAAAATCCAAAAATTTTTTCGTTTTCATTTGTAAAAGTATCGATTTATTTAATATATATAAACCTACATTAACATTAAATTTCAACTTTGGTTTTTCTATCAAAGAAAATTTTTGTTTAGAGTTAAATTCAGCTACTCCATAAGGTACTTTAAATATTTTTTTTGCTACAACAACAGTTATATCATTTTGATTTTTAATATGACTTTGCAAAATTTCATAATAATTAGTGTTAATTATAGTGTCACAATTTGTTAAGAAGAAATAATTTCTTATTTTATTTTTCAAATAATACAAACTTCCAGCAGTACCTAAGGGTTTTTTTTCCTTAATTAACTCAATATTAAATTTCATCTTTGACTCTTCAAAATAAGATTTTAATAATTCTGATTTGTAATTTATTGTTATATAGAATTTTGAGGGGCTGTAATTTTCAAATTTTTCTAAAATATGTTTAATCGCAGGTTTTTGATTTATCGGCAATAAAGGCTTGGGCAGTATATTAGTATAGGGTCTTAATCTAACTCCTTTACCTCCAGCCATTATAACTACACTGCAATCTATTTTTTTCTTTTTTAATTTTTGAGAAGTCAAATTTTTTAAATTAATTATATTAATAACTTTATTAGTTTTTCTATCTATGACTGGAATCACTCTAAGTCTCCTTACGTATGTTTGGATCTCAGAAAATTTATCTTCTAACTCGTCAGAAAAAATAGTTTTTGCTTTTTTATTATAAATTTTACTAATATCTTTATTAAGAATATTTTTATTCATAATTGCTTTCCTTAAATCAAAACTACTTAAAATTCCTTTAAATATATTTTTATTTTGAACCACTATTAAAGATTGGCCTCCTAAAGAATTTATTTTTTTGATTGCTTTGTTGGTTGAGGATTTATGATCTATAAATTTTTTTTTCATTGTAAAATTAGTTAATTACGAAATCGTTTTTTTTTAAAAAATTTTCACTAAAGGATCCTTGAGAATTTTTTAAAAAAAAAACCATTTTATTATAATATTCAATATCTTCAACTATACTTTTAGTTCGAGTTTGTTCCTTTAAATTATTTATTTTTTTTATTAAATTATTTAGAATATAATTATTAAACTTTATTTGTGTATTTTCTAAATAAAATTGATTTTTTTCAATTAGCAATTGATAACTTTTAATCTCTTCTAAAATCTCTTCTTCTTTTAAATTCTTATATTCAATAGAATTGTCAATAAATTTCCAATGATGGTATTTAATATCTAAATTTACAAATTCTTTAAAAGGTATTTTCTGCTTACTATTTTTATAAAACACATTTGTAAAAACAGATCTTGAATATTTACCTCTAGGAAAAGATTCAAAAACTTTATTTACATCTAAAGCTAAACACGGTTTGTCAAACATATATGCTGCTTCTAAAGGGCCAGATAAATTTCCTATAAAAAACTTACAATTTTTAATTAAATATAAGTCCATAAAATCAGATTTAATTTCAGAAAAAGGATAATCTATAAATTCTTTATTTTTAATTTTTACCTTATCTTTTTGATTTTGACCTATTCTTATTACAAAGTAGTTTTTTGATAATAAATATTTGATCAATTGGTAATAATTTTTTATATCAATATTCCTCTCAGGTCTTCTATTGTAATCATTTTTATATTGACCATCTCTTAAATGTAAACATACGAACTTAATATTTTGATTTATTCCTAGATTATGTAGAATTTTTTTACAAAATTCCTCTTTGTCCTTTTCAATATTAATTTTTAATCCTTCAAAATTTTGTTTTAGTATATTTTCTTTAATAATTACACTTTTGTCATTAGATATAAATTTAGGAAGACCTACAACTGGAGAAAAATTTCTTTCTTTTAAATTAATTTTAAAAAAAAATCTAAGAAAAAGAGCGGTTGACCTCCTTAAAAAAAATTCTAAATTCAAAAGACCTGAAATCACAATATAAATAAAACTTTTTTTATTAAATGGATAAATAACCACATTAGATTCATTTTCATTAATAATGATATTATTTAACAAATAATCATTTGATATTTTATATTTTAAAAATTTTTGAGATATTTTTGGTATAACTATATAAAGTTTTTTCTTTTTTTTTTTACATTCTAAAGCTGCTAACTTTATTTGTTCGCAGCAATTTCCAAAAGAGTATGATGTTGGAACTAAAAAATAAATACTTAACCTAGTTGAGTTAATATATTCTAAAAATTTATAAATCATTATTCGCTTTAAAATTTAATTCAAAAAAATTAATAATAAAATTTAGTAATTGTGAAATTTAAAATCTAATTTAATAAAAAAATTAAATTTATATCTATACTTTTTGGGTATTATTTATAGAAACTTTTTCTGCAAATTCAGATGAAATTAATTCTTCACCTCCTACTTCATCCCATACGTTGCAATTTTCACAAATTGAAATTTGCTTTTTGTCATTAGTTAAATGTAGTTTTCTTCTTTGATTTAAAATTTTTGATTTCCACAGTTCTCTAATAGAACTCTTCATTACGTTTCCAGTTGGATATTTATTATTATAGTCAACATTGCAAAGAGGAACATCGCCGTTAGCAAATAAAACCATTAATGACCATAATGCAACACAAGGAAGATTTGGTTCGTAACTTTTTTCAATAGATTTATAATTATCTAGTTGTCCGCCCCAATTAAAAATGTTGTGATAATATATTCTATCCACTTTAGATGCATATTTTTTCCAAAAATTGTAGTAATTGTCAAACTCATCTTTATTACTCTCTTGCCTGATCATTCTAATCCATACTCTACAATTTGGATTTATTTTATCCCTTAATTCAAGAAATTTAATCGCATTTTCTTTTACTTGTTCGAATTTCAATCTTACTCTAATTTTTTCAAAAACATCTTTCTGAAGACTATCTATTGAAAAAATAATCATTCCAAGCCCGGCTTCTAAAATGTCTCTTGATTTTTTTTCATTCAGTAAAGAAACATTGGTTGCAATTGAAGTATTTTTAATACCGTTTTTAAAGAACTTATTAATTCTTTGAGGCATCTTCTTATCTATTAAGGGTTCTCCATCTCTATACAAGCTCACTCTTTTTACGAGTTCTTTGTTATCAATTATTTCATCACTTATTTTATCAAACACATCATCTTTCATAACAGGATAGTTTCTTTCCCAGTCATTAATTGTACACATAGGGCATCTAGCATTACATGCGTTAACAGTCTCTATTTCAATGTACTTTGGAAATTCTAATAAGTTTTCAAATTTATCTTTATTATCAATTCTTCTTGTAAGATATTTTTTATATTTTTGATCCATAATACTATTTAGTCTTATTAACTATATTTTTAATTTTTTCTATATATATTTTTCTTTTTTCTTCGCTTTTTATCCAAATTGGAAAAATGCTATCTCCCTTTTTTAAAAACGGGCCAGTTTTACTCTCATGGTAAATTACATATTTAGAAACAGGAGACATTGTATGATATATATTTAAAGGAGTTCTAAATATATCATTTTTTTTTAATTTACAAACTTTGCTAACTTTTCCATTTTCATTAAATAAAATACATACCATTGATCCCTTAATAATGTGGTAAGTCTCACCCTTACGTAAATGTTTGTGTGGTTTGTAAAAATTATCTTTTTGTTGAAGAATTACCATATCGTGGTGATTGGATTTTTTAGAGGTGTGTAAACAAATTCTTATGTCTTTTTTTGTTTTCTTATAAAAATTTATTAAGAATTTTATATAATTTTCACTAAAAACTTTACTCTCTTTTGTAAGAAAAAAAGATTTAGATTTAGCTTTTTTATCTTCTTTTAAAAATTTCATTTTTAACATTGTTTCTTTTTACCATTTTGAAAGCGATATTTCTAATATTTTTCATTTTAAAATTTATTTTTGATTTAAGCTTTTTAATATTCATAGATACATTTAGTGGACGGTTATCTAAAGTAGGAAATTCCTTAAGTGATATTTCTTGAAATTTAATTTTAGACTGCGTTTTTCTTCCTAGAACCTGAAAAATTAATTTTAAAACTGTTAACCTTGATAATTTTTCTGGACCACCAACGTTAAAAGTTCCTTTTATTTTTTTTTTTAGAAATATTCTTACGATTTTTTTTAAATCATTAACATAAAGTGGACTGAAAATTTGATCATAAGCAACTTTAAAAACAGTTTTTCCTTTAATAATCTCCAATAAAAAATTTGATATTAAAGTTTTATCATTGATGTCACTTCCATATGTTTTGCCAATTCTAAAAATAGAATAGTTTTTTGCTTTTTTTCTTATGAAATTTTCAACACGAAGTTTTTGTTTTCCATAAAGATTGTTTGGTATTGTTTTGCTCGTTTCTGTATAATTACCTTTTTTTCCATCAAAAATATATTCAGAAGAAAAGAAAATAAAATAAATTTTTTTTCTTATCAAAATATCAATTAATTTTTTGATTTTTTCAACATTTATTTTGTTAGAATATTTTTTTTTTCTTAAACAAATATCAGGATCTGAAATAGCAGATAGCAAAATTACTCTATTTATATTATATTTTTTCAATAAAAAATTTATATCATCATTTATTAAATTAAATTTTATTCCATTTTTAATTTTATTTTTAAAGAAAGTTTTTTTGGTATTTTTAAAATTGAGGGATTTACCGATTTTTCCAGAGCCACCGATTATTAAAATTTTCATTACTTTTTAATTAAAGAAAATAAATTCGTAGTCACCTTTATATTTCATATTTTTGTATAGCCATGTCCATTCTTTTACGCTTAAAAAAGTTTGGCAAGTAAGAGCCCAACATTGTAAGTTGAACAGTTGTTTGTCATTTTTAAAACTTTCTACCATTATATATTTTTTTTTTCCTACCCGTTCTATTTCCTTTATTGAATAAGCAAGATCAAATAATTTTAAATTGTGAAGAGTTGCAAGAGATATAACTAAATCAAATGATTTTTTTTTGTAAGGAAATTTTTTTTCTGCTTTATGCTTATAAACTCTGAGATTTCTATTTTTTTTAACTCTTTTTAAAGCATAATTAGAAATATCAAATCCATGAATTATTAATCCTGGCTGCAATTTCAACATTTCATAAAGGAGGAATCCTTTTCCACACCCTACATCTAAAACTCTTGATCCCGATTTAAGCTTGTATCTTTTGATTAATTTTTTTGCCACATTAGCCCATCTACCAGGAATATACTTATAGCCTCCATAACCAAATTTTCTATTTCCATCCCAATAATTTTTTTTGTATTTTTTTGCTTCCTTCATGCAAAAAACCTTATTATTAATCATTCTGGATAAATAATTTCTTTTTGTCGAATTGTGTAATTTTGATATTAAATTTAAATTCATTTTTTATTTATTAAATTTATATAGCTGACTATAGTTAAAATTATCTGTTGTTTTCCTTATCTTCCAAATTGTTTCAATTTTAATCATTTCATTTTTATTTGATACTTTTAAATTTTCACAAGCAAAAAAAATTTTTTTTTTCTTTTTAATAATTGTCTGAAGCATTTCCTTTCTTTTTTTTTCATTCTCTGGAAGTTGAAATATACTATAAGCAACTATTCCGTAGAGATTATCTAAATCATTTATTAATTCATTTAAAATATAAGAGGAATTTTTCATTGAATACTCAGTTGCACTTAGAAGAAAATTTAATTTATTTTTTGTACAAAAATCTTTAATAACAATATTTTGCACATGCTGTGGGGCCCTTTCACCCATAAACGGTCTACTAAAATTATAACCTCTTACATTTTTCATTGATTAATTTTGGGAAGTTTGTAATTAATTGCTAGCTCCGAAATTTTTCTTAAAGTAATAGGTTCAAAAAATTCTCCAATTTTTTTGTCTCTATGAGGTGAAAAAATACTTTTAAATCTACAATTTAATGACCATCTTGTCTCATTTTCGCTATTAATTGTGTTGCCATGCGGCAAACATTGATTAAATACCAGCATTTGTCCAAATTTGATTTTTATCCAAATCAGATCTTTTCTAATTTTTTCAAATATTTTATCACTTGAGTTAAATTTTTTTTCTTGAAATATTTTTTTCATCTTATTGTACTTTTTTGGAGGTAAAATAAACATAGACTTTGTTTTAAAGCAATCTACCAAAGGTAACCATACTACTGTTTCAAATGGTGAGTCTCCAGACCAAACATCTGAATGGACAGGTAATAAAGAACTTTTATCTTGAGGAAGCTGAATGCTCAAATTTACTCTTGATTGCATTGATAATTCATTTCCTAAAATGACATCTAAAATTGGTTTAGATACTCTATAATATAATTCTCTAACTTCTTTCTTTTTATTTATTTCATTTATTATTTTTAATCTAAACTTATTGAGATCATAAGGCTCTATATTTTGATGCGTGAAGTTAAAAATATTTTTTTTCCTAGATATATTTTTTTTCATTTTTAAATTTTTTAAGTAAATTTTTAAAAATATATCTTTAAGCTTTTTTAATGATTTACGGTCCGCGATATCTCTTATCAAAAAACCCTTCGTTTCAAACTCGTTTGAAATTTGTTTTTCTTTTAAAGTTAAAAAATTATTCATCGACTTTCACCACTTTTTACCAATACTTTTATCAGCCTTTAGACTAAGAAAATTTGGCCCAGAATTTTTATAACACTTGTAAACATAATCTTCTGTTTCTTGGCTGTCTTTAGGGAAAAATGATTTTATATTTTTAAATAAGCTCATAAGTTTTTCACCATCAGACTCGGAATGAGTGGGTCCAAGTTCTGGATAGTCTGCAAATCCTACTAAATTTACATTAACGTTTTGTTGATCAATATCTAGCTTTATTTGTTCAAAAGGTCTTTCTATTAGGAATGGAGTAATAGTATATACCCAGGGCTTCAATCCCTCTAAGGCCATACCTGATGCTGTGCCTATTAAACTTTGTTCACAAATTCCTAAATTAAAAAAGCGGTCTGGATTTTCTTTTCTAAAATCATCAAATATTCCATATCCAATATCACCAACTAATAAAACAATCTTATTGTCTTTATTTGCTAATTCATTTATTAATTTTCCAAATCTTCTTCTCATTTAATTTTCAGCCTTTTTTTTCCAATCTCAATTTCTTTACCTTTAAGCTGTCGGGCGTGCCATACGGGATCGTTTTCAAATTCTTTAACACCTTTTCCTTTCGTTGTGTGAGCAATAATAACATTTGGTTTGTTATTTTTTTTTATTTTATTAAAAGATTTAGAAATTAATGAAAAGTTGTGACCATTTTTAATTTCTATGCAATTACAATTAAATGCTTTAAATTTTCTTGCTAAATTATTTAATGGCAGAGCGTCCTGTAACTTGGAAAGTGCCTGGAGTTTATTATAATCTACTATAATGACTAAATTATCTAACTTATGTTTGCCTGCTATTAATAAACTTTCCCAAGTTGTTCCTTCTTGGCACTCTCCGTCGCTTATCATAACGTAAATTTTCCCTGGCTTTTTTTGTTTTTTTTTAGCAAAAGCCATCCCCGTAGCAATTGGTAGACCATGGCCTAAACTACCTGTTGTGCAATTAATTCCATTTTTTTCATCAATTTCTAAATGAGTTTTTATTTCTGTATTTAATCCCTTTTCTCTCAATAAAATACATAGCGGAAAAGAGGCATGAGCTTTACTAAGAATAAATTTGTCTTTTTTTGTTATTATCAACTCATAAATAGTAATAAGAAGTTCTATCATAGAAAAACTTCCTCCTAAATGAGCTTCTCCCTTTTCAATAAAAGCGTTAAATGTTTTTACTCTTAATTCTGCGGCTTTGTCCTTTAACATTTTTAAATTCATGAATTTATTTCAAATTTATATTGTTCATTCTTTTGATGTTAAAATATTTTTCATCATTTAGAGTATTTACAAGTTTTTTTTTATCAAAAGCATTTTTCAAATCTCTAATCGCATCCTCTATTGTCTTTACACTTTTAAAACCAAGTTCTTTCTCAATTTTTTTTGATGATATATGGTAAGATCTATTATCATTAGACTCTAAATGCTTAATTTTTACATCATCACCTATGACTTTTTTTACTAATGATGCTAGGTGATTCACCGATTGATTTTCATATCCTGCGTTAAAAATTTTACCTGAAACTAAATCTTCTTCTGCATTAATTAGATATTCGTAAGCTCTTACCATGTCAAAAATATGAATGTTTGGTCTAAGTTGATCTCCGCCAAGAACTGTTATTTCTTTTTTATGATAGGCTAAATTAGTTAAAATATTAACTACAACATCTAATCTTTGACGAGGGGAATAACCACAAACTGTGGCTGGACGAATTACTATTGGAGTGAAATTACTTGAATAATCTTTAAATAATATTTTTTCGCATTCGGCTTTATACTTAGAATAATCTGTTAATGGTTCCAAATCCATATCTTCATCAACATTAGGTTCATTTTTAACTCCATAAACGGAAGAAGAAGATGCATATATAAACCGTTTTATTTTACTTTTTTTTGCAATTTCAACCATTGGGGAGAAAGCATCTAAATTTATAGACTTTCCAAGTTTAGGATTTAATTCAAAACTTGGATCATTAGAAATGCATGCTAAATGTATTAAAATATCTTTATTTGGCAGTTCTTTATTTAAAAGATCTTTATCACGAATGTCTCCTTTTATTTTTTTTAGATTTTTATGATTAGATAAAACGTCCTCACCATAAATCATCAAATCCAATACGGTTACTTCATGACCTTTTTCTAATAAATATGGAACTAGAACTGCTCCAACATAGCCTGCACCACCCGTAATAAAGATTTTTTTAACCATTTTTTTTTTAATGCATCTACTAGTGATAATAAAAGAAATTGATGCGTATTTTCAACATGATTATATAATTTAGATTTCACCCAAAAGTTTATGTGACCTATCTTATTTAAAGAATTATTTTTTTTGAAACCAGTTAAAGTAACTACTGGAAAATATTTTTTCTTCAAAGCATATTTACAGGCGTTGATCATGTTTTTTGACTCTCCGCTCGATGAGATTAAAATTATCAGGTCTCCTTTATCACCATGAAATTCAATCGTTTTTTTAACCCAATTCTCATAACCGTAGTCATTAGAAAAACATGTGATTAAACTACTCTCATTAAAATTTACACATCTAATTTTAGATGTTTTTGTTAAATCAATTGAAAAATGATTAGCAATTGCTGCGCTACCACCATTTCCAAATATGATTACTTTTTTTTTTCTTTTTTTTACTTGTGACAGCAAATTTTTAACTTTATTCAAATTATTTAATGTTTCTTCGTCAAAATTTAATAAATTTGACTGGCTTTTAAAATATTTTTGAAAAAAAAATTTGCTCATATCTTTATTTTATTGAAAATTGAATTCTTCTTAACAATTCATTTTTATTTATAAATGTACTATTGCCAATATTCTCCACAGCAGTCGCACCGGCAAGTGAACCTAAAAACAAAGTTAAATCTCCTGGAAGTTTAATCTTCATGCATAAAGAAATTAAAGCTAGCATTGTGTCGCCAGCACCTACCTTGTCAACTAGTTTATTTGCAAAAGCTGGTGCAACAAAAGTTTTATTATTGCTATCAATTAATATTACCCCTTTGTTACCTCTTGTTATTATAAGTTTTTTAATTCTCAAAAATCTCATCAGTTCGTGGCCCATTTTTTCAATATTTCCAACTTTATCTCGCATTTCATGACGCAACTCATTTTCATTAATTATTAAACTATCAATATTTTTATATTTTATTAAAGAATGAAAACCACGGTTAGATGCATTTATTTGTGCATTTAATGAGAAAAATGTTTTTGATCTATTAAATTCATTTGCAGTTTTTTTTGATATAAGCCCATGTCCATAATCAGAAACCAAAATTAAATCACATATTTTTGATTTCTTATTTATTTGACTAATAAGTTTTTTTTCTAAATTATCTTTTAATTTTTCTTCATCAATAGAATAAACTCCTAGAAGTTTATTTTTTGAAACCTCATCGATATATCTTTTTTTAATAATAGTTTTTTCGCTAGGTTTGCTAAAAAAATTAGTAGTAATATTTTTTTTTAATAATTTTTTGATAAATGAAAAATATCGTTTTTCTTTTCCAGCTAAAGTAATAAAATTTACTGATTTGCTAAAAGTAATTAAATGATTAGCTATCGCTGCAGCACCTCCTAGGTAGGTTTCTTGTAATTTTTGGTTAAGAACAAGGTGTGGCTCTTTTCCAGACTTACCTAACACATCACCAAAAATATACTCATCAATAATAGTTTCTCCAACAAGTAATACTTTTAATTTTTTTAATTGATTAATTTTTTTTTCAATAAAATCAAAAGAGTATTTTTTAGAAATTTTTTTTATAAAATTTTTTTGTTCTTTATTAAAATAATCTGAATGAGTATTAATTAAATTACTCGAACTAAAAGTGATATCGTTAGAATAGACGACCCTACCCCCAAATTTTTTAGTATTTGCAATTTCTTTATATATGTTTTTTGTGTTGTCTTTCTTGTTATCTTTATAATCTGGTCCTTTAAAATAAATATGTGGTTTTATATTTGAAATCAGCTTTTCTGATGTAGGGTGATCATTTATAAAAACTGCATCAATACTTGATAAAGAAGACAAAAATTCTGCTCTAAAACTTTGATTAAATATTGGTCTTCCAGAACCTTTGTTTACAAACTTATCAGATGTAATGCTCAC
>MDTB01035392.1_pt1 | contig 11353 bp, 9 predicted proteins | sample 811161 | NCBI WGS metagenome assembly MDTB01 (sample SAMN05326650, study PRJNA326480) | marine metagenome | isolation source: seawater | place: Mediterranean Sea | collected 2009
AAAGAAGAAAATATTACGTTTTTGAAAAATACAAAGATTTCTTTTTTTGCTATTGATGAGGCTCATTGTATTTCAGAGTGGGGACACGATTTTAGACCTGAGTATAGAAACTTGAGACAAGTTGTTAAAAAGATTGGTGATAACATTTCAATTATCGCACTTACTGCTACTGCAACTCCTAAAGTCCAAGATGATATATTAAAGAACCTGAAAATGGTTAATCCTGAAATTTTTAAAGCATCTTTTAACAGACCTAATTTATTTTATGAGGTTAGACAAAAAACCTCAAAAGTTGAGTATGATATTGTTTCATTCATAAAGAGTAATGAAACAAAATCTGGAATTATATACTGTTTGTCTAGAAAAAAAGTTGAAGAACTTTCACAATTTTTACAGGTAAATGAGATTCGTGCTTTGCCTTATCATGCTGGACTTGACTCTAAACAACGTGCAAAAAATCAAGATTCTTTTTTAAATGAAGACTGTGAAGTAATTGTTGCTACAATAGCTTTTGGAATGGGAATAGATAAACCTGATGTTAGGTTTGTTATCCATCACGATATTCCAAAAAGTATTGAAAGTTATTATCAAGAAACTGGTAGAGCTGGTAGAGACGGGGGTGAGGGTCATTGCTTAGCTTTCTATTCTTATGATGATATTGAAAAACTTGAAAAATTCATTTCTGGAAAACCCCTATCTGAAAAAGAAGTTGGTCAGTCTTTAATAAATGAAATTATTGCTTATGCTGAAACATCTGGTTCAAGAAGAAAGTTTATTCTGCATTATTTTGGAGAAGATTTTGATGAAGTTCATGGAGATGGAGCAAAAATGGATGATAATTCAAAAAATCCAAAACCCAAAATCGAAGCAAAGGATGAAGTAAGTAAAATTTTAAAATTAATTCTAGAAACTAACCAACAATATAAAATTAAGGAGATAATTGGAATTTTATGTGGTTACAAAACAACAATATTAAATGCACATAAAATTCATGACAGTAATTTTTTTGGACTTGGTAACTACAAAACAAAGTTATTTTGGGAGTCACTTTTAAGTCAAATGATAATCAATAAATTAATTTCAAAAGAAGTTGAACAGTACGGAGTTATAAAAATTATGCCTCTGGGATATGATTTTATATCAAAGCCAAATAGTTTTTTCATGACGGAAAATCATTCGTATAACAATAAAAACTCTTTAATAAGTAAATCTAAATCAATTGACGTATTTGATAAAGAATTAAAAAAAATTTTATTGAATCTTAGAAAAGAAGTAGCAAAAAAAAATAATGTACCTCCATATGCTGTATTTCAGGAAGTTTCAATTGATGACATGCTTTTAAAATACCCTGAGAATATTGATGAATTAAAAAATATTAATGGAGTGGGAGAAGGTAAAGCATTAAAATTTGGTTATCCTTTTGTTGAATTAATAAAAAACTACGTGATAGAAAATGATATAGTCAAACCCTCTGAGCTGATTGTGAAAAGCACCGGTGCAAAGTCTGGTTTAAAGTTGTATATTATTCAAAACATTGATCGGAAATTACCCCTAAGAGATATTGCAAATGCTAAAGGCTTAGATTTTTCAAATTTTTTAAAGGAATTAGAGACTATTGTATACTCAGGCACAAAGCTTAATATTCAATATGAAATTGACAATCTATTTGACGATGACCAACAAAATGATCTTTATGAATATTTTATTGATGCTGAAGATGATAATTTGTTGTCAGCAATTGATGAATTTGGAGATATATTCGATGAGGATGATTTAAGGATTTATAGAATAATGTTTTTGAGTAAAGTAGCAAATTAATTTTTTTATTCTTTCCATTTAATGTTACATCCAATACTTGGTTTTTGTTTTTTGTAATTTTTAGTTCCTAAGAGCAAACAGTCCATAGCATTTTTTAAATCCTCTCCGTTACTAGGTAGATTATTTCCAGGTCTTGACTCATCAATTTGTCCTCGATAAATTAACAAATCTTTGCTATTAAATAAATAAAAATCGGGTGTACATGCTGCGTCATATTTTTTTGCTATTTCTTGAGATTCATCATAAAGATATGGAAAGGAAAAATTTTGAGTTATTGCGGTTTCTTTCATTAGTTCTGGAGAATCTTCAGGAAAGTTTGACACATCATTGCTAGATATTGCAACAAAATTAATTCCTTTATTTTGGTATTCTTTTGAAACAATATTTATAACATTGAATAAATGTTTTACATAGGGACAATGATTACAAATAAACATAACAACAGTACCAAATTTTCCTTTAGCTTCTGCATATGAAATATTTTTATTAGTTACGGTATCTATCAATTGAAAGTTTGGCGCTTTTGTTCCAAGTTCCAACATGTTTGATTCAGTCTTTGCCATCTTCTAAATTATAAATTATATTTCAGTTTAAGTTTGCTTGTTCTAATTCATATGTTTTTTTGTAAAACCCATCAACACAAATTAATTCTTTATGGGTTCCAATTTGTTCTAGTTTACCTTTATTAAGTACTAATATTTTATCAGCATTTTTTGCAGTGGAAATTTTATGACAAATTATTACAGTGGAAATACCACTTTTTAATTTTTTAAGTTCATTTAATATTGCCTTCTCAGTTTTTGTATCGACAGAAGAAAGACAATCATCCAAAATTAAAATTTTCGGTTTTTTTATTAGTGCTCTTGCTATTGATACTCTCTGCTTTTGCCCACCTGATATGGTGATTCCTCTTTCTCCAAGAACAGTTTTATAGCCATTTTTAAAGTTTAATATGTCCTTGTGAATTTTTGCCGATTTACAGCTAGAAATAATTTCTTTTTTATCCGCATTTTTTTTACCAAACTTAACGTTATTCTCAATTGAGTCAGAAAATAGAAAGGGCTCTTGAGGAATTACGCCCATAATATTTCTCAACGATTTTTGTGAAATTTTTTTTATGGGTTGATTTCCTATTAAAACTTCTCCTTTGGTTGGTAAATATGTTTTTGTTAGAATATCTATGACACTTGTTTTTCCGCTTCCAGTATATCCCATCAACGCTAAAGTTTCTCCATTTTTAATTTTAAATGATAGATTATTTAATGCTTTTAATCCGGTATCTTCATAAGTCAATGAAACATTTTTAAATTCGATTGGAAATTCAGATTTTAAAAGTTCTTTTTTCCCAAAATCACTTATTTGTGGTTTTTTTTCTAAAAATTCATTTATTCTTTTTTGAGATGCTTCAGCTTGTTGAATAATTGAAGTAATCCAACCTACAGTCGCCACCGGCCATGTAAGCATATTAACGTAAATAATAAATTCAGCTAAAACACCCAATTCAATTTCATTGTTTATGAACTGCTTACCACCAATAAATATTACAAGAACATTACTAGCACCTATTAATAAAATCATCATTGGAAAAAACCATGCTTGAACACTTACCAAAGACATGTTTTTATCTTTGCTTTTTTTAGAAATAATTTCCATTTTTTTTATTCTGTTTTTTATAACAGCAAATGATTTAATTATCCCAATTCCACTAAAAGTTTCTTGAGTAAAAGTTGATAATCCAGCCAAAATTTTTTGAACTTCTGAACTTTTATCATGAATGGCTCTACTGAGTTTGTAAATTATAAAAGATAGAAATGGAAGTGGTACTATAGTATAGACTGAAAGTCTTGGCGCAACACTAAACATGTAGCTGATGACAATTATAAAAAGCGTTAATGTATTTATACTATACATTAATGCTGGTCCTACATACATTCTAACTTTTGATACATCCTCGCTAATTCTACTCATTAAATCTCCGGTTCTGTTTTTTTTGTAAAAGTTTACAGATAATTTTTGATAATGATTATATATTGAATTTTTCAAATCAAATTCAATATGTCTAGAAACATTAATAATTGTTTGTCGCATAAAAAAAGTAAAAAAACCAGAGGTGATTGCTGCTCCAATAATTAGTAAAATATTTTTAATTAATATTTTTTTTAATTGTTCAAGTTCAAGTTGACTTTCATTAAAGAAGTTTTCAATTTGGGTAATTGAATCTCCAACAAGACTAGGTGCAATTACAGCAAAAACCCTTGATAATACTGTAAAAAAAAGTCCCATTAGTAAAAGAAACTTATATTTTAGGAAGTAATTATTAAGTTTTTTTAATGCTTTCAAGAAATTTTTTTACGAATATAGTTTTTTAGAATATTGTATCAAACATCACAAATAATTACGATTTTAAATTAGTTTTGTACAAATTAGTATAGAATGATTACACGAAGGCATATTAGAGTAAAAGTCATGCAATTACTCTATACAAAAAAATTTAATGCTGAAAATGTTAAAAAAACTGATGAGGATTGGTTGTATGAATCCTATAATAATTTTTACAATCTTTATTTGTTTCTTCTTTCGTTATTTATTAAAATAAAACTAAAAACTGAAAATCATTTAAAAACTAATGAAAAAAAATATCTACCATCAAATAACAATATTTACAAAAAATTTTCAAAAAATCGAATATTCGATAAAATTGAAAATCATATCAGATTATTAAACTTTAATTATTCAAATATTCAATTAGATTGGAATAATTATACAGATTATCTGTCTGTAATTTGGAATGATATTTTTAAAGATAAAATTTGTATAAATTACGCTAATCAATCAGAAAACAATCTATTAAACGATAAAAAATTTATTTTAAAGATTTACAAAAAAAATATCGTTTGTAATTTGAAGCTTCAAGAGTTAGTTGAGGACATTAGTATAACCGGTATTGATGATTTTCCTTTAGTAAACTCTATTATTACTAATAACATTAACAAACTTTTTAAAAATGATTCAAAATCAAATAAGTTTTTTAAAAAAGATGATGATGTAAGCTTTATGATTTCCTTGTTCAAACAAACTATAAATAATGAAGAATTTATTGAAAATCAGTTAAGTGGTAAAACACCAAATTGGGATAAAGAAAGAATAGCTGGACTTGATTATGTAATTTTAAAAATGGCAATCTCAGAACTATTGTATTTTCCTACAATTCCTGTCAAGGCAACAATTAATGAGTATTTGGAAATTGCAAAAGAATATGCAACTCCAAAAAGCGCAATATTCATTAATGGGGTTTTAGACAATTCACTAAAAGATTTTAGCTCAAAAAAAATGATTCATAAAATGAAAATGGATTAACGTAATATTTTTACATTTGAAAAAATATAATTATGAAAAATTTAATTTTAATTTTCTTGACGATTTTTATTTTTTCATGTAATAATGATCCCGCAAAGAAAATAAATCAAAAAAATCTTATTGAGTCTAAAGAAAAAACACAATCCTCAGATATCTTTCCTGAAATTACCTTCGATAAAAAAGAACATGATTTTGGAACCATTAATGATGGAGATATAGTTGAGACAGTTTTTGTTTTTACTAATACTGGAAAATCTGATTTAATTATTTCAGATGCGCAAGGAAGTTGTGGTTGCACTGTTCCTGATTATCCAAAAAATATTCCTATAAAGCCTGGTGGCAAAGGTGATATTAAAGTTAAGTTTGATTCGACAAAAAAACCTGGCAACCAAATGAAAACCGTTACACTGACTACTAATACAAAAAGAGGTAGAGATATAATTAGAATAAAAACTAATGTGGTTTCTTCTTTATCAAATTAATTATCATGGATAGTTCTGTATTTTTAATTTTAATGATTGGAATTATGGTTGTTTTCTTAATTCTACCCCAAACTCTTAGAACTAGAAAAGAGAAAAAATTTAAAAATAATTTGAAGAGAGGGGATTTAATTATCACAAAAGGCGGTATTCATGGTAAGATAATCGAAGTTAATAATACTAATGATACATGTGTGATTGAAACCATGGCTGGAAAAGTTAAGATTGAAAAAACTTCAATATCTTATGATATGACATTAGCAAGGAATCCGAAGAAATAAGAATTAAAGATTTCTATGCAAAAAATTTATGTATTATAAATTAATTAGAAAATTCCTTTTTTTATTTGATCCTGAGTGGGTGCATCACTTTACATTTAGTTTAATAAAACTTTATCACAAAATCCCTTTTTTTGACAAAATAATAGATAGAAATTTTAATTTAAAACATAAATCATTAGAAAGAAATGTTTTTGGTATTAACTTTCCCAATCCAGTTGGTTTAGCAGCTGGTTTTGATAAAGACGCAAAGCTTTTCAATGAACTCTCATGTTATGGTTTTGGATTTATCGAGATTGGTACTGTAACTCCATTACCACAAAAAGGTAATCCAAAACCTAGAATCTTTAGGCTTGTAAAAGACAAAGGTCTTATTAACAGATTAGGTTTTAATAATGATGGCTCAGAAAGAGTTAGTAACAGGTTATTAAAAAACAGAAAAGTTTTAATTGGTGGAAATATTGGTAAGAACAAAGACACACCTAATGAAAATGCTGCTGATGATTATATTAAATCCTTTAATCAATTATTTGATGTTGTTGATTATTTTGTTGTTAATGTAAGTTCACCAAATACTCCAAAACTAACAAGCTTACAAAGCAAAAAGCCGTTCAAGAAATTGCTAACAGCGATACAAAGTACTAACGATCAAAAATCAAAAAGAAAACCAATTTTGGTAAAGATTTCACCTGATTTAAGTTACAATGAAATTAAAGACATAATTGATGTTATTTTAGAAATAAAGATAGACGGGGTAATTGCTACAAATACCACATTAAATAGACAAAATTTAAAATCTGAAAATTCAATTATTAATCAAGAAGGGGGCCTCAGTGGAGTTCCAATAAAACAAAGGAGTAATGATGTAATTCAATATATTTCAAAATATACAGATGGAAAACTACCCATTATAGGTGTAGGTGGTATAAATAGTGCTGAGGATGCTATTGAAAAAATTAAATCTGGAGCCACATTAGTTCAAATTTATACTGGATTCATTTATCAAGGACCTGGAATCGTGAAGAAAATTAATAAGGCATTAATCTCTTGATATATGAATGACTTAGCATACAGAGACAAAATAACTTTAGAACTTGCACATAAAGAATTTAATAACAGTCCAGAAAAATTTTGGTCAGGAATTGCAAGTCATTTTTTATGGAAAAAAAAATGGCTAAATACTTTAAAATTTGATTTTAAAAGCCCCGAAATTAAATGGTTTGAGGGCGGGAAGTTAAATATTACGGAAAATTGTCTAGACAGATATGTTCAAACAAATCCAGATAAAATTGCTGTAATATTTGAGCCCAATAATCCATTAGAAAAATCCACAAAAATTTCTTATAAACAACTATTAGAAAAAGTTTGTTTGGCAGCTAACATGTTGAAATGTAATGGAATCAAAAAAGGTGATAGAGTTTGCATTTACATGCCCATGATTCCTGAACTGACAATTTCCTTATTAGCTTGTGCTCGTGTAGGTGCTGTTCATTCTGTTGTTTTTGGTGGTTTTTCCTCAGAAGCGCTTGCATCAAGAATCAATGACTCAAAATGTTCATTATTAATAACAGCGGATGGTGCATATAGAGGAGATAAAATTATAAATCTTAAAGAAATTGCTGACAATGCTCTAAATAAATGCGCTTCAATAAAAACTAATATTGTCGTTAAGAGAACAAATCAGCAAGTCAATTGGAATAATATTGATAAGTGGTGGCATAGTGAAATTGAAAAAGTTGATAACTATTGCGAAGCTGAGCCAATGGATAGCGAAGATGAACTTTTCATACTGTACACTTCAGGATCGACAGGAAAGCCGAAGGGAATGGTACATACGTGTGGGGGTTACATGGTTTACACGGCTTATTCATTTCAAAATGTTTTTCAATATAGGCCTAATCAAATATTCTGGTGTACTGCAGATATTGGATGGATAACTGGACATTCCTATATTGTTTATGGTCCATTATTATCAGGAGCTACAACATTAATATTTGAAGGTGTTCCGTCGTATCCAGACTTTGGTAGATTTTGGGAAATTTGTGAAAAACACAAAGTCAATCACTTTTACACAGCACCTACAGCCATTAGGGCATTAGCCAAACAATCTATTGATTTTGTTAATAAATATGACCTAACTTCATTAAAGGTTCTAGGTACAGTAGGAGAACCTATAAATGAAGAAGCATGGAATTGGTATAATGAAAATATAGGCAATAATAAATGCCCTATTGTCGACACATGGTGGCAAACTGAGACTGGAGGAATAATGATATCCTCTATGGCAAACGTTACAAAGGAAAAACCAACTTTTGCAACCAGACCACTAGTAGGAATTCTACCGGTTCTTCTTGACGAAAATGGAAATGAATTCGATGAAAATAATAAAAATGGTGTACTTGCATTTAAATTTCCATGGCCGTCCATTGCCCGAACTATATATGGAAACCATAAAAGGTACAAAGATGTTTACTTTTCAAATTATCCTGGATATTATTTTCCTGGAGATGGAGCATATAGGGATGATGATGGAAACTATAGAATTACTGGGAGGATAGACGATGTAGTAATTGTTTCGGGACACAATTTAGGAACTGCACCAATTGAAGATGCAATAAACCAACATGAAAACGTAGTTGAAAGTGCTCTTGTCGGTTTTCCTCACGAAATTAAAGGTAATGCTCTCTACGCATTTATTATATTAAAAAACAATCAAAATACTGATGGTATTAAATCTGAAATAAATATATTAATTTCAAAGACAATTGGTCCTATTGCAAAACCAGATAAAGTTCAAATTGTTGCAGGTTTGCCAAAGACCAGAAGTGGAAAAATTATGAGAAGAATTTTAAGAAAAATTGCTGCAGGAGAATCTGATAACTTTGGGGACACATCAACTTTACTTAACCCTGAAATTATCAAGCAAATAGTAAATGAAAAAAATAAACTTTGAAATAAAATTATTAAATTATTTCTTAGCTAGTTCCACCGAGTAATTGTATCAATTCAATTCTGTCATAATCAAAAAAATTAATTTTATTTAAAGTATGTAAAATCATCATCAGGTCCAATTGTGAGTAATGTCTCATATATTAATCTTATTACATTTTCCACATCTTCTTTTTGGACCATTTCAACAGTAGTGTGCATATATCTTAAAGGTAATGATATTAAGGCAGAAGGAACTCCACCATTACTGTATGCAAAAGCATCGGTATCTGTTCCAGTATATCTTGATGAAGCTAGCCTTTGAAATGGGATTTTATTCTTTTCTGCAGTAGTAATAATTTTTTCTCTTAAATTATTTTGGATAGCAGGGGCATAAGAAATGACTGGTCCTTTTCCAATTGTTGTATCTCCTTGTTTTTTTGGATCAATCATTGGGGTAGATGTGTCATGACAAACATCAGTAATTATTGCTACATTAGGTTTGATGGTTTCTGTAATCATTTGCGCACCTCTAAGTCCTATTTCTTCTTGTACAGAGTTTGTAACATATAATCCATAAGGTAATTTTACATTATTTTCTTTTATAAGCCTAGCAACTTCAGCAATCATAAATCCACCCATTCTGTTATCTAATGCTCGGCATACAAATTTATTTTTATTTAATATGTTAAAACTATCGGGATAAGTAATAACGCAACCTACATGAATACCAAGTTGTTCAACCTCTTTTTTATTTTTTGCACCGACATCAATACTAATATTATCAATTTTTGGTGGTTCTTCTTTCCCAGCAATTCTAGTGTGAATTGCAGGCCATCCAAAGACACCCTTAACAATTCCATTTTTTGTATGAATATTAACCCACTTAGAGGGTGCAATTTGATGATCACTTCCACCATTTCTTATCACAGAAATTAATCCCTTCTCTGAAATGTAATTAACGTACCATGAGATTTCGTCTGAATGAGCTTCGATAACAACTCTAAATTTATTTTTGGGATTGATAACTCCAACAGCTGTTCCATATGAGTCAGTGATAAAATTATCTACATATTTGTTAATGTAATTCATCCAAATTTTTTGACCTTCAGCTTCATAACCTGTTGGGGATGCATTATTTAAGTAATTTTCAAGAAATTTTAGTGAACTTTTATTAATGATAGATTTCATGCTGAAAAAAATTGAAAAGTAAAAATACAATTAAAGTATTAATAATGATTATTAATTTTGAAATGTGAAAAGAGTTTATTTGCTAATAATTTTTTTTTCTTTAAAAATATGTTCACAGGTTAATCCTATTTATGTAATTGAAGGGGATACGCTAAAAAATCAGTTTATACCCCTTAAAGAAGTAGTGGTAATTCCAGAACTAAAATTCTACAGTTACAAGGATTATGTAGATTATTACAATTTAAAAAGGAAAACAATAAAAGTCTACCCATATGCCCGACTTGCATCAGAGAGACTTTTAAAATTAAATAAAAGGCTTAATGGAATTAAATCTAAAAGAGGGAAAAGAAAATACACTAAAAGAGTTGAAAAATTTCTTGAAGATGAACTTAAAGAAGAATTGAAAAAATTAACAAGATCGGAAGGCAGAATATTGATAAAATTGATTCATAGAGAAACTGGGTCCACAGCCTATTCATTAGTAAAAACATTAAGAACTGGTTGGAAAGCATTTATTTATCAAACAACAGCTAAAATGTTCGAAATTGATTTAAAAAAAGAATTCGATCCAAGCAATAATCTTGAAGATTATAAAATTGAAAATATTGTTCTGCGAGAATTTGCAAATTCTTATTTAAATAAAAATTAACATTTGTTTTGCAGGAAAGAAAAGGATTGTATATTTGCATTTCGCAAAATTTTTGGTCTATAACAAAAAAATATTTTTATTTTTTTTTTGCTCTGTAGCATTGTTAGAACATAAAATCACTGTATATTTGCGAGCGCTTTTTTTAAAAAAAGCTGCAAAAGTTCATTGAATTATTGAGAATGACAGCGCGTATTATTTGCTTTTAGCAAATATTTATACGAAGCAAAACCATCATGAGACAGCTCTATAGTCAATTTTTGTTGTTGATTTTATTAAAATTATACAATGAAGAGTTTGATCCTGGCTCAGGATGAACGCTAGCGGCAGGCTTAACACATGCAAGTCGAACGGTAACATTGGTGCTTGCACCAGATGACGAGTGGCGCACGGGTGCGTAACGCGTATGCAATCTACCTTTTACTGAAGAATAGCCCAGAGAAATTTGGAATAATCCTTCATAATATCATTTATCAGCATTGATTTATGATTAAAGCTCCGGCGGTAAAAGATGAGCATGCGTCCTATTAGTTTGTTGGTGAGGTAACGGCTCACCAAGACTACGATAGGTAGGGGCCCTGAGAGGGGGATCCCCCACACTGGTACTGAGACACGGACCAGACTCCTACGGGAGGCAGCAGTGAGGAATATTGGAC
>MDTB01181541.1_pt1 | contig 11353 bp, 10 predicted proteins | sample 811161 | NCBI WGS metagenome assembly MDTB01 (sample SAMN05326650, study PRJNA326480) | marine metagenome | isolation source: seawater | place: Mediterranean Sea | collected 2009
AGCATGGAGCCCATATACTTCAATAGACAAGCAAACTGGTTTTGAGTTGCCTGCAACTACTAATGGTGGAAGTGTAAAACTAGATGGAACAGTTACATCTGCAAACAGAGGAAGAATATTAATTCCAGAATCTACAGACTTTGATTTTGGAACGGGAGATTTTACAATAGAGTTTTGGGCATATTTTAAAACTTGGACAGGAAATTATACAGTTATGGTAGACCTAAGAACTGCTGCTGGGCCTACTGATTCTTTTGTTTTTGGGATAGACAGTTCTAGATCTCCTTACATATATGGAGCAAATCCAGCTGGAGGATCTGCTGCCACAACTACGTTTAGCACTTTAACTGCAACACTGAATTCATGGAATCATATTGCACTTGTAAAAAATTCTACTAAATTATCTGCTTTTCTTAATGGAGTGGAAGAAGATAGCACTGCAACTGTTGCATGGAATTTAACTAATAGTGGGAGTGGGGGATATATTACAATTGGAAAAGACTATCAGTCTAGTGCAGATAATAATTTTAATGGGAATATGACAGACCTTAGAATTGTAAAAGGAAAAGCAGTTTACACTGGAGCATTTACTCCTCCTTCTGGAAAACTAGGTTTAACACAAAGTGCCGGAACTAATATATCTGCAATTACTTCTGGAGAAACCAAACTTCTTCTTCAACCTTTCCAACCAAAAAGCTCAGTAAATTCTCCTGTCTTTAATATCACAGATTCTTATAACAAAGGTGAAGCAAATAAAAACTTGACGTATTATCGTGATACAAAAGTAGTTGATTTTTCACCATACAAAGGTGGAAGTCATGGAAGTTTTTTTTGTACAAATGCAGCAAATACAAATAAAGCTATTGAATCTTCTGCTATGTCAAATTTTTGGTCTGCTGGTGGAAATCATACGTTTGAATGTTGGATATATGAAAACTCTCAAACTAATTCTTCTTGTATTTTTGGTTCAGCAGGACAAGGTAATCTTCACATAGCTAATGTGTCAAGTGAAAGAAGAATAGGAGTAAATCCGTCAAATGGTAACTATGCTTATGGGACAACAGTTATTCCTGCTAAAGTTTGGACACATGTTGCTCTTGTTCAATATAGTGGTTCACCAACAACTAGCAAATTATTTATTAATGGAAAAGAAACAAGTGTAGCTAATGGTGCTGGTTCTACGGGAGGTGATTGGAATTTATCTGGAAATCTTGAAATAGGTGCAGGTTCTGGAGGAAGTTCGGCTCCTCAGACTTTTGATGGTTTTATGGCAGATGTAAGAATGGTTAATCAAGCACTTTATAATGGAGATTTTACTCCTCCTTATGATGAATTAACAGCAGTAACAAACACTACACTTCTTCTTCAGCCAGGAAAAGTTGCAGACACTGACAATGAAGGAGCAAAAGACCCAGATGCTTTTTTCAAGTGTGTTACTTATCAAGGTGCTGGGTCTAGTGCCAAAACAATTAATTTGGGGTTTAATCCTGATTTATTATGGTTTAAACAAAGAACGGATACGGGGACTGCACATCGAATAATGGATACAGTTCGGGGACTAGATAACTATTTAGCGAGCAGTTCAACAGATCAAGAATACTCAACTAATTATTTAGATTTAAACACATCTGATAATAACATTACATTACATGGTAGCACGGGTACTGCTGTAAATGCTGCAAGTAAAAATTTTATAGTTTGGGGTTGGAAAGCTGGTGGTTCTGGTGCTTCTTCCGGTAATGCGAATTTAATAGATACAAATGCTACATCATCAACTCCAACAATATCTTCTATAGTTTCAGACGCATTAGGAGGTAGCAGTAATCCTGGTGAGGATACAGCTAATCATATGTACACACCTTCAGCGATGTCGATTAATCGTCAGTCGGGTTTTTTAATTTTGACTTACCAAGGTCACGGGACGAACACCTACCGCAGAATACCACATGGGCTAAATAAAAAACCAGATTTTGCAATTTTCAAGCAACTTACAGACAGTGGTTATTCGTGGCGAGTTTATCATAAATCTATTGGTGCGACTCATGCGTTACAGTTGGAAACATCTAATGCTGCTGCAGCATATTCTTATTATTGGAATAATACGGAGCCTACTGATAAATATTTTACAGTTAATAATGAAGGAGCGCTGCAACAAGACGGTAAAAATTTCGTAGCTTATATTTGGACAGAAATTCCAGGCTTCAGCGCATTTGGTTCGTATGAAGGCAACGGGTCTGCGGATGGGCCGTTTGTGTATACTGGATTTAAACCTGCGTGGGTGATGCTGAAGGGTGCTAGTGGTACAAGCTCATCTACTGGTAATCACTGGTTTATGTATGATAATCAAAGACCAGAATTTAACAGTGCATTTAGATTGTTAGCGGATTCTAGTGCTAATGAAAACACTGTTGACCAGCCGATAGACATTTTGTCTAATGGGTTTAAAGTGAGAAACGCTAATTATGCGTTGAATTATAGCAATGGAACATACATCTACATGGCCTTTGCTGAGTTACCTTTTTCTTATGCTCGTGGACGATAAAAAATAATGCATTATGAATGATATAATTGAACTTGATAAAACTTCACATTATCTAGGAAATCCTCTACTGAAGCGTGCAAATGTTTCAGTAGAATGGACAGAAGAAAATATCTCTGAATATCAGAGATGCATGGTAGACCCATTATATTTTATTCAAAAATATATCAAAATTGTATCTTTAGATTTAGGTGTTGTTTCTTTTGATTTATTTCCATTTCAAAAAGAAATAGTAGGAACAATACACAAAAATCGTTTTACAATATGTAAACTTCCTCGACAGTCTGGAAAGACAACAACACTTGTTGCATACATTCTTCATTATGTTCTTTTCAATAATAACATCAATGTTGCAATTCTTGCAAACAAAGCTGCAACTGCAAGAGACATTCTTTCTCGGCTTCAACTTGCATACGAACATCTTCCAAAGTGGTTACAGCAAGGAGTTCTGGCCTGGAACAAGGGTTCTCTTGAACTAGAGAACGGCTCACGCATCGTAGCATCCGCAACATCCTCCTCTGCTGTTAGAGGAGGGTCATATAACATGATTTTTCTTGATGAATTTGCATTCGTTCCTCAGAACATAGCTGAAGACTTTTTCTCTTCTGTTTATCCTACAATTTCTTCTGGCAAGTCTACAAAAGTAGTAATTATTTCAACTCCAAACGGAATGAACCTATTTTATAAACTTTGGAGTGATGCAGAAAATGAAATAAATTCTTATGTTCCAATTGAAGTGCATTGGAGTGAAGTTCCAGGCCGTGACGAAAAATGGAAAAAAGAAACAATTGCAAATACTTCAGAAGAACAGTTTTCTAGAGAGTTTGAATGTAATTTTCTTGGGTCAACAAATACACTTATACATCCAACAAAGATTCGTACAATGGCATACAGAATGCCGATACAATCTAATGCAGGGTTAGATGTATATGAAAATCCAGAACAAAACGCAACATATTTTCTTGTAGCTGATGTTGCAAGAGGAACACAGAATGATTATTCTGCATTTATTGTTTTTGATGTTTCAACTGTTCCATATAAAATTGTTGCAAAGTATAGAAACAATGAAATAAAACCTATGCTATTTCCTAATGTAATACATGATGTTGCAAAAGGATATAATAAAGCATATGTTTTGATTGAAGTAAATGATATTGGCGATCAAGTTGCAAATGCATTACAATTTGATTTAGAATATGATAACATGGTCATGGCTGCAATGAGAGGACGAGCTGGACAAATTCTTGGTGGTGGGTTTTCTGGTGGAAAAGCACAAATGGGAGTGAAAACATCCAAGGCAGTTAAAGCAACAGGTTGTTCAAATATAAAACAAATAATAGAATCAGATAAACTTATTATACAAGATTATGATTTAATAAATGAATGGTCTACATTTATTCTAAGAGGCAATTCTTATGAAGCTGAAGAAGGACATTCAGATGACCTTGCAATGTGTTGTGTATTATTTGGATGGGCAGTTCAGCAAACATATTTTAAAGAGCTAACAAATGATGATATTCGAGCTCGAATGTTTATGGAACAACAATATCAAATGGAACAAGATATGGCTCCATTTGGATTTATTGATGATGGATTGAATGATTATGAATCTGATGAAATAATGGTTGATGAGTATGGTACAAAATGGAATCCAGTTGTTAGAACATATGACAGTAATTGGTAAAAACCATTTTTTTATAAATAATAATGTTAAGATTTGAAAATGTAAAAAAAGTTCATAATATCTTAACGTATTTTTAAAGGAGAATAACATATGGGATTTCAAGTAAGTCCAGGCGTTCAATCGCAAGAAGTTGATCTTACAAATGTTGTCCCTGCTTCTGCTACTTCAATTGGTGCAATTGTTGGTGCTTATGAAAAAGGGCCAATGAATCAAGTAACAACAATTGAATCAGAAAAGCAACTTATAGAAATTTTCGGTCAACCAAATAATTCAAATTTTGAAACTTGGTTTACTTCTGCTAATTTCTTACAGTATGGAAATAATTTGAAAGTTGTTCGAGCAGAAACAGGAGCAAGAACTGCAACAGCTGCAGGAGGAACAATTTTATATAATGGAACAGGAGATGGTGATGCTAATATTACATTAAGTGCAAATGTTTCTGATGCATCTTTATTAAAAGTTGCAGTAGACGGAGTAGTATCAACTGCATTTACAGTAAGTGGAACAACATTAACTTTCACTGATGGTAATAAAACAACATCTAATGCGATTCATGTTCAAAAGGGAATTCGTATTACAAATGATGATAGTTATGATTTTAATTATTCTAGTGGTGGAAATGGTGTAGGAAATTGGGCTGCAAAATTTCCAGGCGCAATGGGTAATTCTTTAGGTGTTTCTATATGTGCAGGGCCGGATGCTTTTGAAAAAGATAATGCAAGTACAACAAACGGAGAAACTGCCGCAGATGCAGCTGGTGCTGCAAGTGGAACAGTTGATGTTGCTTCTGGTGCCGCATTTTCGGTAGGAGATGTTGTATATTTTCAAGAAACGGATGGTCAACAGTATGAAGTTATCAGTATTTCCACTAATACTTTAACTGTAAGACAATTAGATAACGTAAATGGTGGCGGAATTAAATCAACCATTCCTACTGGAACACAGGTTCGCAGACGCTGGAGATTCTATGATTTATTTAATGCAGCTCCAGGCACTTCAAGTTATGCAGAAAGTATAAACTTGCTTACTGCTAATGATGAAATGCACGTTGTTGTGTACGATGTTTTAGGTGATGTTACTGGAAGCTCAGTAAATGTTGCTGGAAACAGATTATCTTCAGTAATTGAAACATTTGGTTTTGTTTCAAAACATCCAAATGCTAAAACAGTTCAAGGAAGTGCGAACTATTATCCAACAGTAATTAATCGTTCATCACAACATATTCGTTGGATGGATCATTCTTCTACTGGATCAGATTGGGGTAATGCTCTTACTGCTGCTGGTGCAGATACAAGTTTTGAAGTATTAACTCTTCCAGTTGTTGATGAATTTAATCACGGTTTATTGACAATTCAAGATACTGAAGGAACAGCTATTCGGGGTGGAATGGGTGTAGATGATTTTGCTCCAACAGTAGGTGAAATTAAAGCTGGATATGATCTTATGGGTGATGCAGAAACTGTAGATGTAAATCTTATTTTATCTGGAGAATCACCAGCAAATGATACAGACGCAAAAACTCATGCAGTAAATATGATTGATTTTGTAGAAAAAAGAAAAGATTGTGTAGTGTTTATTTCTCCACAAAGGTCAGATGTTGTTGGTATTCCTTCTTCAGTAACACAAACAACAAATGTAAAAGCATTTTTTGACCAACTACCAAGTACATCATATGCAGTATTTGATTCTGGTTATAAGTATCAATTTGACCGCTACAATGACGTATTTAGGTTTGTGCCTTTGAACGGTGATATTGCAGGGTTATGTGCAAATACTGACCAAGTTAGAGATCCTTGGTTTTCACCAGGCGGATTTAATCGTGGACAAGTTCGTGGCGCAGTTAAATTAGCTTACAATCCATCAAAAACTCAAAGAGATGAATTATATCCTGCAAGGATTAATCCAGTTGTTTCTTTCCCAGGCGAAGGAACTGTGCTCTTTGGTGATAAAACAGCATTATCAAAACCAAGTGCATTTGACAGAATTAATGTACGAAGATTGTTTTTGGTGTTGAAAAAATCTATTTCAAGATCTGCTAAATTCCAACTCTTTGAGTTTAACGATGAATTCACAAGAGCTCAATTTAGAAATCTTATTACGCCATTCTTGAGAGATGTTCAATCAAGAAGAGGTATTACAGATTTCAGTGTTGTTTGTGATTCTTCAAACAATACAACAGAAGTGATTGATCGAAATGAATTTGTTGCAGAAATTTTTGTAAAACCAGCACGGTCTATTAACTTTATTTCTCTCAGTTTTGTTGCTGTCAGAACGGGAGTTTCATTTAGCGAGGTAGGAGGTTAATATGGCACGAACAATTACTGAATTTAAAGCAATGTTGTCTGGTGGTGGTGCAAGGGCTAATCAATTTGAAGTAAGATTAAATTTTCCAGACAATGCTGGTGCAGCAGATCCTTCTGGTCAAACTTCAAGATTTATGGTTAAGTCTGCCGCACTCCCAGGCCAAGCAATTGATGAAGTGGCAGTAGAATATAGAGGACGTACTTTATATGTTGCCGGTGATAGGACATTTGAAACATGGACTACAACAATTATTAATGATGAAGATTTTCAAGTAAGAACAGACCTTGAAAGATGGATGAATTCTATCAATGGAATGCGAGATAATATTGGCGCATTGGGGCCGATAAGTTATATGGCAGACCTTGGTGTAATTCAATATTCAAAAAATGGTGCCCCAATTAAAGCATATGAGCTTATCAATTGTTGGCCAATTAGTATTGGTCAAATTGATTTAAGTTGGGATACAAGAAGTGAAATTGAAACATTTGATGTAACATGGCGTTATACAGACTTCAAGGGTGGCGGTGAAAACTCACAACCATTGAGTGCTATCGTTGCTAGACTTGAGGACATAACTGACCTTGTTCGGGATGCATCATAAATAGTTTAAATCAACTATTTAGAGAAATAATATTATGGCACAAATATTCGGATTCAATATAACCAGACAATCAGAGGTTAGACAAGATCAACCAACTTTTCCAACTTCTGATGATGGTTCTCAGGATATAGCTGGTGGAGGATTTTTTACTCAATTCCTTGACATGGAAGGCAAGGAAAGAGGTGAATTAGACTTAATCAGAAGGTATCGTGATATTGCATTGCATCCAGAATGTGATTCGGCTATTGAAGATATTGTGAATGAAGCAATCGTGTCTGATGAAAGAGATCAAGCTGTTTCTGTTTCATTAGACAGATTGGAATATTCACAAAAAATAAAAAATAAAATAAAAGAAGAGTTTAATAATATCCTTGCATTATTAGATTTTAATACCAAAGGGCATGATATTTTTCATAGATGGTATGTTGATGGAAGAATATACTATCATAAAATCATAGATTCATCTAATCCTAAATCTGGATTACAAGAATTAAGATATATTGACCCAAGAAAAATAAAAAAAGTTAGAGAGATTGAAAAGGGGAAAGACAAGAGTGGTGCCGAAGTTATTGTAAATGTAGATGAATTTTATATTTATAATGAAAAAGGTATTGAGTATGCCACGGGTTCAGCAAATGGTTTAAGACTGACCAAGGATTCAATTGCATACTGTCCATCTGGTCTAATTGATGCTCAGAAAAACCTTGTGCTTTCCCATCTTCACAAAGCTATCAAACCAGTAAATCAATTAAGGATGATTGAAGATGCACTAGTTATCTATAGAATATCTAGAGCACCAGAAAGAAGAATTTTTTATATTGATGTAGGTAATCTTCCAAAAGCAAAAGCAGAACAGTATTTAAAAGACGTAATGAATCGGTATCGTAATAAATTAGTTTACGATGCAAAAACTGGTGAGATTCGTGATGACAGAAATCACATGTCAATGTTGGAAGATTTCTGGCTACCAAGAAGAGAAGGAGGTAGAGGAACAGAAATCACTACGTTGCCAGGCGGTTCAAATCTTGGTGAAATAGATGATATTGAATACTTTAAGAAAAAGTTGTACCGTTCTCTAAATGTTCCAATTTCAAGACTAGAATCTGAAGCTACATTTTCTATTGGACGTTCAGACAACATTACAAGAGATGAATTAAAGTTTACAAAGTTTGTACAAAGAATACGAAAAAGATTTGTAGCACTCTTTCATGATTTATTAAGAACACAACTTATTTTAAAAGGTGTGATTGCAGAAGAAGAGTGGAATTCTTTTAAAGAGCATATTCAATTTGATTTCTTACAAGATGGACATTTTACAGAATTAAAAAATGCAGAAGTATTGAGAGAAAGATTGGATATGTTGTCTCAATCAGAAGCTTACGTTGGAACATTTTTCTCAAAAGAATGGGTAAGAAAAAATGTTTTGAGAATGAGTGATGAAGAGATAGAAGAAATAGATAAACAAATAGAAACTGAAGAAGGTGAAGAAGGTGATGAATTTGATATGGAAGCAGAATATGTTCCTCCTCAATATAAAGATGATGAAGAAGAACCGGAAAAGAAAAATGAAAAACAATTGTTAGGAGAAAAATAATATGAGTAAATATTCAGAACATTTAAAAGGATTTATTGATTCCATTGCAAATGGAGATAATGTTTCTGCTGAAAATGATTTTAATAATGCAATGGCTGTAAAAATTGCAGACGCAATCGAAACAAAAAGAGTAGAAGTAGCACAAAGCTTTGTGAAAACAGTTGAACCAAGTGAGAGTGAGGAAAATGTATAAACCGTTTGAAGAATTTTTTACAGAATTACAAGAAAAAAACGAATACAAAATGTCAGACAACTATAAAAGACTTTCTCCTAAAATGAAGAAAGCAGTCGATGATGTTTTTTCTTTTATGGAAAAAAACCCATCAGATTTTTTAACATCTTTAGAAACTAAAATAAAAGACATTTCTAAACAACATAAAGTAAGTCATGATAAACTTACTAAGTATTTTGATAACGAGACTTTAAATGTATAAATTAAAACTTTTAAGTATGGCAACCAATTCTACTGGATATGGTGACGCAAATACTACAATATTTTCAGCAACATTAGTATATGCATCAAATACACATCAATCAACTCCTTATCAAATCTTATTAGGTGATGAATCTAATAATGACATAGGACAGATAACTATTCCTGCTAATGCAAGTATTTTAATTGAAAAAGAACCTACGCAAAAAATTGCATCAAATGCATCTGTTAATTTTACAAAAGTAGCTTATAGGTAAACATGGCAGCAGATACTACAAAAAAGTTTGGAGAAGTAAATTACATGAGTAATGGAATGGGAATTCCAGCTCATGATTATATTTCTTATACTTATGATTCAAGTAATAATGTTACTTTAGCAACATATAAATTAGGTGGTGCAAGTGGAACAACAGTTGCAACTGTTGCATACACTTATGATTCAAGTAATAACGTAACAGCAATAGATAGAACAGCATAAAAATGGCAACTAAAGTAAATCCTGTTACTGGTGCATTAGACTATTATGAACAAGCACTGCCTCCGTTTAGAAATAAATTAATTAATGGAAATTTTGATATTTGGCAACGTGATACAAATCAAACAAGCAGTGGATATGGAAGTGTAGATAGATGGGGGCCTATACATGCAGGTTCATCAAAAACAGTATCACAGCAGTCATTTACAAATGGGCAGACTGATGTTCCTGGCAATCCTAGATATTATTTTAGACATGTTGTAACAAGCAGTGCTGGTGCTGCAAATTATGTTCTGGTTTATCAGCCAATAGAAAGTGTAAGAACATTAGCAGGTAAAGTATCGACTCTATCTTTTTATGCTAAAGCAGATTCATCTAAAAATATCGCAACTGAAATTACACAATGGTTTGGCACAGGTGGGAGTCCTTCTTCTTGGAATACGGGTAATGAAGTTACTACTCATAATTTAACAAATGCTTGGCAAAAATTTACTGTTACGGTTACGATACCATCTATTAGTGGTAAAACTATTGGGACAAATAATGATGATTACTTAGGTTTATATTTTCATTTTGATGCTGGTAGTGATTATAATTCAAGAACTAATTCACTTGGACAACAATCTGGAACTTTTGATATTGCTCAAGTTCAAATAGAAGAGGGTACATCAGCTACACCTTTTGAGCACAGGCCAATAGGAACAGAGCTAAGTTTATGTCAGAGGTATTATCAGGATAATGTTCCATCGTTTGCTGTTTCACGGCACAATGACAACCATCTTCATGGCTCTGGTTTCTTTAAGGTTACAATGCGAGCTACACCAAGTGCTTCACTAGCATATAATCAGTACGGTCAAACTAGTTCTATACAATCAATTAGTAAAGAATATTACGTTTCATCTGCATCTGGTAATAATGCTAATTCTTTACATGTTAGATACAATATGTCAGCAGAGTTATGATAATGTATAAAAAACACATACCAATACTTAATGGTGATGAATTTGTAATTAGATTGTCTGATAATACATTTATCCCATTTGACCCAGCAAACACAGACTATCAAGAATACCTTAAATGGTTAGCAGAAGGCAATACTCCAGAACCAGCAGATGAAGAATAAAGGAAACTCATGAAACTAATAGCAGAACATATTAACGATGTAGAGTACATCGTTGAAGAAAAGGGCAAGAAAGACATGAAGATTCGTGGAATCTTCATGCAAGCTGAAACAAAAAATAGAAACGGAAGATTGTATCCAAAAGAAGTATTAATGAAAGAAGTTAGTAGATACAATAAAGAATTTATAAATCAAGGGCGTGCATTTGGGGAACTAGGACATCCAGAAGGGCCAACCGTAAATTTAGACAGAGTTTCACATATGATTACACGCCTTGAACCGGATGGAAACAACTTCATTGGAGAAGCAAAATTATTGTCTACACCAATGGGGGAAATTGCGAAGGCACTGATTCGTGACGGTGGGAAACTTGGAGTTTCAAGCAGAGGCATGGGTTCTCTGGAATCTAAAAATGGTGTCAATTATGTAAAGGATGATTTCTATCTTGCAACTGCAGCTGATATTGTTGCAGATCCTTCTGCCCCTCAAGCATTTGTAGAAGGAATAATGGAAGGTAAAGAATGGATTTGGAATAACGGAATTTTACAAGAAGTGACTGTAAATGAAATTAAAAAAGATATTGAAGAAAATGTAAAGAAAAAG
>MDTB01113413.1_pt1 | contig 11352 bp, 8 predicted proteins | sample 811161 | NCBI WGS metagenome assembly MDTB01 (sample SAMN05326650, study PRJNA326480) | marine metagenome | isolation source: seawater | place: Mediterranean Sea | collected 2009
TGCTTTTTCCGGAGGTGGATTTCTAGCTCCTACTAATCATTTTTCCAATCCCTTCTGTGGCGAAGTTCATGAATTGAAAATATCAAACTTTGCTCCTGGGAAAAGAAAAATAAGAAAACTTGTAACAACACCAGCAACCTCGTCTGTCGATCTATTGTTCCACCTTCCGGTTTTATATACTCCAGATGCTCCTGTTAATTTTTACAACGCTATGCTAGGGGATCTTTTTGATGAAGCGGGTAGTGTGACAGCAAGAACCTCTCTTAAGGATTTTTATGATGAGTTTCCGGTTCAAATTTCAAGACGTTTCGACGCACCTTTCAATACCCATCATGCAAACATTGGCGGATTCGTTAACATAAACGCTCAATCCTTTTTAATGGACTTTGCAAACGGTAATTACCCTTATCTACACAACCTAGCGGATAATCTTCAAGCGCACTCATCCTGCCATGAGCTCAGTTCCAGTTTCTCTCTTTTTGACGTGCACCAGAGAAGAAATACGGTCATTATGCCTTGCGATGACGGAAACTTTGTGCGCACCTATGATGTTTACTCTGGTTCTCATTTGACAGGCTCGATTGTAAAAGCTGATAGACCAGGTGTTCTAAGACTAGACAACATGGGTGACTTTACAACAAATTATGATTCTAAGTTGGCTCTTGTTGATGAAGCGTACTCTTATACTCTGCCTCAGGAAGACCCTGAAGATCAAGGTCCAACTGGCACAACGAGACGTGTTTCTTCTGCTAAGCCTTCTCAATCTTCTTCTTTACCTGCTCAGAGGTTTTTTGATCCCGATGGTCACGGCTTAATTACCGGTGCAGAGCTTGGCTCAAGTCTAATTTCTATTTTTTCAATACCTACTCTATTTTATGGAAACAGGTTACGGCCACACTCTATTAAAATGACTTCGAACCTATATCGCGGCGGCGGAAGTATCGTCGGTTCAGGAATGAACAAAAGATTTGAGAGAGGTCACGACTACCGAATGGAAGTTAATCTTTGCGACGATGGCTATGGTAACATAATCAGGTGTGACACAAGCGGCTCGGTATCTCAAAAAAGTATAGTAGGTTCTGTATATTATGAAGACGGAATCATCGCGCTTAAATCACCTCACATGTTTAGTTTTGGCGAACACAATTATACGTTAGATTTTGAAGGCGAACAGAATACTCACATTCTTGAACTATTGGTCCCAGTTGGAAGAAATCAGTTTAACTCGTCAAGCAATCCAAATTATAATGCTTTCAAGCCTTTGGCTGACGCGAATGAAGAAGCAGAATCATTTATTTATCTTTCAACACTCAACTTCCATGATACAAATCTAAACGTTGTCGCAAAGGCTAGATTCGCTCAGCCGATTATCAAAAGAGTCAACGATAGATACATGGTCAGGGTTAAATTTGACTTCTAGAAAAATACTAGGTTTGGATGTTTCAACTAGAATAGTTGGCTATACAGTGATAGACGCCGAGACAGGCGAGCACGATTATTCTTCTGCCATTGTACTTGATTCGAAAGCCAGCTTTGTTGCAAGAGGCACACAAATTCACGACGTTTTAGAGGATTTAAACATAAAATATACTATAGCAGATGTATGGATTGAAGAACCCTTTATGATGTTCTCCAAAGGAGGATCCTCAGCGCAGACAATGAGCCGCCTGTCGTCCTTTAATGGCTCTATTCAGTATATGTGTTATATGACATTCGGTTTAGAACCTAATATGATTAACGCAAACCACGCAAGAAAAACCTTGGGCATAAAAATCCAAAGAGAAAAGATCTGTGGTATTAGCACGAAGGACCAAATTCTAGCTTGGGTTAAATTAAAGCTTCCTGAATTTCCTTGGCCAACCAAAGTACTTAAATCAGGCCCTAGAAAAGGCCATACAGTAGAAGAGGCATCGTGCTACGATATTGCAGATTCTTTTGTTGTTGCTCAAGCAGGATTTGTAAAATCGCAGGATTAGTATTATAATCATATATGCGCGCTGCTAATAATAAAACTAGTTTCCTTTCGAGAATCTTTTCTGATGTTAGGTTATCGAAAGACTCAACAGAAATATCTGTCAGGTGTCCCTATTGTGGCAAGCCTGGAAAAAGCAAGATGTGTATTATTGTTGAAACAGATGTATATCATTGTTGGGTTTGCGATGAAAAAGGTCGTGGACTTGGAAAACTGATAAAGAAAGTAGCTCCACAGAAGCTGTCTGAATATAACGAGTTTTATCGGTCGACTAAGAGCTCAGAACAGAAAACAGAACAACAAGAAAACCCTATAGTTTTACCCGAAGATTTCACTCTTTTGGCCTCTGGAAATTATTTAGATCCAGACGGCAAACAAGTGTTACGATACGCATTAAGCAGGGGCTTTACAAGACAAAAGCTTTGGAAGTTCAGGGTAGGCTATTCAAAAGATTTTGCTTGGCGCCGAAGACTAATAATGCCTTCATTTGACGAAGATGGTAATCTAAACTTTGTAACTGGTCGGGCCATAGATAGTGATAACAATTTTAGATACAAAAATGAAACAGCTCCAAGAAATACGGTTGTCTATAACGAATTAGACGTGGACTTTACTAAGCCAATAGTGTTAGTAGAGGGTCCTCTGGATTTAATTAAGGTTAATACAAACTCAACTTGCCTTCTCGGCTCTTCACTAAATCCAGAATCTAGACTGTTTCACAAAATAGCAAAAAACAAGACCCCTGTTGTTTTATTGCTTGATCCAGATGTAAAGAAAAAAGTTTTTCGCATTGCTGATTTACTGGCAAATTTTTCTATCAATGTGAAAATTAACTTCCCGCCAGAAGGGAAAGACATAAACGACCTCGAAGAGGCAGAAGTTGAACATTTAATACAAACTGCTCAACAATATACATACGCGTATAAAATGAAAATCAAGCTCGGAGCTGTAAAAATATGACTGTCAAAATTGCACACATCGCCGATGTCCATTGGCGAGGTTTATCACGTCACCAGGAATATAGGGAGACGTTTGAATTATTCTTCAAACAGTGTCGAAAACTAAAACCAGACTACATTTATATCGGCGGAGATATAGTTCATTCTAAAACACAAAACATTAGTCCAGAGCTAATCTCAAATCTTTCTTGGTGGTTCACCGAGATGGCCAAAATTGCGAAAGTTGTTGTTATCCTTGGTAATCACGATGGACTAATGCTGAATACCGATAGGATGGATACTGTTTCTCCAATCATAGAAGCTTTAAACAATAAAAACATCTGTTTTTATAAGGACTCTGGAGTGTTTCCATTTTCAGACCATCCTGGATTTAATTGGTGTGTCCTCAGCTGTTTTGACACACAGAATTGGAAGAAAGCACGACCTAAAAAAGGTGATGTAAATATTGCTTTGTATCACGGCGCTATCTGGGGATCACATACCGACATGGACTTTATGCTCGATGGAGATGATAGCATTGATATATTTAAGGGCTATGATTTTGCTATGTTGGGGGACATTCATAAAAGACAGGCACTTGATAAAGAAAAAAGAATCTGGTATTCTGGATCTACAATTCCACAAAATTTTGGAGAAACACAGCAAAAAGGATTTCTTTTCTGGACCATTAAGGACAAAGACAATTTTGACGTCAAATTTCATCCGATCAAGCATGTCCATCCATACGTGACACTTGATTGGAATTCAGATTTAGACAGCCTTATGAAAGAAGCGTCCAATCTTAAAAGCGGCTCAAGAGTAAGGATCAGGGCAAATGAAAGACTTCCGTATGCTTTAGCTAGAAAAATTTCTAAAAAAATAAGAAACGACTGTGATGCATCTGATGTCGTGTTCAAGTATGATACTGCAAACAAGGAAATGCCGGTTTCTAAAGAAGTCAAAGACATTGCCAAGTCTGGTACTTTAGATTCAAGGACAATTAAAAAGCTTCTTCGCACATACAATGGTGATACCGTAAGAAACGATATTTTTTGGAGCGAGGTTGATAGCCAAGTTGATACAGCTCTTAGCAATAGCTTAAAAGCGTTACAGACTGGAAACAGATGGTCCATCAAAAAAATGGAGTTTGATAATACTTTCGGATACGGAAAAGACAACGTTATTGATTTTACGAAATTGAATGGGATTGTTGGCTTATTTGGTCGAAATAGGGCTGGAAAGTCAAGCATTCCTGGAACATTAACTTACGGGCTTTTTAACAAGAACGATAGGGGCATTGTTTCTAATTTGCACGTTGTAAATGCTAGAGCAGATTACTGTCAAGCAGCCGTAACTTTCTCAGTAAATGATCAACTATATCGTTCAGAAAGACAGTCTGTTAAGTGTATGTCGAGAGGATCTGAAACCGTCATGACACAACTAAACCTCTACGAAGTTGATGAGGATCATTCCATCGTAAGAGATATGTCTGGAGAACAGCGTAGAGAGACTGAGAAAGAATTAACTAAGCTAATAGGAACGTCAGACGACTTCTTGTTGACGTCTTTTGCCCCTCAAGGAGGTATGAACAGCTTTATTAATCTTGGCGGATCCGAGAGAAGAAAAACAATCTGCCGTTTCTTAGGCCTCGATGTGTTTTCCGAACTAAACAAAATTTTCAGAGACGCAAGCTTGGAAACCAAGACCAAAATGAAAACCTTTAAAGGAAAAGACTACGAAAAGGAGCGTCAAAGCTTATTAGATATATTGAAGGACTTGAGAACAAAGAGAGATGAATGCAGAGAGAGCATTGTTTCTTTGACAGGTGACCTAGAATCTTCCCTCTCAATCCTTCAGGAGCATCGGGCCCAAGTTAATGCCGATGTCGGGGATGTAGATACTATTGAGGCTCTTATTTTATCATCGGAAAACAAAGTCGAAGAGCTTAAAAACACTATTGTAAATTCTGATGCAAAAATTTCTAAAGCAAGAAAAGTTATTTCTGGGGCCGAAGTTGCTTTAGATCAGAATGAATACAAGAACTTTTTTAAAGAGGTCAAAGTCATTGAAAGCCTAATTGATGAAAAGGATCAACTGCAGAATAAAATCAGAGAGATAAAGACTAAGATTAAAAATTGCAAAAAGACGATACAGCTTTTAGAATGCCATGAATATGACCCAAATTGCGAATATTGTTCAAATAATGAATTTGTGAAAGAGGCAACTCAGGCTCAGAAAAATTTGCCAGGCTTAGAGGATAAATACGAAAATTTAAAAAATAGTCTGAATAAAACCACAGCAAAAATTGACGAAGAGAGGTATGATGTTGCAAAAAACTACGTTGATAATTTCGATAAAAGAAAAACTAAAGTCACGGAACTTAAACTTAAATTATCTAAACTAGAGCTTGAAAGAGAAAAGTATGCTTCTGAATTGTCTAGTCTAGAAAATGACTTGATTGAGTATCGTTTAAATCTGGAGCTCGCAAAGAAAGCATCAGATCCAGAGCTTGTTAAAAAAATAGCCGCTCTTGAATTGGATGTTGCAGATACTAGAGAGCAAAAGCATACTTTAAACAACGCAATGTCTAGACTGGCCACTAAGATCGGCGTACATCAGGAAAAATTAAAAAACATTGAAGACGAAAGAAAAGAATATGACAAGATTCTTATTGACTGGGCTGTTTATGAATTTTTGTTGTCTGCGACTAGCTGGAGGGGCATCCCTGCCGCAATTTTGCAGTCAATGGTTCCTGCAATCAATGAAGAGCTAGGGTCAATTTTGCAAGAAGCTGTTGGTTTTACAATCGAGCTAGAAATTGACGACTCAAAGACCGAAATGTACATTAATTACGGCGACAGCCGCCGACCTATTGAGTGTGGTTCTGGTATGGAAAAAATGGTTTCTAGCCTTGCTCTAAGGGTGGCACTCACAAACATTAGCTCTCTTAGTAAGGCTGATATGTTGATTATCGATGAAGGGTTTGGTTCGCTAGACTCAGCAAACGTCGAAGCAGTGACTCAGCTTTTACAGAAGTTAAGAAATTGGTATAGATTAATTGTGCTGATCAGCCATGTTGATCTCGTGAAAGAATCAGTAGATGAACTTATTGAAATTACTAGTTACGATAAGAACGCAAAGGTAGTTTATGGATAGTCCAAAAATCATTGAAGACAATGGCCTCATAATTGTTTTAGACAGTACTTACAAACCCTCTTCATTTGATTGCAAAGTTTGCGGTTTAATTATAAGAGGACAAGAAGATGTTCAGTCCGTGAATAATTATGGCTGTTGTTCCGATTGTGAGGATTACTTTTATTGGCCAAATAAAGATCGTTGGGACAAAGGCTGGCGACCAAAAAAACAAGACGTACAAAAGAAACTAGATAATTAATAATACACTGGAGAAAACTATGGAACCCGTACCTGCTCAAATTCTTAGCTTTGATGAAGTTAATATATTAGGAAACATACTAAACAGCACTTTTGGAAAGGCATCAACGCAAGACAAAGGCTACAGTTGCAAACATTCTTTGCAGGGTAGTAAACTAGTCTTAAAATATAACGCAATCGTACATTTTAACGATACAGATGGCTTAACCACACAGAAAAAAGAAGAAGAAAGAATCTCTAGCCAAATGCTCGATGATAAAATTGCTGACACAAAAAAAGAATTTAGGGAACAAGCTGGAAGAGCGCTTAAAGTTGAAAAACTCCGCGAAAAAGATGAAGTTGAGGTTATTTCAATGACTAGCTCTAGAAAGATTGCATACTACCGAAGGTTTATAACTTTTGAGATTAGCTAATGGCCACTCGACAAAAGCAGAGGCAGATAAAAGAAATAATAAAGTGCGGAAAAGACCCGCAGCATTTCTTCAATAAGTACGTAAAAATACAGCATCCTACTAAGGGTGCTATTCCTTTTGCTACTTACGACTTTCAAGACTCGTGCGTCGATGCTTTCCGAGAACATAGGTTTAACATTGTTCTCAAAAGTCGCCAATTAGGACTTTCTACAATCTCAGCTGCGTATGCAACTTGGTTAGCAATATTCTATAAAGATAAAAATATACTGGTCATTGCTACTAAGCTTTCTGTTGCTCAAAATTTCATTAGAAAGGTTAAATTTTGCCTGCAGTCTATGCCAAAATGGCTTTTATTGCCAGAGATCATCAATAACAACAAGCAGGCTTTAGAGTTTTCAAATGGCTCTACTATTAAAGCTATCCCAACATCCGAGGATGCTGGTCGTTCTGAAGCTTTGTCTCTTTTGATAGTTGATGAGGCAGCTTTTGTTAGAAATTTTGATACTATTTGGACAGGTCTTTATCCCACCTTGTCAACTGGTGGTCGAGCAATCGTTCTCTCTACTCCGAATGGCGTTGGTGGCCAATATTATGACTTATGGCGTCAGGCTGAGTCAGGCGAAAATATATTTAATCCAATAAAGCTACCATGGTCTGTTCACCCCGACCGCGGAGAGAAATGGTTTAAAGAAGAAACAAAAAATATGTCTCCGAAGCAGATAGCGCAGGAGCTTATGTGCGATTTTGCCGCTTCTGGAGAAACATTTTTACAGTCTGAAGATATTGAACATTTTCGGGTTATGATTCGAGACCCTATCGAGCGGTGGGGTCCCGATATGAATGTTTGGACTTGGAGTTACCCTCTATCAAATAAAAAATACATTATTTCTGCTGATGTATCAAGAGGAGATGCGTCTGATTACTCAACGTTCCATATCATCGATACTGAATTGTCGGAAGTTGTTGCAGAATACAGGGGAAAACTACCGCCAGACCGTTTTGCTCAACTTTTAGCCGAAGCAGGCCGAAGATATAATGACGCAACAGTCTGCCCAGAGAGCAATTCTTTTGGTTATGCAGTTATAATGAAATTGCGAGACCTTGATTACAAAAACATCTATTTTGAAAACGAGAAGGACTACTATTCCTTCTTGTATGGTGGTGGCGATATTTCAAAGGCTGGCTTTAGCACTCAGGCCAAGTCTAGAAATCAAATTTTAACAAAACTAGAAGAAGTTCTTAGAACTAAGAAATTAAGATGCTATTCTTCTCGTTTTTATGAAGAGATCAAAACATTTGTTTGGCAAGGCCAAAAAGCCCAGGCCCGCAAAGGCGCCAATGATGATCTTATTATGTCAATGGCCATAGGTGTTTGGCTATATGACACCAGTCCTCAATACAACAAGCAGAGTGTTGATGTTAATGCCGCCATGCTTGCAGGATTCGCTGTTAACAGTACGCAAATTGGTGATACAGTATTAAAATCACCTGCAATTTCTACAGATGGTAGTAATTATACAAGTGATGTCCGCAAAAGCTGGGATTCAAAAAATAATCCGCTAGGCAACTTAGATTGGCTTCTCAAATAGAACCAAGGGATAAAAATGGCTGAACAGAATTTATTTCAAAAACTAACTAAACTCTTCGCGTCGGGCCCGACAATTAAAAGAAGAGTAAGAAATTTTTCTAAACAGGATGCCAGCGCCTCTTCTGCTGTCGAACTGTTCAAGAAAGCTCATTCAGATGTTTATAATTCGACTTTATCAGCTTATGGTACATTCGATCGAATGGCTAGGTATTCTGATTTCAGTGAAATGGAAAGTACACCAGAAATCGCTAGCGCTTTAGACATTTATGCGGAAGAAACCGTTGCTCCTGATGCAAATGGTGTATCGCTGCACATTTATTCAGAAAATAGAAAAATCAAAGAGTTGCTTGAAACACTTTTTTACGACACTCTTAACATTAATTTTAACCTTGTTATGTGGGTAAGAAACCTCTGTAAATACGGTGATTTTTTCTTATTCAACGATATTTCTCCTGAGTATGGAGTCATAAATGCTTATCCAATCGCTATTACAGAAATGGAAAGAGAAGAAGGATTCGATCCAGACGATCCTTCAGCAATTCGCTTTAGATGGATCACACAAGGCAACCAAGCTCTGGAAAATTGGCAAGTCTCTCATTTTCGTCTGCTTGGTAACGATGCCTTCCTTCCTTATGGCTCATCTGTACTTGAGTCTGCTCGCCGTATTTGGCGACAACTTATTCTTATTGAAGATGCAATGCTTGTATATCGTGTCATTCGTAGTCCTGAGCGCCGTGTATTTTATATCGACGTCGGTAACGTTCCGCCGGAAGATGTAGCCAATTACATTGAGCAAGCAAAGACTAGCTTGAAAAGAAACCAGGTTGTTCAAAAAGGAACAGGAAATGTAGATCTAAGATACAATCCTATGTCGGTCGATGAAGACTATTTCATACCTGTTCGTGGCGGTGATACTGGAACTAAAATAGAAAGTTTGGCCGGTGGTCAAAACACCTCTGCAATTGAAGATGTAGAATACATACAAAAGAAACTTTTTGCAGCATTAAAAATACCTAAAGCTTATCTAGGTTATGACGAAGACATTGGCGCAAAAGCAACCTTAGCCCAAGAAGACATTCGTTTTAGTAGAACAATTACAAGAATTCAAAAAACGGTCTTAGCAGAATTAAATAAATTGGCTATGATTCATCTATTTTCCCACGGTTTCACAGATGAAGACCTACTAGACTTTGAACTACAGCTTAGTAATCCATCAGCTATCGCCCAACAGCAAAAACTAGAACTAATCAATACTAAGTTCTCAATTGCCGGCAGCGCACCAGAAGGTGTTGTGTCAAGAAGCTGGATTTTGAAAAACGTTATGGGCTTTACTCGAGATGAGATCGATGAAATCAGTCGTCAGAAGATGGCTGAGAAGATTCAAGACTTAGAGCTTGAAGCAGCGCAAGCTCCTGAAGCCGAAGGCGGGGGAGACGATGCCGGCGGCGGGGGAGACGAAGGCGGTGGCGACGAAGAGGGCGGCCTTTTTGACGCTGATTACACAATAGGCGGTCTATTAGACGGAAACCCCATTTCAGCGTCAGATGTTTATAAAGAGGCTGATCAAGATAGCGACGAAGATGATTTAGATGAAATTGATTTAGATGGTTTAGAAGATCTATCTATAAAAAAATCAAACAAAGCCAAAAATGTTTTTGGCGGAGATCTAAAAAAGAATAAAACGCAGCGCCAAAAACACCACATTCCGGACTTTGCTTCGATGGTCGGGGTCGGAAGAAACACCCGAACCCAAGATTCAATGAATCGCCCTTATGATGAAGACTTCGTGTTAGGAAAGCCTTTTAAAGAAGCAAAATTAGCAGATTTTCTAATTCCCGAGCCAAGCGAATACTTATCTATTGAGAAGCCTAGAATGTCACATGACTTTAAGGCAACGTTAGAGAAATTTGGAAGTAAGGCTGGTATTAGTAGAGTTTTAAATGAAGGCGAATCAAACATAGATAGTAATTTTGAATTAGATTTAGACGATGAGGAAGAATAAAATGAAAAAATCCCACAATAAAAAAAGAAATGTCGGGATTATCTACGAGCAACTAGTACTAAAATTAAGTCAAGCTTTGGTCGAAAACGATAAGAAGACATTCCGCGAAACAAAGGACATCATTAAGAAGTTTTTTGCAAAAAAAACCGAACTATATAAAGAGCACAGGCTTTTAAATAGTTTGGCGGTTACAAACATTGAGAATCCAGCAGTTGTAACAACAATTCTTACGGAGACAAAAAGAGCTAGTTTTAGAATCAACGAAAGGCGACTTGATTTTGAAAAATCTAGGCTTATAAGAAAGATAAACGAAACATTCGGAAAGTCTTTCTATTCAACTAGAGTTTCAAACTACACTGACTTGGCTTCGATTCAAACATTGATAAATGAATTTAAGCAAGGATCAGATGCAGATCCGCAAATATTAGTTGAGTACTCTTCAAAGATTACAGACATCTTGCTTCGTGAAAAAAGAAAAGAAAACTTAGAAGATATGAAAAATCTTGAAGTTAATTCTCTTGTAGTGAAAATAATGAACGAAAAATTTAATAAGTCGTATTCTAGGTCTCTGTCGGATGAACAGATGAGCGTTCTCAATCAGTGGATTATTTCTGAAGGTTCTGAAAACCAGAGGCTTTTAAGCGAAGTTAAGGCCATTAGGGTTAATGCACTAAATGAGATAAACGCATATAGGAATACTTGCGAAAACCAAACCCTTTCAGAAAAAATACAAAGTGTTGAAAAACACATTAACGAAACAACGTTCCCTTCAGTGCTTGGAGAAGAACATATCGTAAAAGCTATGACAATGCTTCAGATTATTTCTGAGCTTTCCGGAGAAGAAAATGAATAAATTAAAGCTTTTAACAGAGTGGTCAGCTTGGGAATATGATAAAGATGCAATCAAAGAACAGGTTGAATCTGGAAGCAATCGGCTAATCATGAAAGGTGTATTGCAAAAATCAAATACCCTAAACCAAAATGGACGTGTTTATCCATACGAAATTTTAGATAGAGAAGTAAGAAACTATCAAAAATTCATCGAA
>MDTB01134861.1_pt1 | contig 11352 bp, 13 predicted proteins | sample 811161 | NCBI WGS metagenome assembly MDTB01 (sample SAMN05326650, study PRJNA326480) | marine metagenome | isolation source: seawater | place: Mediterranean Sea | collected 2009
GGCCGCCCTGATAAAAAGCACCTGTGGATCCAACGACTACAGATATTTCTCCATTGGCAGAGCCGCTGTTTTTATATTCTAGGGTTTGTAACGCACTATTTACATTTTCAGGGCTGCCTTCGAAGACAATTTCACCAGACCCTGTTAACCAAAGTGAGTTGTCATAACCAGAAGATGCTGTTAAGCCTGAAGTAGAAGCAATTCTTACTAAACCAGTTTGGGTTTTGATAATTACTTGTACATCAGAAGTAAATCCGTTTATTTGAATGGTTTCTCCAGAAGTTGAGATCAATACGAAATTTGTAGTGTCAGCGGCAAGTGTATCCGGCACGTTTAGGCTCTGGGCAAAAATGTTTACGCTAAATACACATGTTAGTACCAGAGGAATAAGGAAAAATTTGAAGTTTTTCAATACTTAATCCGCCATATTGAAAATCGTTTTTTTGGTATTTTTTCTAAATACGAGGTTTTACTATGGTAAAGAACAAATTTTAATTGATGTGTTTCCCTTAAAATTTTGTAACAAAATTAATTCAAATAAAAATAGATTCACCTACGCTCGGAATATAAAATCTTTTAATCCAGACATATTATCGACATAAATAGAAATATCTTTATCGCAAACGAAAATCATTGCTCTCAGGCTTGAATAAGACGATTTTGGTATTTGGTCCCAACAAAGCGTTAGGATCGATATTTTGGTGAAAAAAGTTAACAAACTGTTGCAAATATATAATTTAATAAATTCTTAGTTTTCTTTTTTCAAATTCCATTTCCTTTAATAAAGAATTTTCGTATTCCTCAATATTTTCAAATTTGATACATAATTTAATCGAATCGTGATCGTTATTTTCGGTCGTCTCAAGCGATATAAGATCAATTTGAAAAAATTTAGGATTATTTGGATTTAGTTTATTAAGCCATCGCAAGGTAGTCGGTGAGCGAGCGGTTATTGTGTGCTTAACCGACGATAACTCTATTTTACCCTGGCTCATATTGAATCCGACGAAACTTTCCTTCACCGATGAACGGTCTTTATAAATCACTATGTGGCGGTTAAAAATATCCGGACAGAAAAGGTAGAGTGGTTCTTCAGCCAGGCAAATATTGTGCGTAAGTAGAACCATTAGAAAGGAGAAATTAGGAATTAATTTCATGGCTTTTAATATTTTAAGTAAAATTAGACGATCTTAAGACAAATCAGCAGCATTTTACTGACTTTTCAGACTTATCTCCAGAAGCTAGGCTGCATATCATATTGGATACCACCTTTATGACGGAGTCTGGAGGCGCATCGAACCATTGTGGATTTTTAGCAGTATGCCGATCGCCGGCGAAACCCCTTGCCATTGGTTGTTTATAGCGTATTTCAGTTAATGTTTTGGAGCGCTGTAATTCGCAGTCGACTTGATGATAACTGGCATAAGAGAAAAAACCGAACTTATCTGGAGAAACATGGTTCCCCAATAGCCAGGCATACAGGTATCCGTCAACTTCTTTGACCTTTTTGAAAGCGACGTAGAAAGATGATTTGTCAATGTTGTTAGCTACCCAAGTCCATTCAGCCGCGAGGCTAGTAGAGAATAAAAGCGATACAATGACTACCAAGGTTCTCATTTTGTCTTCTCCTCTTTGTTGGTATACATTTTTATTATTTTTTACAACAATACTTGGATAATCCAAGAGAGGCAAAGAATAATAGCCAAAGAGTGATTAGTAAAAACCGTGTTTTGATAGGTGATAATTAACGGAGGTGGGAAGTTTCTCTTGTTTTTTCCTCTTCAGTCCCATGTAACAGGGGAAATCGCCCGATGTCCACAAATTAATGTTAAGGAGCTGGGCAAGACTAGTTAGAGGACTCCCCCGTGGTCAATCAAGAGCAAGAATCTAACTGGCGACAAAGCAAATAATTTCGCACATGAGAGCTGGCGATTGCTAAGGATCCTATTAGGGTTAAGATGGTTTCCCCAGATTCGCCAAGCATGCTGTGCCCTAAGCTTGCTGCTAGTCCTAGCGTCATTAATCCAACAAGGCCAAGCAACGCAACAAACTTGTTTTTGTGCTTGCGGCAGCCCATAAAAAGCCCAATAACGCTAATAGGAATTATGAAGAAAACCAATATTTGATGAAAAGATTCTTGTCCAAAAATTGTCGCGGCAATGGTAGGAGAGACTACAACTAGAAGAGGGAGAAACAAGCAATGTACTCCACATAAAATTGAGGCAGACACAGCGATTTTGTCCACAGTCGGCAGGTAATTTTCACTATTGATCATAAAATAAACTCCCTAAACGATACATTGTATCATTTTTAAAACAATTGATTCAATGGCATCACTTCCCCGATTTTGAATATAATCGTATCCTTCGTTGAAAAACCATAATTTTCTGCATTATTTTTGAATCTTTTACGAGGTTCCATAATCGGCTCAAGTGACAACACAAATGTGCCCCAGTGCATACCGACTACTTTTTTGCTTCCAAGTTCTTTCGCAACTTGCAGGGCTTCTTCTGGAGTTGTGTGATAAACAGATTTTTCAAACATTGGCTTAAAATTGTAAGCACCGATATTGATGAATGTTAAGTCAATTGGTCCGTACTTTTTTCCAAGCTCGGAATAAATGTTTCCAAAACCTGTATCGCAAGAAAAGTAAATCTTTTTGTCCTTATACTGCAGAAGAAAGCTTCCCCAAAGAGTTTTATTGGTATCAGTCAAAGATCTCTTTGACCAATGTACAGCTGGTAAGAAAGTGATTTTAAGTTCACTGTTAATTTCAATTCTTTCCATCCAGTCCATTTCGATCACATTATTCATCTTATATTTTTTGAAATATTTTGACAGGCCAAGGGGAACTAAAACTTTAGCATTTTTAAAGGGAAATTTTTTAATTGTTTTTGTATCAAGATGATCGTAATGATTATGAGTTAGGAGAATTAAATCAGTTGGTGGTAGTTCATCCAATTTAATAGCCGGGGCTACGTATCGTTTTGGACCGAACATTAGTGGGCCTGCGTTTTTTGAAAACACTGGATCTGTAATTATGGTGGTATTTCCGACTTTAATTAAAAAAGTTGCATGCCCGATCCATAATACAAAGTTTTGATCCCGATATTTCCTTATATCGTTAAGAACCCTCTCGTGCGCTACGACGTGATTTGGTGGAATTTTTATTTTTAGTTTTTTCTTCTCTTTGTTAAAAACTCTGTAAGACCATTTGGTATCTTTTGATCTTTCAGGGGATCCCTCTGGATTTCTATAACCCCCGTCTCGTAAATGGTGATATGGTTTAGGTTCCATGGCATTTGATAGAAGAGTCGAACAAATAAAAATAGCTATTGATGCGAATAATTTGTTAGGTGACATTAAGAAACGATGATGGCAAGTCCAATATAAGAATATTATCTTTTTAACATACCAAAAGATAATAAGAAATAAAACAATATTTGACCAGAAAGATGAGTAAAAATAAAGCTATAACTGTCAAGGGAAGTGTGATTTTGTCCACCATAAAAACCATGGAAAGCTTTGGTGAAATTGGTGGCGAAGTCTTAATTGATCATGGTGTAGAGAAAGTTAATGAGGATGACGACTATCCCTATGAATTACGTAATGAGTTGCATAGGGCTATTTTGGATCGTTTTGGCGAAATTGCACTAACTGCCTTTGGTTTTAACCATGCCGAATCTTTTCAGCCAGTAGTTCTAGAAGAGACGCAAAAAGAGTATATTAAAAATGTCAATTTTTTGGAGGATAAATCTCCCTCAAAAAATAGCAAAGCATTAAAAAATATCCTGAAATGTTTATCTGATTGTATCGATAAAAATATTCGAAAAAACAGCCAGAATATAAATTTTGAATATGGAACGAGTTTAGAGTTAATTGATGAAAATCATTTTCGTTTTTCTATGAATACAGCATCAGTAGTGTATCAAAAAAATTTTTATTTGGGAGTCCTTCGATATCATTTTGCGAGATTATTCGAAAAATATTGGAAATATAACCTTGTGATTAATGACGAAAAGCTTTTATCAGGAGATGGTTATACAAAACTTGTTTTTGATATTAATTTCGAACGAAATGTATCGAAACTTTCCCAGTCGGAAATTGTTGCTAAAAGTAAAATGCATATCAGAGATTTATTAATTAAAAACGTTTTACGAGATTCAGAAAAACAAAAGAAAGAATCAGATCAGCAAAAAATAAAAGTTGAGAATTTACTACGACAGCTCAGTAAATATACACCACCGCAGATTAAAGATGCTTTGGAGAAAGGTGAGTACGACGCGGATATCGCCACACATCGAAAAAAAATAACGATATTTTTCTGTGATATTGTTAACTTCACGGCAACATCGGAAGGATTACAGCCAGAGGATTTAACTAAATACCTTAATGAATATTTTTCGGAGATGACAGCTATAGCCCTGGATCATGGGGCTACAATAGATAAGTATATTGGTGATGCAATGATGGTTTTTTTTGGCGATCCAAATAGTCAAGGCGAGAGGGAGGATGCACGGGCTTGTATAGAGATGGCTCTGCGAATGCAGGACCGAATGAAAGAGCTGCGGGACAAATGGAGTAATGAGGGGTTTTCGAATCCTTTTCAAGTGCGAATGGGCATTAATACTGGGTATTGTAATGTTGGAAACTTCGGAAGTGATCAAAGGTTAACTTATACCATTATTGGTAGTGAGGTAAATATTGCACAGAGGCTAGAGGCAAGTGCTGGAGCAAACGGTATATTGGTGTCGTATGAAACTTATGTCCACGCGCAAGATATTATCGAGGTGGAAGAGCGTGAATCGATTAAAATGAAAGGTATTAGCCGAGATATCAAGGCATTTTCGGTTATTGAGCGAAAGCGTAGGTTAAAGAAAGAAAAATTCGCATATAAAAATAAACCAATAGGTAGGGAATTATCTCAAATTGAAAGATTAGAGAAAGATATTACGCTCCTGAAGACCGATATAGAGGAGTTGAAAAAAAACGTTGGTACTATTCTAAAAAAGTATGATTGATTAATTAGAATTCGAATCTTTCGCTGGGCAAGGTATTACAAATTCGGAAAAGGGTGAGGAAAAAATGCTCTGAATTAACTCAAAGACAGATGCTGATAGCGTAGATCATTATTAAATTTAAATCAAAAAGATTTTCTTACCCAAAACTGATACATTCCCGTGAATGTTTCAGGTTTTTCTTTTTCATATTGATCCCATAAATCTAGTGATAAGGCTGCATTTTTTTCTTTGAATTTAGAGTTGAAGTCATCAATCACTATGTTGTTTTGGAATTCAAAACCAATAAATTTAAGACCTATTTTTTCTAGTAGTGCTTTAATTGCGGGGAGGGTGAATCGATGTTCTTTTACATGAAAAAGAAGGTCTCGGCATTCGCTCATACTGTAAAAATCGTTCCATTTGATAATTTGCCGCACTTCTTCGTTTTGACTGTTATCTTCAAATATGACGGATTTTCTGAAAAGGCGAATTTTTTCCTCAAATGTTCCTGTCATACTCTGTTCAAGTATTAAGTTGCGAATGGTAGCAATTAATTGTCGGGCATATTCGCTGTATAACCCTAATCGCATTAACCCGCCCGGTTTAAGTAATATTGATAGTTTGTTCAGACCAGTCTCAGGAGATTGCATATGATGTAAAACACCGGAGCTCTCGATGATATCGTACTTTTCGGGTTTATCCTCATAGGTCAAGATGTCAGCTTGAATATAATTAATATTTTTAAGACCAAATTCGTCTGATTTTCGTTTCGCATAGCTTAGACTGCGAAGGCTAAGATCAATGGCGGTGACTCTGGCGTTTTTAAATCTGCTTGCAGTAAATACTGCGTGTTTACCCGTACCACACCCTGCTATAAAAATCTCGGGAGCGTTAATTTTTTTTAAATTATCTGTGATGCTAAGGCCAATTCCAACTAGTACATCGTACAGTCTTTTTGGTTCTGAAATTACCGTCGTGTTCACCCAATGTGGATAAGGACTTACTTCGTATTGGTTTTTTACTTTCAATGAAATTTGGTTTGTGATCTTTTTTTTTGTCGGTATATTTCGTGATAAAGTTTTTTCACGTAAAACGTTATGGACTTGGTTTATTAAAAGTTTCTCGTTAGCTGGAGTTTGTTGAATTTTATCACACCACGAGAATTTGGTAAGAGGGGAATAGCAAGCGATTATGGCAATTTTATTTTTGATGCCGCGGTTTTCTCTTTCCTCTAATTCTTGGTGAATCTCTTCAATAATTTGAACTAACTTATTTTTTTCCTCATCAGTTTGCCAATATACGTATTCATTGATATGGCACTGAACAGCTAAGGCATGAACAAAAATACTGATATTGTTATTTCCGCTGAGCTGATTACACCCGAGTAGAATTACTTTACGACACTCGGTAAATATTTTCTCTAATCTGACATCTGCAATCGGACACAGCTCCATCAGGCTTAGTAGAAGGGGGATTTTCGAAAAGTCCTTTATCATATCAAGATAGTCATCAGGTCTTGCCACTAACTCTAAGTTGCGATTTATGTGCTTGGCAAAGGCAGGATCTTTTTCTAAAAAATGAAGGATAACCGGTGCAATTATGTGAGGATTGTGGGTGGTTTTTTTATTTAGGAGGTCTAGAAAGATAATCTCATAAAAATTATCATAGGGGAGGTTTGATACCCCTTGCGCAGACAAAGCCGATCCTAGCGTTTCCCAGAAAGATAAATTCTTTGGGTCTGTAATGACCGCGAGTGCAAAGTTTTTTATTGCTTGTTGATCGTCTCCTATTAATTTGTATGCAAGTCCTAAATTGTATAGTGCGTCACCGTGTTTTGGTTTGTATTCGACTAATTTTGTTAAAACGGGAATGGCCTCTTTTGGTTTACCATATTCTAAAAATGTAGCGCCTAGATTGTTCAGTGCCTCCCCATAGCCTGGTTTTAGATCGAGCACAGCGCGGTATTTTTGTATTGCTTTACGATAAAATTTTTGTAGCTGGTATATGTTCGCTATTCCAAAATGTGCCTCTGGATAGTCTGACTCCAGTTTAATCGCTTTGGAAAAGTAATCTAGTGCACCTTCATACTGTCCTAAATCTGTGTATATCAGCCCAAGGTTTAAGCAGGCTTCAGGGTTATTTGGAGCAATTCCAAGCGATTTTAAATAGTGATGTATAGCTTTTTCAATATTGCCTAAAGCCAAATTAGATGCGGCGATGATGTCATGAGCGATCGGGTTTTTTGTTAACTTGTACTGTAGTTTTCCCGATAAATCTAGTAATTGTTTGTGGTCTCCTGACTTGTACAACTTTAGCAAGTCGTTTGCATATGAATATTGCTTTTTATCTAAACTCATAACTAGTTCATTTCAATATAATATTAATCTTTTGTCGATAGCAGTCCGTAAAAAATAATACTATTCCTAACCATGTGAGAAAACCTTTATTATTCTTTTTACACCGTTTGATCCTGGGTTGGTTAAAAGATTAACCTTAACGTCGCGTGAAAAATTAATTAAGCTCGAAGGAAATATGCTGGTAAAAGGGTATTGATGGAATTCAGCATAGCTCTTTAAATAAAACCATGTATGGTGTGTTTTTTTTGGGCGTAATCCAATCTCTTTTTTTTGATGACACCTCTCTATTTTTTTCTCCGGTGGCCATTGGCCCGGCATAATAGATAAAATTCAAGTAATGATATTTTTGTCTTTTACAGTCGACTTTTATCCGCGCTGTCCCTGAATTTGTGATTTCGTTGCGTGGTAATTTGAAATCCGCCAAAATCCAGACGATTTTATAAAAACCCTCTATTTTTTTATTAATCGTGTGGTAGTACAGTTTGTCACCATTCTCTCTCTCTCCGTAAAGAACCCACTCTCCATAGGCATGGAGCGGTAAAATTGTAATAACAAATAGCACAATTTTTAGACAGCCTAACTTAGGCATCGATAAATCCTGAAATTTCGCCTTCTACAATATGTTCGAGATCGAGAGCTTCTATTTTTAATATTACTTTTGCCCGGCATTTAAAGTGTTCTGGAACATTTGATTTAGTCCAAGCTGTTTCAATTGCCTGTTGAGAAGTCAACCCTACTTGTTTAAGAAATTTTCTGACTGACATATTAACCGTTTGATTCATTTCTCGCCTTGCTCAAAGTTAGTGGAATTTAATTATTTTTTGGCTTGCTTTTAAGATTAATTTTTGGTCTTCCACTCTCCTTTCCCCATGAGAGTTGAAAGTCACTTTTACCATCATTTGATAGTAATTTGACGACATTTATCTACATTTTTGTATCATTTATAGCTTTTGGCAGGTTGCGGTGATAGCGTAAATAGAACCGTCGTTATAAGAAAGATATGAGTAGATTAGGGAGCCTTGTCTAAAAATAGCTTCACTTTGTATATGTAAATCGTCCGCTTTTTGTCCGGTGGCTTTCCAGACCTCTACATCGCCTAAGTTAACAGTTAAGGTCAAAGGCAGCGAAATTCCAAAATATCCGTCTCCATCGAACTCAATCTCAGTTTCCAGCCATCTGAAATCAAATTGCTGTGGTTCAAGGAAAGTGCTTTCTTCTCCTTTAACCTTAACAAATTTATTCATATCACAAGAGTAAACGTCACCGACGGCACTATAAGTGCTTGCGGAATAAAGTAGTGTAAGAAGTGCAAGTAGTTGTTTCATTTATTTAATCTCAATCTTGGTTATGGCAAACCGAATGTTGATCATAGCTTTCAAGCATTGGTTTCTCAATTGGTCGAGGACTGTTCGATGTTGAAATCCAGTGAACCACATTTTGTTGGTAAAGGAACCGTATTTGGTCTATGTGGTTAACGCCTGTGGCACAATCAATATTCCAGACATTCACATACGAGTCATGTAACGGAATTACTCCATCAATCCCGTGTTGTACCTCCCTAAGTATATGAATTTCATATAATATCACCTTTTCACCTTCATTTATTGGTGGTAAAAACCAGCCTATGTGGCGATCTTGTGATTTTAAGTTATCTTCAATTGTTCTCCCATTTACGGAGGTCCACTCAGCAAAGGTGTTAGTAGAAAAAAATAGAAGAAAGAGAAGAGCCAGTCGCCGCAAAGTGCTTATCCCATTAAGAAACGGACAAAAACATAAAAAACCCCCGGAGTTTCCGGAACACAAACCACAACTTATTTTAAAAATTCCATTCGTTGTGCTTTGCCTATTTTTCCAAATATGTCTCATTACGAATAAAATGATACCTTCAATTTTAGTATAGGTAAAAATAATTTTTCCCAGCTTATTGTTAGATCTATTGATTATGGATGAGGAAAAAGGCTAAAACCAAAAAAATATTCACAAGAAATCTCTACGTTGGTTTAATTTGGGAATACTTTTTTCGGCTGTTGAGGACAGGACTAGATTTAGTTTGAATATCCAGTTTTTTTATGTTTGTTTTTAAAAATTCAATTCTAGACCCTCTCGCTCCCAATTTGTTCTTAGTAGTTGCCCTTTAAAAGAAGCTGTTATGAATGCGTTTTTCTGATTTTTGCCGCCGAAACAGATGTTGGTGATGTATGGATCATCTAGCTTGTGAAACTCTACTAATCCATGTTTTGGAGAAATTACTGAGATGCCGCCGTCGATAAGAGTTCCCACACAAATATAGCCATTTTTCTCAACAGCTAGAGAGTCAAATCGTTTCAACCCTCCTTCCTTATTTAATAATTTTCCTCCGTTCAGCGAAAGTGGAAAATCCATTTTTTTTACAGATCCGTCACCAATGATTTCAAAACTATAGAGCCTTCCTCCCTCTGTTTCTGCAACGTACAAAAAATTACCATCTGGGGATAACCCTATGCCATTGGGAGTCATGATTGGGTGAATGGCCTCGATTATTTCCGAACCATCTTTTCTCGCCCAATAGACAGATCCTCTATCCATTGTTCTTTCTCTAGTCTTTCCTAAATCTGTAAACCAAAAATTCCCTTGCCTATCGAAAACGATATCGTTTGGGCCTTTTAATGGAATTCCATTACATTCTGTGTAGAGTGTTTCAAAATTTCCGGTTTTTATATTAACTTTTTCGATTCTCCCCGTATCATAATTCTCTGACTGCAAAACTGGTCTGTAATATTTGCCATTCTCAGAAACCTGCCATTTGAAACCACCATTATTGCAAACATAACAAAATCCGTCTGGACCAATCGCTGCGCCGTTTGGTCCCCCACCAAGGTCTGCAATGATTTCTTTCTTCCCTTTACTGGTTATCTTAGTGAGAGTTCCTCTCGCGATCTCAACTAATATGACAGAGCCGTCTCCCATTGAAATTGGTCCCTCAGGGAATTTTAATTCATCTGCTAACAAAGTAGCGCTCATCTGGAAAGTCTTAACCAAAATTAGAATACTCACTCCGACACAAGACCCAAATAGAAGGTCTAGAAAACAAAAAAAAAGTGAACCTACAACTTTATCTTTATTCCCTAAATATCATAACTCTTTCTAATGTTATCACCCTGCTTACCTGAAACAAATAAAGTTACTATTTAATTTTCATGGAGAATATGGTTAAGAAGCCGGGCAAATAAACGAATTATTGCATCGTAAAATTCCGTCAATCCGTCAAGTATGGTTTTGAGTAACTGAGCTTTACAGTGATTGTTGTTCGCAAACTATATCAACAAGTGTTGAGTAAACTGACTGCAGCGAAATGACGTTGTTCTTTAAAGGTTTTATTTGGCGGTTCACTCGATTTTGCCAATTTGGGTCTTTATAGAAAGTTCGAGCTAGAGGTTTTAATTGATACTCTCTGCAGTTTATCTCCCAATAACTTTCACTGCTTCCATACGATATTCTATATTCAGGTGTCTTGCTTTGACTACTATTACTTGGGATTTGTCGGCGGTTCATCTCCCAAACGCGCACGAAATTTCCGTTTTTGAGGATGTTGTCGTTTTTATACCAATATCTATAACCAGTTTTTTCTTTGCCGAGGTATACCCAATCAGCCGAAATGCCTGGAGAACAAATAATCAAAAATAATAAAAGTAGCTTTTTCATAAAAAGGTTGTAGCTATTTTAGACAGCCACATCGACGATAGAACCGATCTCCTTGGAACCGCCACCTCCGCCTGATTCGACAAGTGGTGTTTGTGGACCGTTGGTCTCAACCATGGGAGTTTGCGAGTTAGAAGACGGGTTGCTTGCCACTATAGTCTGATTACTTGACGAAGCTATAGAACTAGTATCCAAAATAGGTGTCCTCAGTAATTATGATTATAAAGATATCTGCAATTAACATGCCAGCGTCATCGCTCTCTGAGCAGCTTTCAGACTAGACTAAAATTGCATCATTTTAGGTATGTTGTATAAAA
>MDTB01013790.1_pt1 | contig 11351 bp, 9 predicted proteins | sample 811161 | NCBI WGS metagenome assembly MDTB01 (sample SAMN05326650, study PRJNA326480) | marine metagenome | isolation source: seawater | place: Mediterranean Sea | collected 2009
ATCATCTACATTGATATCAATAGAATTAACATCTTTTGGCTGTGTAATAGTAGACTCGTCCCAGAAGGCTCTGCCGCTAATAATCTTGCCTTTCTCATTAATAATGAAGTGGTCAACGATTGAAATATCCATTCCAGAATTATCTGCAATATTTCTAACTTGCATAACAGCTTTTAATATTCCTTCATTAGCACAAATTATAGTCTCTACATTTGTGGGTATGATTTCCATGCCATTGCTATGTCCAAAATCCCAAAAAGCACATATTGCTTCTATGCCATTACAAGGGTCTGCGCCAACAGGATCTTCAAATACAGCGTGATCATCCCAAAGACTTTGAAATAATTCTTTGTCATTATTTTTATATGCTAGGACATAATTATCTAGCGCTGATTGAACTATTTCTTTCATATTTATTCCTATTTTTGAATGCCCTTCTCTTTAAGGAGAATCTTAGTGAATTTTTCTTCAGGATTAATTGGGGAAACTTGCTCCCATATCCGATCGTATTCAGAATGTTGAATTAACCAGTGATCATTAATTTTTATATACTTATCTTCATATAGAGCGGTGCCTTGGGTGACACTTCCTAAATCAAAATTATAGAAAATATCCTGTAGATACCATTTACCGACAGCTTTAATTTCTGAAAGAATTTCAATCTCTGGATGATGCGCAGTATGCATGGCAGCTGTTTGATTATGAAATGCATGTTTTAAACTTTCTTTGATAGTATCTCTCCCTTCAGATTCCCACCTGTAGGTACCACCTCGATAATCAATTGTTATATCCAATGAAAAAACGTTGTCTAGCAAATCAAAATCAGCCATATCAATTGCCCTAAAATACCTGTGCTTTAGATTTTTGATCTCTTCGATATCAATTAATTTTTGTAAGTTATCCATGCTAGCGTTATCTCAGATATGCTTGGCCTCCATCAAGCATGATGGTAGATCCTGTAATGTAATTCATGCCATCAGACAAAATATGACAAACTGCCTCTCCAATATCATCTTTGCAGTCACCTACTCTTCCCAATGGTATAGTTTTGAGGAACTCATTAGCCTCAACAGGATGCTCATTCATCCACCAATTCATCCCAGCCGACTTAGCAAGCGGCATTATACAATTTACTAAAATATTATCATGGCCCCATTCAACTGCAGCGGCTCTAGATAACGAACGAATTGACTCTTTTACTGCTGCGTAGGCTCCATACGTATTTGAATCAGGTCTTAATGCGGAAGAGCTAGCGAGATTAATTATTTTGCCACCACCTATTAAATGCGGATGACAAGCTTTCATAAATCGAAATGTTGCAAGGGGCCCTGAATCCCAGCCGTTCACAAAGGACTCGTCTGTAACATCAAGAATATTTCCTAAGGGTACTTCCTGTGCATTATTAATTAGAATATTCAATGAATTAAACTTTGAAAGTGTTCCTTGAACAGAGCTATGAATTGATTCAATATTTTTGACATCACACTCAATTGCTATAGCTGATCCACCATCTTTATTTATATCATTAGCAACAGCTTCTACTTTAGAAAAAGTTCTGCCGACCAAGCAAACATTTGCTCCATATGATGCAAGCGCTCTAGCAATTCCCTCACCAACACCCTGTCCAGAACCTGTGATTAAAGCTGTTCTATTTGAAAAGTCCATTTTTTAAAAATTTGATCTGGTAATATCTTTAGCAGCCAAGTAACCAAAAGTCATAGCTGGCCCAAGTGTTGAGCCTGGTCCAGGATAAGTTGGCAGTAGGGCTGTAGAACAGTTACCGCATGCATAAAGTCCAGGTATAGCTTTGCCTTCTTTGGTTAAAACTCTAGCATTTGTATCTATTACTAGGCCTCCTGCTGTGCCCATTTCACCTGGATAAAGAACCATGCAATAAAAGGGTCCTTGTTCAAGTGGAGCGAGGCACGGATTTGGAGTCACAGATGGATCACCATAATATCTGTCATAAACGCTATCTCCGCGATGAAGGTCAAGGTCTTTTCCTGATGCAGCATATTCGTTAACTTTTGCCTGAGTGGCCAAAAGACCATCAATATTAATACCTACAACTTCAGCCAGCTCTTCTAATGTTTCTCCCTTTGATAAAAAGGATGGAGTCCACCACTCTTTGGGAACTGCTGAGTCGGGTTGCATAGAGGCCTGCAGAAGAGGTCCGCATGGTCGATTTTTTCTAAATGTACTATCAAAAATCATATAACATGGTGCACAAGGATTGCCTTCAGCATATTTATCAAACATATCATTTACAAAGCTGACATAATTTTGTGATTCATTTGAAAACCTTTCGCCATTTTTATTAACAGTGAAATTTCCAGGCATTGACTTATCTACCATTGATAACCAGCCTTTATCTTGACCTGGTACTTTCATAACTGTAGACCACCAACCTGTGTCCATTTGGTGTGTGTCAGCTCCCAATCTTAAAGCCGCCTTTAAGGCATCACCTGTGTTATGAGTATTGGCAGCGCTCCATTCTATATTTGTTGGTTTCGGTAAATATTGATCTCTTAAGTTTTGATCTTTTTCAAATCCACCGGATGCAAGAATTACACCTTTATTAGCTTTAATATTTATTTCAATATTTTTTTGAGTAGCTTTAATACCTATAACTGAGCCATTGTCATCTATAAGATCGGTCATGGAAGTCTCTGACCACAAATCTACATTCCTATCTTTCAAGGATAAAATCAACCTTGCCACGCCAGCATTCCCCATGGTCAGCCTTCTATCTTTCCATCCCCACTTAAGTCTCATCGGTATGTCTAATATATATTTAGTAAATAATTTGGCGAACTGAGTTTTCCATCCTGGAAGTGCTCCTAGCAGTAACTGACCTTCTACCTGAGTAAAATTCATATTAATAGGTCCCATTGTAAAAGCTGTTTGGGGATGTTGCTCTCTTAATCTCCCGAGATCATCTCCAAGAATAGTTCCATTGATTGGTTCTGGTTCCATAGATCTATTGCCTGCCTTTCCTCCAGGATTATCAGGGAAATAATCAGGATAATGAGCTAAATTTCTATATTTAACTTGTGAATTTTCATGCAGATAGTCCACCATTTTTGGACCTTCTGAAAGATAGGTTTCTATGAGCTCATCCTTGATCTTTCCTGGGGGCGAGACGCTGTTGATATAGTTTCTTGCATCTTGATCTGAATCATCTACATTTTTAGCTTTGGCATACCTATTATTAGGAATCCATACACCCCCACCAGAGGTTGCTGATGTACCTCCAAATTGAGTACTTTTTTCTATAACCAAAGTTTTTGCGCCACCATCATGACTGCAAAGAGCTGATGTTAAGGCACCATTACCAGAACCAATAACAACTACGTCAAATTCATAATCCCATTTCATAATATTTATTAATTTTTTGTTAAATTGTAACTAATTCACTATAACTCAAAGGGTATTTTTTTAAAAAATTTTCATTGATTTTTTTTATTATTAATAAAAATATTAGTAATTGATATCCCAATTTATTTTCATTAATGTCTATAATCTAATTTTATATAAATTAGGCGATTAAATGAAAACTGATATTTGTCAAAAACTTGGTATTGAGTATCCTATTTTTGCTTTTACTCATTGCAGAGATGTTGTTGTTGCGGTTAGTAAAGCTGGAGGAATTGGCGTTCTTGGAGCTGTAGGTTACTCTCCAGAACAACTTAAAGAAGAGCTTGATTGGATCGACGAACATATTGGAGATTATCCATATGGTGTAGATACAGTTATTCCTCAGAAATATGAAGGAATGGATGAAAAAGATCCTGAGCAGTTGCTAGAATCACTGCAAAAAATGATACCCGATGGACACAAAGAATTTGTTGAAGGTCTATTAAGTGATAATGGCGTGCCAGAAGCTCCAGAGACTAATGGTCCCAAAGGTGGTTTGCTTGGATGGACAGAGGCAACAGCAGAGCCCCAAATTGATGAGGCCTTAAAGCACCCAAATGTGAAATTAATTGCTAATGCCTTAGGCACTCCTCCTGCTGATATGATCAAGAAAATCCAAGACAAAGGTGTGCTGATAGGTGCATTGTGTGGAAAGATCAAACAAGCAATGGCGCACAAAGACGCTGGATTGGATTTCATCATTGCCCAAGGTGGTGAAGGGGGAGGTCATACCGGTGAGATAGGAAGTATTGTGTTATGGCCTCAAATTGTAGATGCCGTTGATGGCTTGCCTGTTCTTGCTGCAGGTGGAGTTGGGAATGGAAGGCAAATGGCTGCAGCGATGTCTAGTGGCGCTCAAGGTGTTTGGTGTGGTTCATTGTGGCTGGCTGTTGAAGAAGCTGCGGCGCAACCAGCTGAAAAAGATTCTTATTTAAATGCAACTAGCGAAGATACAATTAGAAGCAAGGCGTGGACAGGTAAACCTGCACGAATGTTAAAAAACAAATGGACAGAAGCATGGGAAAATCCTGATAATCCAGATCCTCTTCCTATGCCGCTTCAGGGCATGATTACCTTTGACGCTATGAGAAGAACGTCGATATATGCAGGATCAGGAAATACACAAGATGTTTCATTTAATGCTGCTGGTCAGGTCATTGGTCAAGTCAAGCAGATTGAATCAGTAAAAGATGTGATCTATAGAATAATTAATGAATATCTTGATTCGGTTGAAAGACTGAACTCCTTACTTCCAGAAGAATAGCTCTTCCCAATGTTAGAAGGTCTATTTTATGAGTTAGAAGATTTTCTATGGGGCCTTGGAATCATTTCATTTGCAATAGTTGGATTATTAATACTACCTAAGCATTTTTCCAATAGACTAGGACAGCACCCTTTGCTATTGGCAATTATGTTTTTTTCAATTCTATTTGTAGTGATACAAATTTTTCAATAAAAATTAATTAATTTCCTTGAAATCAGATGAATAATCCTGAACCAGGTAAACAAATGCCTTGAGTCCATTTGAAAGAGCTGAATCATCAACATAAAAAAATGGTGAATGGTTTGATGGGCTTTCATCAACGCCGGGTGCGTTAACACCAAGGAAGAAAAATAAGCCTGGAACTTGTTGAGCATAAAATGAAAAATCTTCAGCTCCAGTCCTTGGCACTCTTGCTTCAAAAAAATCTCCTTCAGTAGCTTCTATCAATGAAGATGAGTACTTTGTAGTGAGGCCTTCATCATTAAAGGTTACAGGATAACCTCCATAAACCTTGAACTCAGCCACAGCGGTAGCATGATGAGCGGCTGCAACATTTTCAGCAATAAGTTTGATTTCTTCTCTTATTTGATCTGCAAAAGAATCTTTAAATGTTCTAATAGTACCTTCTAACATCGCTGAAGCCGGTATGATATTATTTCTTGTTCCAGCTTTCATAATTCCAACTGTAACTACTGCTTGACTCTCTAAAAGATTCAATCTTCTGCTTACGATTGTTTGCAAGGTTGAAGCGATATCAGATGCTGCAATGATTGGATCAACTCCACTCCAAGGTCGCGAACCATGAGTTTGTTCACCTTGCACAGTTATTCTGAAAGCTTCCGCTGACGCCATAATTGGTCCAGGTTTTGTCCAGATTTGGCCATTTTTAAAATTTGATACATGCATTCCAAAAATAGCATCTGGTTTTTCGGCCTCAAAAAGACCTTGTTTTAGCATTAATTCAGCTCCGCCCTCTTCACCTTCAGGAGCGCCCTCTTCGGCCGGTTGAAATATTAATAAAATATCTCCGTTTAGCTTATCGGTATTTCTAGAAAGAAAACTAGCCACTCCAAGCAACACTGCTATGTGTGAATCATGACCGCACGCATGCATTACTCCAACTGCATTGCCTTGATATGTTGTTTTAACTTTCGAAGAAAATGGAAGATTAAGCATTTCAGTAACAGGCAATCCATCAATGTCTGCTCTTAGTGCAATTAATGGACCTGGATTTTGACCTCGAATAAATGCGGTTACACCAGTAATGCCATATTCTGTGTTGGGCACCAAGCCCATTTCAGTCAATGCTTCCGCTATTGATTCTTGTGTTTTATATTCTCTGTTTGAAAGCTCTGGATACTGATGAAAATGGTGCCTCCAGTCTGTCACTTTTGTCATGAGTCCTTGCAGCTCTTGATCCAATTGATTTTTTAGGTCTTGTGCTAATAAAGGCTCTATCAATAGCATAAAAACACTTAATATAAATAACCTTCTCATTATCTAACCTTTTTTAAAAACATTTATAAAAATTGCAGGAGTTGAATCCATGTATTCTTTAAAATCTGGGCGTCTTTCCAATGATCGTTTGTCCATCATTGAAACAGATGCAATGGCTATTAAAAAATACATGATAAGAGTTCCTATAAGGAGCCACAAAAATGAAAGATTGGAGGCTAGGGCAAAAATAAATAGACTAAACCAAAATAAGATCTCTCCGAAGTAGTTAGGATGGCGGGAGTAGTACCATAATCCTGATTTCATAGTTTGAGGCTCACGAAGATTTTTTCTAAAGTTATACATTTGTTGATCTGAAATGATTTGAATCACAACAGCTAAGACTGCTATGACGGCAGCTAGAAAATCTAAACTATTTAATTCAGAGCCTGGATAAGCAAGGGTATAAATCATTGGTAGTAATGCCATATAAACACAAAGGGTTGGAATCAGATGTATCGAGCCAAAATCAACAATGAAATATTGAAATTTATTATTTGTTTTACCTTTCATCATGATGTATCGCCAATCCTCGTGAGAGAAACCATCCCACGACCTCATCCAGTTATAAGTTAATCTAATTGCCCAAAACAATAAACATGCATGCATCAACAATGCTCTTTGACTATTTCCAACAGCCGATATATCAGACCAACATAAGACTGTAAGAACTACAGGAATAACAGACCAAAAGGCGTCATACCAACTTGAATTATTAAAACAAGTACTAAGAAAATAAATAAAGATTGTTGCCTCAACATGACATATTAAAACTTTTAAAATTAATGATGATTCTGGGAATAAGTTCCACGTAAGATTCATCGAGTAAATACAGGCTATGTAGCCAATAAAAATTACTGCAAGGTGAGCTAGTTTGTTGTTCATACGGTAGTGGTTATTTTTTTAGGTTGGTGATACTCATTAATAATTGGAATCAATGGAATAGATTGTAAATTTATTAAGTCTTGAATATCGTTAGTCAAAGAATGATAAAGAGTATTCCTTTGTTTTAAATTTAAGCCTAACTCGTCAATGATGGTTAAAACATCATCAAGATTAAGCTCCTGTCCAAACGAAGCTCCAGCAGATCTTGTTATGGATTCATTCATCAACACACCCCCAATGTCATTGATTCCTGAAGACAAAAGGTACTTTAACCCTGGTAATCCCATCTTAACCCATGAACCTTGGATATTATTAATACTTCCATTGTAAAGAATCCTCGCAACTGAATGTACTAAAATTGTTTCTTTAAAAGTGGGTCCAGGTCTTGATTTTCCTCTCCTAAATATAGGTGCTTCCTCTGCAACGAATGGTAAAGGGACGAATTCAGTTAATCCATTTGTACTATTTTGAATTTCTAAGAGCCTAATTAAATGATGAGCAACATGAGACATATTCTCAACGTGTCCAAACATCATAGTAGATGTTGTAGGCAATCCTACTGAGTGAGCAGCTTTAATGATCTCCACCCATTCATTAGAATTAAGCTTATCAGGGCAGATAATTGCTCGAATGTCATCATGCAAAATCTCAGCTGCTGTTCCAGGAAGTGAGTTGAGACCTACATTTTTAAGCTCAATTAGAAAGTCCTTGACAGAAATATTTAAAGTCTTTCTACCATGATCAATTTCAAGAGGAGAAAAAGCATGGATATGAATAGAGTCAGACACTGATCGAATGGCTCTCACAATATCAAGATATGTCTCCCCGGAAAATTTAGGATGAATGCCGCCTTGCAAGCAGACCTCAGTCGCGCCTCTATCAATCGCTTCTTTTGTTCTTCGAATTATTTCTTCCTCAGAAATATTATATGGCATACCTCTCAAGTCATCATGGCCTTTGCCTTTAGAAAAGGCGCAAAAATTACATTTAAAAGAGCATATATTGGTGTAGTTAATATTCCGATTCACTACAAAACTAATTTCTGATCCATGGATTTGAGATTTAATCTCATCAGCATATTTAACAATATACTGAAACTCATTCTCAGATGTCTCTAATAGTGACTGAACATTCATAGCAGAAGGGTTTGTCTCTACATCTTTAATTAGTGAACGTATATTTGAGCTAAGTATCGCCTCTGGATAAGATGGAGTTGTATTACTAACTCCAGATTTCCATTGATCAGATCGTATAAGTGATTGCGAATCAGTTATTTGCAATAACTTAGATGCTATTTCCTGTGTAGAGAAAGTCTCAAGATCGGCAAAGTATTTTGGGTACAACGTTGCTCTAGGCTTTAAGAGCTGATTAGTCTTTAAAACAATTTGGTTCAACTTTTCTATTTCAGGCCAAGGCGCCTCTGGATTGACATAATCCTTAGTTACCGGAGATATGCCTCCAAAATCATTGATTCCGGAAAGGGTTAATTGACTAATATATTCTGAATTTAAGTTGGGTGGTACTTGCAAGCTAATATCACCAGGCAAAATCAATCTAGCCATAGCAATTGTCCACATTAACTCATCAAAAGAAGGCTCTACTGCATTTGTCATTAATGTATTAGGTTTCGCCTTAAAATTTTGAACTATAACTTCTTGAACATGATTATATTTCTTATGTAGCTCTGAAATTTTATGCAATGACTCCAACCGTTCTAGCCTTGTTTCGCCAATTCCAATTAATATTCCAGTTGTAAAAGGAACACTTTGTTTTCCAGCTTCTTCTAAGGTCTGCATTCTAAATAATGGGTCTTTATCAGGAGATCCATAATGAGGCTGCCCTTTTTCAGTAAGGCGGGATGACAAAGATTCAACCATGAGCCCCATTGAGCCGCTTAAAGGTTTTAATTTTTTAATTTCATTGGGAGTTAAACAACCAGGATTAAGATGAGGAATAAGAGATGTTTCTTTTAACACTGCCGCTGCACAAGCGCCAAGATACTCATTTGTAGTCTTAAAGCCATTCGCTTCCAGCCATTCTCTTGCAGCTTTGTACCTCAATTCAGGCTTATCACCAAGAGTAAATAAAGCCTCAAAGCAACCATGAGCCTCTCCCTCTTTTGCAATTGCAATAACTTGTGCAATTGATAAATAAGGAGATTCAACCTTTTTAGGTGTTTGAGCAAAAGTACAATAATGACAAACATCTCGACACAAAAACGTTAATGGTATGAATACCTTTGGCGAATAAGTGAGTAAATTTTTAAAATAGGCTTTTTTCTTTTCAAAAGATGATTGAATAAGAGCATCAGATAAACAGATATCGGCCAGGAAACTTAATTCAAAATAATCTATAGATCCTGTAGCAATTAATTGCTTCAAAGATAGATTTGATTGTTCTTGAATTTTCAACGAGCTAACTATTAATGTATTTAATTAGTTTGAAGTAATCTTTCTCGGAGTCAAGGTCATCTTGAAGGCTTTCTATATCTAAGTCTTGATAGTTAATATCATTATTTTTAAATTCTTGCTGAAAAAGATTATAGCTCTCTAGACCAAATTTAAGTTGAAAATTCATAGATGCGCTAAACATCAAACAGTTAGTTCCTTGCTTTTGGAGATCAGAAACTATAGTTACTTTTGAACTGCTATAGCTATGAGCAAGGATTTGTAAATCAGATTCATTAATTCGGGGAAGATCGGCATGCATTATTAAGACAATGTCGTGATTAGCATTCGAATAGATGGCTTTATCTAAACTTTCATTTAATGATAGTTCTGTAAAATAAGACTTAGAATTTTCTAAATGTAAATTACAATCATTTGTAACCACCGTGATTGAATTGCATATTTTAGATTTAGATAAAATATCTATTGTATTTTTTGCCATTGAGGCCGCAAGAGCCTCTCTTTCTGCAAGGTTAATTATATTAGACAATCTTTTTTTTGAAGTTGAAAACTTTTTAATTGGTATAAATGCTGAGACATTCATTTATTTTGATTCAAGGACTTGAATGATTTCATGGGCAAGCGCATTTTTAGACTTAGTATTATTCATAATCAAATTAGTCATATGAACCTCAAATCCCAAGTTATTTAATTTAGCAGACTCGTTTAAATCAGACGTATCTATAAAAATTCTATTAGAGTAATTTTGATAAAATGTACCTATTGTTACAACACTAATCTCATGTCCCAACTCTAGCATCATTTTTGCTGTTGGCCCTTTTAAAGATTTAGCATTCACAATAGGACTGATAACGGTTACCTTTTCTGAAAAATCTTGAAGATGCTCACTCAGAGTGGTTAGCTGAAGCATTGGATTGATACTTACATATGGATTCGAAGGACATACAATAATCTCATCATATCTTGATAATTCTATATCCTGATTAAATTTGGCCTTATCAAGCCCCTTAAACACAAAGTCAGTTACTGGAGGTTCACACTTTAGTTTCACGAAATATTCTTGAAATGAAAGTAATCTATTTTTTGTTTGGATATACGTTTCAACTGGTTGATTGCTCATCGGAAAAATATTTTTATGCAACTTAAATGATGTACACAAATTATGTGTGGCCTCAGTAAGAGAAAGCCCAGAATTTACTAAGTGTGTTCTCTGGATGTGAGTGGCCAAATCTTTATCTCCAAGCTGAAACCAAGTTTCTCCGCTCATATCACCCAATGCTGTTAGCATATTCCATGATTCGTCTTTTCTACCCCAGCCCTTTGATACATCGGACTCATCAGCAAGTGTATACATTACTGTATCTAGATCAGGACAAATTTTTAAATTTAGATGATTAAAATCATCTCCGGTATTAACGGCAATAGTTAGATTCTTTGGATCGATTGAATTTCTAAATCCTAGAGCGAGTTTGGCGCCTCCTACTCCTCCGCACAGCAAGAGATAGTTTTTCATCTAAACAAATCCTCTTCTTCACCACGAATTAACGATTGAGAATCACTAAGATTATTTTGATTAAATTTATATCCTTTAATTATTACAACTGGTTTTTTTTGAGCTGCCTGACCCATCAACAAAGATGCAGCTGCTGCTAACTCATCAGCAATACCAATCTGAGTAACTTTTAATTTATTTTCATAAAGATCTTTTTGACCTCGCTCATCTAAAATACATTCAATATTGTGGCTACCTATAGTAAAACCAACAATGCCATTTCTAAATGGTCTGCCCATGGTATCGGTAATTATTACAGACACATTCTTTTTAAAAAATTGAGACAGAGATTGAGAGATTTCTTTTGCAGATTGATCAGGATCTTCTGGCA
>MDTB01018502.1_pt1 | contig 11351 bp, 11 predicted proteins | sample 811161 | NCBI WGS metagenome assembly MDTB01 (sample SAMN05326650, study PRJNA326480) | marine metagenome | isolation source: seawater | place: Mediterranean Sea | collected 2009
TGTGATTGGCATCATTTTCTTTTTTTTAGTTGGTGTGAAGCCAATTTCATTAAGTTTTTTTAAACGATCTTTACTCAATATTCCATTAAGTGCGCTTTCATTGAAAAAATAAAAATTAACTAATTTGGTGCTGTTAGAAATTATGTAATTTAAATTAATATCCCTTTTTCTAAAAGTCTCAAAAATCCATAGATTTTTTTTGTCAGCATCTATGTTTATACCATTCCAGCCCTTTTTGTACAATATTGCAGTATTTGAAAATCTAAATGGATGGTGAGCTCCCACATCTACATAAAAACCATTGGAAATATTTTTAAATATTTCTTGGATTATTTTTTCCTCATTTCCTTGGGAAAAATTTCTTTTCTTTATTAGTACCCAATAAAAAAAATTAATTAGTCTATGGATTAATGTCAGAACCTAAAGTTTTAAAATGATTTAAGTTTTTTTAAAAATTAGTGAAAATAACTTTTGATCATAATAAATATGAAAAAAAATTAAAAGCATGTTAATTCAATAACTCTTTTGTTTTCATATTCATTCTGTTGATATTTTTTATATTAATTCCATCAACTACTTTTCTCTTGATCATGTAGTCGCTTGACTTGTGGATGTAATGGATGTAGTAATACTTGGCTACCTCTGTCTTAAGATTATTACAGTTTTTTAAACTATTGACATTTAAAATAAGATCCTTATACTGATTTCTGTTCTTTGCAAAAAATCCAATATTGAATGCTGAGACAGGATTCTCAGCACAATATATACATTTGATCCCAAAAAAAGCCAATTCAGGAATCACCGTGCCATGATGACTAATACCAAACTTAATATTCCTTTTAAAAAGAGAGATATTTGAAATTAATGGATTTAGCCAAATAAGATCTTTATAAATTTCCTTGATTTTTTCTTGGAACCTTAAGCTCTCTGGAATCTGATATGGATGAGGTTTAATTGCTATTTTTAGATTGTATTCTCTTATTATATCAAGTGTAAAAATTGCCCATTCGTAAAAGTCATTAAATATTACCTCCCCATATAACTTATGTGCGTCATAAAAATCATGTAGAAAAAGAACTCCATCAATTGATTGATAATTATCAAATTGAACATTATAATCAACATATGGATTACTTTTCATTAATTTAATATATCCGGTATCGTCTTTACCCTCAAATCTTGAGCTAAAGACTTTCAAACTATTTTGAATTATTTTATTATTAAAATCAATTTTTTTCAAAATATTTTTATAAGACTTTGTGGTTTCCATCATATAAATATCATCAAATGAGTGAAGTTTAAACATCTGGGTGAAATTACCTGAGGTAAATACCTTTGATGATTTTTTTAAAAAAACCCTTAGGGGAATTCCGTGATATGTATAAACAGCCTGCGAGAAAAATACTTTTTGAAAGTTTGGAATATTTGGAATATTTAAAAAGTAAGTAATTTGATTAATTGATCTATGAAGTGATAAAAAGTATGAAAAACTTTTAAGGTTAAGCGTTGGGATTTTTTTAGAAAACCTAACAACTGTATCGTAAATTAAATCACCACACCTAATGCCTTTATATGAAAATGATATAAGCTGTTTTTTATTTTTAATTTCAAAAAATATTTTAGCTGCCTTAAATATATTTGTGCTTTTTAAACGAAAAGAAAGGTCTGCTTGATCATAGAACTGAGTAACACCTATAGAAGAATACATTTTTTTTAATTTTTTCTTATTCAAATGATTGACAAAAAGTTTTATAATCATAGGAATAAGAAGAATTATATCTTTAAATTTTAGATTTAAAGGACTACAAATTACACCATAAATTTTGTTTACGTTTTTATGTTCATTTTCAATAACAAGTGAAAATAATTTTAAATAAAAAATATCGTTCACACATTGAATAAGGATCGGTTTTCCTATGGGGTTAGGACTAAAAATTCCTTTTTGACAAAACTCTTTTTCAAACTTATCTAAAAAAATTAATTTTTTATAATTTGAAAAATTAATCATTTAAGCCTGAATTAGTTACATTGTGTTTTAACTTCCACTCACCCTTTTGATCTTTGCCCCATATGTGAGGAGATCTAAATTTGTCAACAGTTTCTTGAAATTCATTTTCACTAATTTCAATGTATTCTAAAAATTCATGGAAATATTTTTTTGGGAATTCCTGATCAAATTTTCTAACCAGTGCTACCCCCTCATCCCTAGTTATTTTACCATTTCTAATTTCCTGGGCGGCATCATAGGTGGCTCTGCCAATGCCAAACTTAATCAATGTAGTATAATAATGAAAATTATCAATTTTGTCATCAATACTACTGTATTTTGAATATGTTCCCTCTGTTCGCTCAGTGTTTGCAGAAAATCCGTTATGTTCAGATGAATAATAATAAGCCTCTTGGGGATCCCATTTTAAATAATATCCCAAGAATTGAACATTGATTTTTGAAGATTTTATTTTTTCATATGGAAATGGAAAATAAGGAATAAAGTCATTTAATTTATAATCGTATTGATCAATAATATCCTTTACTTTGACACCTCCTAAAATTAGATCTAATGGGCTAGATTTTTGAGAAAAATATTTTGGGTCAAGATTAGGGATTTTGTTTTCGTCAATTTCATTACCGTATTCTGCTTGATTTTCTCCGTACATTACTAAATTAATTCCAAATTTCTCAGCCATTGATGCCCCTATTTGTTTTTGACCCAATATGAAAGGTTGAAAAGGATGTAATAAGTTTTTGAAAGCTAGTTTTGTTAATAGACGATGAAGTCTGCCATTGGGAGTGTATAAAATATTATCAAAACCGCCAACGTGTACCCAATTTGTGAAATTTTTCCAACCAATTTCGGTGTAAAGGTGTGGAGCCCATGTTACAGTTAGGGGATTCATCCCATATTTATATTTAAGAATGTGTGATTGGAAGCCACTATCCTTTCCCCCACTTCCTGGGATTAAAACATCATAGCTTCCATCATTTTTCCTGTACTTGTCACAGAGCCTTTGAAGTAATAACTCCCTTTTCTCCCAGTTTATGTTTTTTTGTTTTTGGTCATTATAATTGCACGCCGCACAAACACCTTCTTCATCAAAGTTAATTACTTCTTTTTTTTCATTTTTATCATGTTTAAACTCAATAGTAGAGCTTGGTCTTTGATTGGAAATGACACATTTTTTACAAAAAATGACTTTTTCGGGCAAACCGTACAGTACTTTATTATGTTTCATAGAATTAGTTTTTTATAAAATTTTTTAATATATCAAAACCAACTTTTCCACTTTTTTCAGGGTGAAATTGTAAGCCTACAATATTATTCTTCTGAACTGATGCACATAATTTTACACCCTCATATACTGTATTTGCAATTACATTTTCATTAGTTTGAGGTTTACAACAGTATGAATGAATGAAATAAACATAATCTTCAGATCTAATATTTCTTAAAATAGAATTATTAGATAATTCAGTATTGGACTTTATGATTTTATTCCATCCAATATTAGGTAGTCTAATTTTTTTATTTTTAGAGGGAATTTTAATGACATTACCCTTAATTAACCCTAATCCATCAGTAACACCAAATTCCTCACTATATTCAAAAAGCATTTGCATCCCGAGACATATTCCCATGAAAGGTTTCCCTTGATCAATAAAGTGATAGATCGCTTCATCTAAGTGAATCTTCTTTAACTTTTCCATTGCATTTGCAAAAGCACCAACTCCAGGTAATATAAGGAAATCTGAGTCTTTAATTTTTTTATGATCACTTGTCAATACAGGAGTTGTGTCAAGTATTTTAAATGCATTGTAAAGGCTTTTTAGATTTCCAATTCCATAATCTAATACACAGACTTTTTTCATTTCCTGACATTAAAATTATTGTTTATCATTTTCGCTTTTATTTGTCTTATAGAATAATCATCGTAATGAAGAATAGATCCAACCGCTACTCCAGAAGTGTCTGTTTCACTTGACAAAGAAATAATATCCTCGGGACAACCCGCTCCTCCAGATGAAATAACAGGAATTGAAACTGAATTCGAAATCAATTGAATTAATTCTATATCATATCCTTTTTTGGTTCCATCCCTATCAATTGATGTTATCAGTAATTCACCTGCCCCTAAAAATTCTAATTTTTTAGCCCAATTAATGGCATCGATTCCAGTTTCCTCCCTTCCGCTATCAATATACGCCTCCCAACTATTCCCCCTTTTTTTTGCCTCGATTGAACCAATGATTGCTTGAGAACCATAAACTCTTGATGCTTCAGTTATAAAATCTGGATTTTTAATTGCTTGGGTATTTATTGCTATCTTATCAGCTCCAGAATCTAGGGAGTGCTCAATGTCATCAAGTGTTCTTATACCGCCTCCGATTGTTAGAGGAACAAAAATATGCTTTGATGCATTTTCAATAATTTTAAAAAGATTATTCCTCTCGTATAAACTTGCAACTGCATCGATAAAAAGAATCTCGTCGATACCTTCTTCATAATATTTTTTTGCAGTCAATAGAGGGTCTCCAACTTTTCTTAGTCCCTCTAATTGAATCCCTTTTATTACAAAATTATTTTTTACATCTATTCTTGATATTAGGCGTAAATTTTTTTTCAAATCCTACTTTGTTGTTTTGTGTTTAATCTTTTGTAAAAATCTTTTCCAAGGCAATAGTCAATTTTCTTCTTGTTATGGATTCCCAGTGGATTTTCAAGTAATTCAAAAAAGTGCTGATCAAACTTTTCAATATATAAATAACTCCAATCTCTTTGTAAATTTGATTTAATGAAACGTGCATTGGCAGTTCGACCGTCAAAAACTATTAAAGTTCCTGGGCAAAGAAAATGTTCCATAGATAAAATATCAGCAATCATAGGCATTCTATCCGGGTGTCTAGTTGATAAACCTCTTATTTCGCCTTTTGATGAGAACTGATCTGGCCCATCAACATAAATAATATCTGGGGAGATATTGGGATTAATGTCAAATAGTGTGGAGATTCGACCATTAAACTCCGACATAATAACATCTGAAAAATGTAGATTTATGATTGATTTTAATTGATTAGGAATTTTTTCGCTAGTGATTTTAATAAACTCTTCCGAAGTGTCAATTGAATGTAATTCAAATAGGTTGGAGCATCGGATATCATTAAATGAATGATTTAAACTATTTTGAAGGATTGCATCACCCATAACAAGGGTGCTATATCCAACACCAAATTCTAAAACGGTAGTTGCCTTTCTACTTTTAATTAGATAATGAAGTCTAATCAAATCATCAAATTCAGGGCTAAATGGCTCTTTAATTTCTGGATTTACATTGTGAAATGGGTCAATATTATATTTCTTTGAAATTTTATCTTGGAGGTTCTTAATTCCAATAAGGTCCTCTAATTTATTATCAATTAAATATTTTTCATAATTAAAATTATCTGGAAATAAGTCTAATAAATTCATGTATTTTATTTAGTAATATTTGAAAATTAAGTTAAAATTAAATTGCTGACCACCCTCCATCAACAACTATATTTGCTCCAGTCATGTAACTAGATGCATCAGATACAAGAAATAATATTGACCCATTAAATTCATCTCTGTTGGCCATCCTGCCTAATAAGGTTCTATAAGAATAATTTTCAATAAAAACTTTATCATGATTATCTAAAACTCCACCGGGTGTAAGACAATTGATCCTAATTCCTTTCTCTCTATAATAAGAAGCAAGATACTTAGTCATATTTAAAATTCCCGCTTTAGATATTGCATATGAAATTGGAGAGGATAATTTTTCATCTGGGTTGTAAATATTTTTTACACCGTCATAAATTCTTTGATCAGCACCAGTTATGCCATATATTGATGACACATTGATAATATTTCCATAGCCTTGTTTTAAAAATATTTTACTAGCTTCTCTGCATGATAGTGCCATTCCAACTGTATTACCCTCTATTACTTTCATTAAAGTCTCTTTTGAATAATCTTCAAAAGAATTATAAAAACCCTCTGGTTTTACTTGTGAATTATTAATCAATACATCTAGTTTTCCATAATACGAGATTAAATCCTTAAAATAGAATTCAATAGATTTTTCGTCGTATAAATCTATATAAAGAGCCAAGGGGTCAGTTTTAAATTTTGCTTTCATCTCATTAGCATATACTTCACATTTTTTAAAATCAATATCTCCAATTATAACATTGGCTCCTTTAGATGACAAAAAGTTTACATATTCTGTTCCAAGGATTCCAGTTGATCCAACAATTGCTATATTTTTATTTTTAATATCCACTAGACTTGGTTTTTTTTTATTTTAAAACATGTTTCCATTACCGATTGATTTTCGTTAAATGAAGATAAGATAGATACTGAATCTTTTTTTTTAATAATATTGATATAGTCATTCAATAAATCAATATACATGTCATTAATCTGAAAATCTTTAAAATTATAACTTTCGATCAATTGATTTTTCTCTCCCTTAATAGTGATAGAATTATTAAAAAGGTCGCAGTAAAGATTACATTTACTGCCCCCAATATAAAAGTTTCGAGAATATCCCCGATACAAATAACCTAGATGAATATTAACGAGTACATTTTCTGATGTATTGTATATTATTTCTGCAATATCCTCAGAGTCTATAGTAACATTTGAAATTTTACGTGCAATTGAATACACTTTATCTTTAGGTTTATTTATTAAATATTCCGCAATATCAATTTCATGAACTAGGTCGAATATTACTCCTCCTCCCAATGAACTTTTGGCTGAATAATTCTCAAGATGATTTGTTTTAGGTTTCCAATCAGGAAGATATTGGCCAACAAAAAAACGGGCTGAGTGTAATCTCCCCAATAATGATTTTTTTATTATTTCTTTTACTTTTACAATACAGGGGTGGTGTCTAAGATTAAAAGCAATTCTAGCTATTCCATCGTAATCTTTTAATAATCTGTTTAATGAGACGAGCTCACTTGGTTTATTTAAAAGTGGTTTTTCACAAAGTATATTAAACTTACTTTTGATTAAAAACTTCAGATACTTATAATGGAGAGCCGTTGGATTAGAAACAATTACAAAATCTGGGTTGACTTCTAAAATTTGGTCAATATTGTTTATTTCGTTTATTCCATGATGATTTCCCTTTTTTTTTCTTCTAAAAAGAGTAATTTCATTTATCCCTAATGATATTAGATTGTTGACATGTCTTCTTCCAATTGACCCGTAACCAATCAACACAACTTTCAAAGTAGATTTTTTTTTAACCAGGCCTCAGCTACATACCAGTCATTCATATCATCAATACAAACAGACCTACTTACAGGCATTACATATGGAATAATATTTTGACCGTAAAGAATACCTTGCATTATCAGTTCTTTTCTGAAAACGTAAACAGCCCCATTTCTCATAAACGCTTTGGGAGAGTATTCTTGCCTTGGAACTCCTTCAGGTTCATCTTTCCAAATAGGTTTTAGACGATCACCCTCAATTTTTTTCATTAAAATCGGATGATATTGATTAGCTTCCTGAACACTAACAACACAATCTGGATTGTTTTCAATAAATAATTCTATGGAATGATCTATATCTGCAGAAATTCTTAATGGATTAGGTGGTTCTAGATAAACAATCAAATCATATTTAACATTATCAATTTTTTCCATTTCAGTTATAGCGTGTTGAATTACCCCTATTGCTTTTGCTGAGTCAGTTGATAAATATTTAGGTCTAATAAATGGAACATCTGTATTAACTTTTTTACATAAGTCCCTAATTTCGATACTATCTGTTGATACAATAAGATGGTCTATGTAATTAGATTCTTTTGCTGCGGCAATTGTATACTCAATAAGTGGTCGACCATTTAAATCTTTAATATTTTTTCCTGGAACACCTTTAGAACCTCCTCTTGCAGGAATCAATCCCAATATTTTTTTTTTATTAATCATCTCTTCATATTCAAATTGATTAATATATCATGGTATTAACGATTTGATTTTCTACATATTTAATGAGGTTTTTTAATTCATTTGAATTCATTTTACTGCAATTTTCACTATTTATTGAAACCTTTAATCTGGTATTTTCGTCACTATTTACCTCATTAGTTATAAAAATATAATCTTTTTCAAGTCTTGTGAATTTCAGTTCATCATCTGAGATCAAATTTTCGGATAATTCCTCCCCAGGTCTAAGACCAACTACTTCAATATTGCTTGAAAATTGTTTAGCTAAATCATTAATATTAACTGATTTCATTTGTTTTGATAAAACAAAAGCTCCTGTTTTATTTTCTGCCTGTCTTATACACTCCTCAATTATTTCTGAGACCTCTTTACCGTATAACATCAATCTAGTCATTGTTTTATCAGTAACTGGAATTGACTTACCAGTTTTTAAACGGTTCAGCCAGAAGGGAATTACAGATCCATTGCTTCCAGCAACATTCCCAAATCTTGTACAACAAAAAATATTCTTTTCATTACTAGCTTCCATAAACATCCTCTCCATTAATAGTTTTGAATACCCATAAAGGTTATTTGGGCTACAAGCCTTATCTGTACTTATCCCTATTGTTATTGGGACATGACTGCTAACTGCCAATTCTATAATGTTTTTAGTTCCTAATATATTTGACTTAACCATTTCAATAGGCTGTTTCTCCGCAGTATCAACATGTTTTAGAGCCGCTGCATGAATAATAATATGTGGTTTAACTTTAAGTATTATATTTTCTAGGTTATTTCTGTCTTCCACTGACCCTAAAATTATTTCAACTTGCGGATAAGCTCTTTTTAAAGCAACTTGGGATTTTTCATTTCTAGAATAACTATAGATTTTATATTTATTTATGTTATACTTTATAAAAAGTGAGCCTACGGTTCCGCTTCCACCTGTTATCAAAATTTTTTTCATTTAGTATGTGATTTTTTTTTGGATAATTGCTGGACTTAAATCTAATGATTTAATTATTGAGACAATTCTTTCCGCAGATTTTCCATCCCCATATGGATTATTAAATTTAACACCATTATTCCTGATTTCTTTACATTTTTTTATCGCATTACAAATTTCATTCTTATTGTGACCGACATCTAAAACATTTTCTGGACGTAATCGTCCGCTTTGTCTTGATCCAATATTAATAGTTGGAATGCTAAATGTGGAGGTTTCATGGATTCCACTGCTTGAATTGCCAATTAGTCCAGTACTTCTTTTGAGTAAATTAATGTACTCCGATATTTTCAAACTTTCCACAAACTGAATTTTTGATCCCTTCAATTCTTTTATAATATTTGAATACCCAGCATCATTATTTGGTAAAATAATAAGAGTATTTACATTGCTTTTTTTTATGGCAGAAAGAGTAATTTGAATTTGTTCTTTAGAATTTTCAATTTCAGATGTTACAGGGTGTTGGAGTAAAATGAAATAATCATTTTCCTTAAGCTTATAGCGAGTTAAAATTTCAATATCATCATTTGTATCTATAATTGCATCAATCGATGGACATCCTACATTGAAAATATTTTTTGGAACTTCACCTAATTTTATCAATCTTTCTGAGGCATCATGATTGGAAGTAAAATGATAATGTGAAAATTTAGTCATTGCATGACGAATAGACTCATCAATTGTTCCTGTAACCTCCCCTCCTTGGATGTGAGCAACAGGTATGTTCATATGAGCTCCAGCAATTGTGACTGCTAAATTGGCCCCAATGTCAAAACCACCAAGAATTAAATCAGGTTTAGAGTCCTCTAAACAATAAGTCACTTGATCCGCTACTCTAGCAAATGATCTAACCATTGAAGCTCCACTATCTTCTTGATCAGTAAACATTTCAATTTCGTAGTGAATTTTAAACCCATCACTTAAAATCTCATTTTTTGTATACCCCATCGACTCAACTAGATGAGCTCCAGTGGCCACCAATGTATAATCAAGATCCTTATCTTTAGTAATTAGTTCTAAAATAGGTTTGAACCTGGAATAATCAGCTCTTCGCTCGGTAATTATGAAAACATTAATCATTAAAATCTGTTTGTTTTATAAATTCATCTTTTTTTATTTCACGTAGAGAAGTTTTTCCAATAATTGATGAAAAGTATTCTGCTTTTAAGGGTCCAGTACCCGGTCTCTTCACCCAAATATTTTTATTACTAAAAATTTCGCCCTTATTAATTTTGTCTATCGCCACAACTGAGGCAAAAGCAAATTTTGCTGTTTCAATTTCTTCCTTGACAGGTTCTTTATTACCTCCTCTTTGTTGAAATAAAATATTTACTCCTTCAATAAGTTCCATGCACTCCTTCTCATCCATTGAACAAACTATGTCAGGACCAATTCTATCCTTAGTATCAGTAAAGTGTCTTTCTATAATTGATGCTCCTAGAGCAATTGCTCCGAAGGCAGAGTGATTTGATAAAGTATGATCTGAAAGTCCAACTATAGTATCTTTAAATTTAGACTTTAAGTCTTCTAGTGCTCCAAGCCTAACAAGATTATTTGGAGTAGGGTATAAATTTGTAGTGTGTAAAATTGCTAATGGTAAATTGTGTTTTCTAATTATTTCTACTGCTTTACTTATGCTGTCTAAATCATTCATTCCAGTACTCAATATAATAGGTTTACCAAATGATGATATATGTTCAATTAAGGGATAATTATTACATTCGCCTGATCCAATTTTATATGCTGGAATATTCCACCTTTGAAGACGGTCTGAAGCAGCTCTACTAAATGGAGTACTAATGAATTCCAACGAGTTTTTTTTAACGTAATTCATTAACTCAAATTCATCATTCTCTGAGAGTGAGCACTCATCAATTATCTCAAAAATATTTTTTTTAGTATGAACCGGTATAATCTTTTTGGCAACATCAGACATCTCCTCGGATGCAATATGTGTCTGATGCTTAATAATCTTTACTCCAGCTCTTTTAGCTGAATCTACCATTTCCTTTGCCACCTTAAGTGAACCTCCGTGATTAATTCCAATTTCGGCAATTACAGTTGGAGGGTAATTAACTCCTATTTTTATTTTACCAATTTTAAAATTCATTTGATTTTTTAATAGTATACTGTTACAAATTATATTTAATTTCCAGTCGATTTAAAATCATTCAAATAAATATTTAGATTATTTACTAATAAATTTATATTCTCATTGAAAGTGATTTTTGAAACTTCCTCATATGCATAATTTACATAGCCACGAAAATAATTCGAGGGTGTTTTTTTAATCTCATTTAAAAGCTTAGGTAACTTGGGCTTAAATCCATTCGAAATTTTTTCAATTGCATTTTTTAACTCTTGATTTGTCTCAACTGGAAAA
>MDTB01081601.1_pt1 | contig 11351 bp, 12 predicted proteins | sample 811161 | NCBI WGS metagenome assembly MDTB01 (sample SAMN05326650, study PRJNA326480) | marine metagenome | isolation source: seawater | place: Mediterranean Sea | collected 2009
AATATTTTAAACTATTTATATTTTAGTGTAATTTTTTTAATATGGGAATTATAAAAAAAGTATGTTTAGATAAACTTATTTTAACCAAAGTAAGGTTTACAAAATTTAAATGAGAAACAAACAAAACTATTTTTGGTACGGCTTATCATTTACAATTAAATCAATAATACCATTAGTTTCTTTACCGTGGTTTTCCAAATTTTTGAGTTTAGAAGAATTTGGAATATTTGCATTATCAATTTTTTTTGGAACTTTTATTTCTGGATTATCAAATTTAGGGTTATTAAATGTGTTGGAAAGAAATTACTTTGAAATTAATGAAGAACAGCGCAAAAACTACTTATTTACTGTGGTCTTTTTTGTTTTTTGTACAATTTCAAGTTCAATTTTAATTGTCTTTTTGTTTAAAAAAAATCTCTCGTTTTTGATTTTTCGAAATAGCGAAATAGCCGAATTTTTACTTTATGGATTATTTTTTACTGGTATAAAAAGTCTAAATCAATACTTTTATGTATACTTTAAGAACCAGAAAGATGGGAAGATTTTTTCAATTCTATCAATTACAGAAAGTGTAAGCAATATATTTTTAGCCTTAATCTTTGTAATAAATCTAAATTTGGGTTTAAAAGGATTTTTCTTAGGTCAAACTTTAGGGTCTTTATTAGTATTTATCTTTTTCTTTTTCTACAGTTTTAATTTTAGAAAAACATCACTTAATTTAAAATTACTTACTCAATCTTTAAAGCTCAGTTTACCACTGACTCCAAAAATATTTTTTGCAGTGATTAATACACATTTTGATAGATATATGATAAGTTTATTAGGTACGTTGGGTGGGGTAGGTATTTACGAAATTGGTCAGAAATTATCTAATTCAATATTCATTTTTATGACGGCTTTACAGCAAATATTTTCCCCAAACGTATACAAAAAAATGTTTTCAAAAAATAAATCTGAATTTCATAGTATTGGTGAGTACTTAACTCCGTTTTTTTTCATGTGTGTATTATTTGCAATGCCAATCGCTCTCTTTTCTAATGAAATCTTATACTTATTTTTCCCTCAGGATTTTCAAAATGGAGCATCTGTAATATCGATTCTTTCAATTCTTTATATAATTTATTTTTTTGGTAAACAACCCCAATTAATGTTCGCAAAGAGAACAGGATTAATATCTTGGTTAACTCTTTTTTCAATTTTTTTAAATGTGTCCCTTAACATTCCATTTATTTACACTTACGGATATATAGGTGCTGCTTGGGCAACTTTAATTTCAGGAATAATTAGTACTTCTCTAAACTTATATTATGGGCAAAAGCATACGCCTATTAAATATGAAAGAAAGCTAATTGTTATTTTATCCTACTTTGTATGTATTGTTTTACTAAATCTTATGCAGCAATACTTTATCGAAGATAATTTATTGCAAATCGTAATTAAATTATTTTCAATACTCATTCTATTATTTATGGGATTGTTTTTTAAAATTTTTAAAAAAATAAATTTCTTAAAATACTGATTAGAATAAATACTGATTTGAATTTAAACTAGTGAGTAGGGTATATATCAGTTTCTGAAAAACTAATTGCTTTTATAAAATCGTTAACTCTTTTAAGAAAAATATTTCTTTTTATAAACTTACCTTCTAATGAACTTAAATGTTTAATTAATTCAGGATTAAAATTTTTATTTTTTAATATAATTTTAATAAAATCGTACTTATTGTAAAGTAAACATATTAAAATGTATTTTTTAAAAATTTCAATATTTATAAAGTTTTTTAAAATATATTCAGGAGTTCTCAGGAAAATTGTATCACCCCAAATACATTGTCCCAAAGAACTGTATAAGTTGTCCCTTTCCCATCTTACAAGTCTTGTAAAATCAATAAAAACAAATTCATTTTCTTTTAAAAAATCATAAATGTCATTGAAAACTGGTTGATTTTTGTATATTTTTTGAAACTCAACCTCAATTTCAAGACCTAAAGTTTTCTTCAATGTTTTCTTACTTCCAATCAAAGCATCAAGCTCACCTCCCTGAATATCTAATTTAATGAAATCTGCATTTTTAAAGTTTAAGCTATCGATAGTTGTGCATTCTAGGAATAACTCATTTTTAACCTTAAACCTTTCTGCAAATGGGTACAGGCTATAGAAGCTATCATTTGGTTCAAAGGTTGAGGAATTTAACTCACCTTGGCACAAAAAAAACTTTTGTTTTCCTATTTTATTGGATATGATCTTATTATGAATTTTATATGATTTGCAAGTATTATTTTTTATCAGTAGTTTTTCCCTTGACCTTCTGTCAGGTTCAAAACCATGATAATTGATATACCTGCCAATTTTTTTCCATCTCGGGATTAAATCTCCGGCAGCACCTATATCAATTAATGTAATTCCGTTTTCAATTTTTAGTTTTTCAATTACTGAAAGTAAATTTTTACTAAAATTATTAATTGATATACCAAGAAAAAACCTGTAAATACTTTTTATCATAACTTTGCCTTCATAAACAAGTCAAAATAAGTTTTTTTTTTGCATTAATAAATAATTTTTCCTCAAAATGAAAAATATACTCAAATATTTTTTAAGTCAATTAGGTAAACTATTATTTTTCCTGATGAATAATGAACTTGGGATTTATATTTCGGATTCATTTCTAAATTCAAAAATCAACCGTACCAAAAGGATATCCATAAAAAATATCAATTTTCTTTTGCACACTCCTACTTATTTGACAAATTACAGGTATAAAACCTTTTTCTCAAAAGAACCTGAAACAATTGAGTGGATAGATAATTTCGAAAAGAAAAGTGTTTTTTATGATATTGGAGCAAATGTTGGTCTCTATTCTATATATGCTTCGATAAATAAAAATTCAAAAGTTTTTTCATTTGAACCCTCTTTTTTTAACCTTGAATTACTTGCCAGAAATATTTTCTCAAATAACATGAATAAAGAGATAGTTATTATCCCCCTGCCACTCAATGATAAAATATCCATTAGCAATTTTGAGTTAACCTCAACCGATTGGGGTGGTGCTTTATCAAGTTTTGAAAAAAGTATTAATGATTCAGGAAAAAAAATTGATTCTATATTTAGTTATAATACTTTAGGCTTTGATCTTGATGCAATCGTTAAAATTTCATCCATTCCAAAACCAGATTATATTAAAATTGATGTTGACGGATTGGAGCATTTCATTCTCTCAGGAGGAGAAAAAACAATAAAAAAGGCTAAAGAAATTTTACTGGAAGTAAATGATAACTTCTCACTTCAAAGAGACCAAACAAAGTTATTTTTAAATAAAGCAGGTTTCTTTTTGGAAAAAAAGGTTTTTGCCTCAGATAAGTCCAGTGTGGCAAATCAAATATGGAAAAAGAAGAAGTGAATATTTCTCCAAGAAAGAGTATTTAAAAACCATCATTTTTGCTTACTAAAAAAAAGTAAAAAAAGTACTTATTTTTATTTTTTTTTCTAAATTTGTATATATATTTTCAATTATGTCTGTTAGAGAAAAAAAATTTACTTTAGGGTCCTGGATAACCTTGGGTCATCCTTCAATAGCAGAAGTTATGTGTGAAGCCGGTTTTGATTGGCTTTGTATTGATATTGAGCACTCCCAAATTAACATTGATAATCTGTTAAACTTAGTTATAGCAATACAAGGAAAAAAAATCAAGACATATGTAAGAGTTGGTTCAAATGATCCATCAACTATAAAGCGTGTTTTAGATTCTGGTGCAGATGGAATAATTATTCCTCAGATAAATACTTTAGATGAAGCCAAAAGAGCAATAAAGAACGTTAGATATTATCCTATGGGGGAGAGAGGACTCGGTTTAGCAAGAGCTCAAGGTTACGGTTTTAATCTTGAAAATTATTTAAAGGGAAAAGCAAAAAATATTGAACTCATTGTTCAAATAGAACACCATAAGGGAATTAAAAACCTTCATCAAATATTATCTCTCGAAGGATTAGATGGTTCATTTTTGGGTCCTTATGATTTGTCCGCCTCAATTGGTATTCCAGGTAAATTCGATTCAAAAAAATTTAAAGACTTAGTAACTGAGTATAATGATGTGACCTCAAAATTTACAAAGAAGAAAGGTTTTCACGTTGTATCTAAAAATATTGAAGATGTAACTCAAAAAAAATCTGAGGGATACGATTTTTTAGCTTTTAATTTTGATGTCTTTTTTATGGGCCTTTCAATAAGAGAATTTTTAAAAAAAATATAAATTTTGAGTAAACTTAAAATCCTTGGAATAATTCCATCAAGAATGAAAGCAAGTCGTTTTCCAAATAAACCAATGGTTAAAATACTTGGAATTCCTATGGTTGCTCATTGTTTTGAAAGAGGTCTTTTGGCAAAATTAGTTGATGAAGTATATGTCGCCACATGTGATAAAGAAATATTTGACTTTTTCAAATCCCACAATGGGAAGGTAGTCATGACACAAGACACTCACAATCGAGCATCAGAAAGAACTCATGAAGCTTTACATTTAATCGAAAGTATTGAAAAAAAGACATATGACATAATTGTGATGATTCAAGGGGATGAACCCACTCTAAATCCTAATATGATTGATGAAGTTGTCAAGCCTCTTGTAGATGAAAACAAAAACTTAGTCTCAAACTTGATGGTAAAATTATCAAATATTGAAGATATAATAAACCCCAACAACGTAAAAGTTGTAACTTCAAAATCCAATAATGCACTTTACTTTTCAAGAGAGCCAATTCCTTCAGGAGGACTTGAAAAAGATAATATATTTTATTTTAGACAACTTGGTTTAATCGCGTTTAGAAGAAAGTCACTTATCGATTTTGAAAGCCTTAAGCCAAGCATTTTGGAAATTTCTGAGTCTATAGATATGAATAGATATTTAGAAAATGATTACCCTGTTTATATGATGGAGAGTAGGTTAAATTCGAAATGTGTTGATGTCCCCGAAGATTTAGAAGAAGTTATTAATGATATGAGAAAAGATTCTTTTTTAAAAAATTACAGTGCTAAGTATGAAAGTTAGAGTTTGTAATATATCGTTCTCAAAAAATACAGTTTTAGTTAACAAAATTAAAAAGCACTTCAACGATGTAATTATTAATCAAAAAGGCATCAGATTAGAGGGGCAAAATCTAATTGATTTTTGTAAAGATGCAGATGCAATAGTTGTAGGAGTAGAAAAAATAGACGCTTCAATTTTAGAAAAACTACCTAATTTAAAATACATAGCCAAGTACGGAGTTGGTATTGATAATATTGAAATTGAATCTTGCAAAGCGAGGGGAGTTCTTGTAGGTTGGACAGGAGGAGTAAATAAAAGATCTGTTTCAGAGTTAGCCCTAGGTTATATGTTAATACTAATGAGAAACATTTTTTCATCTTACTCGAATTTAAAAAAATTGAAATGGATTAAAGATGGGGGAAATTCTCTTTGTAATAAAAAAATTGGAATTATTGGAGTGGGCAATATAGGCGAAGATTTAATAAAACTTTTAAGTGTATTTGATTGTGAAATATTCGCAAACGATATTTCAGAAAATCCGTTACTTTCAAAAAAGTTAAAATTTAAATACGTTTCTAAAGATTTTTTGTACAGAAATTCGGATATTATAAGTATTCACGTTCCTTTAAATGCTGAAACTAAAAATATGATTAACATGGAGGTTTTTAATAAAATGAAAAAATCTTCTATTTTGATAAATACTTCAAGAGGTCAGGTTGTTTGTGAAAAAGATCTAATTTATGCTTTAAAAAATAACAAAATCCATTCTGCAGCTTTAGATGTTTTTCAAAATGAGCCTATCGAAAATAAAGAGTTAGTAAACCTATCTAATATTATTTGCACTCCACATATAGCTGGAAATTCAAAACAGGCTGTAATTGAAATGGGTAATTCAGCAATCAATCACCTTATCAATTTTAATGATGAAAAACATAACTAAAATTAAAAAATATAGAGTTGGAATTGCTGGATATGGTGTAGTAGGAAAAAGACGCCACGAATATCTGATGAAGCACCCAAAAGTTGATGTTGTATCAGTATGTGATCAAAATTTTGTTCAACCCGCTGTACCTTTAAATAAGTCAGTTTCAATTCACAAAAATTACAAAGAACTTCTAAAAGAAGACTTGGATATTCTATTTGTATGTTTAACTAATAACATCGCTGCAGAAGTAACTATTTCAGGGTTAAAAAATAATCTTCATGTTTTTTGCGAAAAACCCCCAGGAATGAATGTAGATGATATCAAAAATGTCATATCAATTGAAAAAGAGAATCCAAATCTAAAATTAAAATATGGTTTTAATCATAGATATCATGAATCTATAGAAACAGCACTAGAGATTATAAAATCGAGGCGACTTGGTAAAATAGTGAACTTAAGGGGTGTATACGGCAAAAGTAAAATAATTCCATTTTCAGGTGGGTGGAGATCTAAAAGAGAACTTGCTGGTGGGGGAATTTTATTAGACCAAGGGATACACATGATTGACTTGATGCGTCTCTTTTGTGGAGATTTCATTGAAGTGAAAAGTTTTATTTCAAATGATTATTGGAACCATGATGTTGAAGACAATGCTTACGCCTTATTAAAAGACAAATTTGGAAGAATTGCAATGATTAACTCATCGGCTACACAATGGCAGCATAAATTTAATTTAGAAATATCATTAACTGAGGGTTACATTGAACTAAGTGGAATATTGTCAGGTTCAAAAAGTTATGGAGAAGAAAAAATAGTTTATGGAATTAGAGACAATAAATCAATTGATGGTCAAATGAAAAGTCAAAGTTCAAAATTTCTAAAGGATAATTCTTGGGAAAAAGAAATCTTTGAGTTCATAGAATGTATTTCACTAGATAAGCCAATAATTAATGGGAACAGTATAGATGCATTAGAAACAATGAAGCTCGTTTTCAAAATCTACTATAATGATGAAATTTGGAGAAAGAAATATAACATAGAAATATAATTATGAAAAGTCTAGATAATGAGTTAAAACATACAAAAAATAAGCCTGAAAAATTTAGCGAGAATTACATAAACTATCTTATTGGGTTATTGAATAAAATTAATTATTCTAAAATCGCAGAATGTATTGATAAGATTGAAGAGGCCAGAATAAATGATAAAACAATTTTTATTATGGGAAATGGGGGTTCAGCCTCAACTGCTTCTCATGTTGCAAATGACTTTGGATTAGCGGTTATGAAAAAATCTAAAAATCCGAATTTAAAGTCATATCGTGCCCAATCAATTACTGATAATATGTCAGTAATTTCAGCAACTGCCAATGATTCAGATTACAAAAATATTTTTTTAGATCAGATTAAGATTCACTACAGAAAGGGGGATATTGCAATTTTAATTTCAGCAAGTGGGAATTCACAAAATTTAGTAGAAGCCGCGAAATGGATTAGGTCAAACAATGGATTTGTTATATCATGGCTTGGATTTGATGGTGGAATATTAAAAAGTAATTCAGACTTAAACATAATTATCGATACTCCAAAAGGTGAATATGCTCCTGTAGAGGATATCCATTTAATTATAAATCACGTTATTGTAAGCTGGATGCATTACCATATAAGTTCTTTATAATAAAAATTGTAATGATTGAAATAGCACTTGATGCAATTAAAAAAGCCGAAAAAGAACTCCTTAATTTTAGGCACAATCCAATAATAATAAGCGAAGAAAAAAGGGATATAAAAACAAAAGCAGATTTAGCCTCTAACAAAGTTTTGTATGATATATTGTCAAAAACAAATATATCTTTGATTTCGGAGGAAATCCCATCAAGTTTTAAAATTATACCTGAAGTTTGTTGGATAATTGACCCCTTGGATGGCACCTACAATTTTTCTAGAAGATATCCGTTTTATGCTATTTCGGTCTCTTTATGGAAAAAAGGTACTCCTTTTTTTGGCATCGTAAGAGATTGTGCAAATAAAAAATTATATGTTAGTCAAAAAGGAAGAAAGACTAATCTTAATGGTAAAATAATAAGTGTATCTGATGTAAAATCAATCAATCAGGCAACTATAAACACTGGATTTCCTTCAGGATTTAATCTTAATAAACAAAAAATACAATCATTCATTAAACAACTTTTGGTATTTAAAAAAGTAAGATCTATTGGTTCTGCGGCCATTATGTTGGCTCAAGTTGCAGAAGGAATATGTGACGTTTATTTTGAAAAAGAAATATATTTATGGGATGTAGCCGCAGGTTTGTCTTTAGTCAAAGAGGCCGGGGGGTCTATTTTTTGGATTCATAGAGGAGGATGGAAATACGATGTCATTGCTACAAACAAGCATTTATTTGAAGAGGTAAAGAAAAATTTTCTCGATGATTAATTTAGGGCCCACTTTTTTATCCTTTGAACTAAATGAAAACTCTCCAGTTTATGGGGGCAAGGACGATAAATTAAAAATTGTAAAAACTAACCAAATTAAAGCGGGCAAAACTTCCAATAATTTGCATCTTTCTTTTCCCAACCATATAGGAACCCATATAGATTTTCCAAAGCATTTTTCAGATAAAGGTAAAACACAATCAAACTATTCGGCATCCTTTTGGATATTTAATAAAGTTGGGTTTTTAAACTGCTCAATAGATAAAGTCCCAAAGATGATTAAAACATTAGATAAATCTCTTGAAATTTTAATTTTAAAAACTGGGTTTGGGAAAAATAGAGGTAAAGAAATTTATTGGAAAAATCAACCAGTGATACCGGCTTACTATGCATCTTTATTAAAAAAAAAATTTCCAAAAATAAGAGTTTTCGGTTTTGATATGATCTCTCTAACTAGTTTGAATAACAAAGAAGAAGGCAAAAAAGCACATGTTAACTTTCTAATAGATCATGATATTTTAATTCTTGAAGATATGAATCTAGCTAAAATTAATACAACTCCTGACACTATTATTTTATCACCTTTGCAAATAGAAAACGCCGATGGAGTTCCTTGTACAGTAATAGCAAATTTTGATTAATGTTGACGGACAAGGATAATTTTGAAAAATTGCTTAAAATCCTTAATGAAATTTTAAAGGAAAATAAAGAAATGAGTGTAAGGGCAATTGCATGGCTTCATTTCATTCGATATCATCCCGTTTTTAATTCACAATACCAAATCTTATTTTCTGTTAAATATAAATTTATTTTCTTTTTAATTATGCTCTATTTGAAGGGAATAGTAAATATTATTTTAACCTTGTTAAAATCTATATTTGTAGGGTACTCGTATAATTATTTACATGAACGAAAAAATGTTGATATTTTTTACGTATCACATTTAATCAATCCTAATGTAGATCACAAAAAAGATTTTTATTTTGATGATATAATTTCTAAACTAGGCGATAAGGGATTTTCTATTGCAGGACTTCTAATAAACCACTTAAAAACAAGTTTAACTGATGATATCAAAAAGAAAGTTAGAGGGAAAAACAATTATATACTAAATAATCATCTGGATTTTAAAACTGAAATAAAATTTGCCACCGTGCAAATAAAGGTTTTTTTGATGTTTCTTTTTAAACTCGAAAACAATCAACTCAAAAGGAGAATAAACCTTTTGATTTCTGGATATTCTATCTCAAGGTCAACTTTTCTAAACATTAGATTATCTTCTGTATTCAAAAATTTAATTAATTTCCACAGCCCTAAGCTTGTTTTTATTACATATGAGGGCCATGCCTGGGAGAGAATTCTTTGCAATATCTTAAAAATTAATTTTAATAAATCCAAGATTATTGGATACCAGCATAGTTATATTTTTGAAAATCAGCATGCAGCTTTAAATTCTTTTGATTTTAATTTTGACCCACATTATATCTTAACGTCAGGCGAGATATCTAAGGAAAGAATAATTAAATCAAATATTGCAAAAAATATCAAAGTAGATATTCTTGGTTCTAAAAGATTTGGAGATACTAATGAGTTAAAAATACAACCAAGCAAAAAATTCAGTAAGCGAATCTTTGTTATACCTGAAGGAATAGAGAGTGAGTCTAAAATTTTATTTGACTTTTGCTTGAATTACTCATCACAATGTCAAGATTTAGAATTTGTATTTAAATTACATCCCCAGATGAGTCTAGATTATTTTATTTCCGAAAACCCAGAGTATAAAAAAATGCCCAAAAATTGTCATTGGTTTACAAATCATTCATTTAAAAGTTCTGATTGGGTACTTTACAGAGGATCTACTTTCATTGTAGAACTCCTTAAAAAAGGCTTGCAACCCATTTATCTTTCTCATAAAAGAGATTACGGTTCAATAGATATTTTTGAAGGCAAATTTAATCATAGAAAAATTATTTCCTCCACAAAAGATTTGGATTTACTTATAAAAAAAGAAAGCATTGGTAAATTGACCAACGATAAAGAATTGAATTCACTTTTGGATTTTTCAAATAAAATTTATTCCCCCGTTAATAGTACAGTTTTAAATAAAATAATTAGAGAAGTAAGTTAAAATGAGGTTTTCAATTGTAATTCCAACTAAAAATAGACCAGAGGAGTTGAAAAAAATATTCGCTTCTATAATGATTCAAACTAAATTACCTGACCAAATTGTAATTATTGATCAGAGTAGCCGCGATAAAATAATTAAGAATGAACTTAAGGCTGTTTTAAAAAACAAAAAAATTGAGTTAAATTATTTATGTAATAATAAAATTAAAGGATTAGTTGAGGCAAAATTTTATTCTCTCAATTTTTGTAAGTATGAAATAATATCATTCTTTGATGATGATATAGTACTTAAACCTGATTACATAGAGAAAGTTGATTTTGCATTTGAAAAATATCCTAAAATTATTGGAGCTAATGGATTGATATTAAATATTCCAAAAAAAAATTTTATACAAAGATTTTTTTTTAAAATAACGCACAAGGGCATTTTTAGTGACAATAGATATGAGGTGATTAGTTCAATAAATAAAAAAAACCCACAACCCCTTTTGGTAAATACATTAAGTGGAGGTTTGTCTTCATGGAGAAAAGAGGTTTTTAAAAAAGTTAGTTTTGACATAAATAATCATTTTCACTCTTATGAAGACAAGGAATTTTCGATTAGAATAAATAAAAACTATCCAAATGGCATGTATATTATACCAGAAGCAAAACTAAATCATTTCCATTCAGAAATAAATCGAGAAGTCGCAATCAATTTAATTAAAATGAATGTTTTTGAAATTATAACTATTTATAAGAAAAACAAGGACATTAGCTTTTTCGGATTGGATTTACTACTCTTACTTCTCTAATTATTTTATTTAAAACTGTACTATTAACGGGGGAATAAATTTTATTTGAAA
>MDTB01229107.1_pt1 | contig 11351 bp, 10 predicted proteins | sample 811161 | NCBI WGS metagenome assembly MDTB01 (sample SAMN05326650, study PRJNA326480) | marine metagenome | isolation source: seawater | place: Mediterranean Sea | collected 2009
AGAAATTCAAGCAGTTACTAAAGTTTTAAAATCAAGTACTCAGATGGGTAAACATGTCAGTACTTTTGAGAGAAAAATTTCAAAATTATTTCAAAAGAAATACGGATTAATGGTAAATTCTGGATCTTCTGCAATACTACTTGCAATGGAAACTTTAGACTTACCACCTGGTAGCGAAATAATTACGCCAGCACTCACATTTTCAACAACGGTTGGATATATAGTTAGAAATAATTGGATCCCAGTTTTTGTAGATGTAGAGGAGGGAACTTATTGTATAAATGAATCCAAAATAAAAAATTTGATAACAAAAAAAACCAAAGCAATAGTTGCACCTCACTTAATGGGTAACATAGTTAATTGGAAAAAAATTTCTCCCTTTTTAAAAAAAAGAGGAATTATTATTGTCGAAGACTCAGCAGATACATTAGGTGCAACTTATAAAAATGAATCTACAGGAAAATATGCTGATATTAGTATTACAAGTTTCTATGGATCTCATATAATTAATTGTGCTGGAAATGGAGGAATGGTTTGTTTTAATGATAAGTCAAAATATACTAAAGCTAAATTATTAAGATCTTGGGGAAGAAGCTCTTCATTATTTGATGAAAAATCTGAAAAAATAGAGAACAGATTCAATATAAAATTAGATGGAATACAGTATGATAAAAAATTTGTATTTGAAAAAATAGGTCATAACTTAGAACCCTCTGAATTAGGAGCAGCATTTGGGCTGGTACAATTAAAAAAACTAAAGCACAACTTAAAAACAAGAGAAAAAAATTTTGATTTACATACTAAATTTTTGAAAAAATATAAAAAATTTTTTATTCTTCCAAAGCAATTACCAGGTTCTAGTTCTGGATGGCTAGCATACCCTGTAACAATTTCAGATAATGCGCCATTTTCAAGAACTCAAATGCAAATTTTTTTAGAGAAAAAAAACATACAAACAAGAGTAGTTTTTACTGGCAATATTCTGCGACAGCCTGGTTTTAGAAAAATTAAATGTAAGAAAGATAAAAAAGGATACCCTGAAGCAGATAAAGTAATGAAAAACGGAATTTTGTTAGCATGCCACCATGGTTTAACAAAAAAAATGATAAGGCATATTCATATGTCTATTGATGAGTTTATTAAAAAATATACTTAAGAAGTTATTTTAAAATTTAATTTTCTACTATGAACTAGAAATGCTTTAAACGTCTCTTAAATGTTAATATGTAATCAAAAATAAGCATAATTTTTAATTAAAATTAATTCTTTCTTTTTCTAATACTAAAGGTAAATTTTTGTTATAGTCTAAAATAACATTAACATATTCTCCTATTATTCCTAGAAACAAAATTTGTATTGATGAAAAGAAAAAAACACCAATTATTATTGGAGCAATACCTAATGAAAAATAACTCCAAAATAATATTTTTAAAATGAAAAAAATTACTGAAATACTTAAAGATAAAAAACTTAATAGAAATCCTACAATAGTTAAAAATCTAGATAATTTTGTATGTTTAACTAAACCAAGAATTCCTAAATCTAACAAAGTAAAAAAATTATTTTTTGTTTTACCATGAATTCTTTTTGGTTGGTTAAATTTAATTAATTTAACATCAAACCCAATTTCAAAAATTAATCCTCTCAAATACGGATATGGATCTTTAAGAGATTTTAAATATTCAATTACTTTTTTATCATAAAGACCAGAACCTATAATATTTTTTTCAGGATTGTGCATTGAAATTTTGTTAATGAATTTATAATATAAATTTTTAAATATTCTTAAAATAAATTTATCTGTGTTTCTTTGTTTTTGCAGTAAAACTATTTGCCTTCCATTCTTCCATTCTTTAATCATATCAGAAATAAGTTCAACTGGATCTTGTAAATCTGACATCATTAAAATAGTTGCGTCAGCTGTGGAATCTATTAATCCATAATAAGGAGATTTAACATGACCAAAATTTTTGAGGTTTAATATAGCTTTAAATTTCTTATCTGTTTTAGCAATATCACGGATATATTTTTGGGTATTATCATTGGAATTATTATCAATTACTACATGTTCATAATCAATTTCCAATTTCTCCATATGTTTTTTTATTTGTTTATGAAGTATATTAATATTTTTTTCTTCATTGTAAGTAGGTGTAAGAATTCTAATTTTCATAAAATTAAGATTATAAAATTTTTATATAAATATTCATTTATTTAATCATTAAATAAATTATCTTAAACTATAATAAATTTTGAGCAAAATAATTAATAATTTATAGTCAATTAAAAATTTGTTAAAAATTATTATGTCTGTTATATCATATTTTTAATTAGCATCATATTTATGAAATTAGTTATATTAGCCGGAGGTAGAGGAACTAGGTTGAGTGAAGAAACTACCTTAAGACCTAAACCACTTGTTGAAATTGGAGGTATGCCAATAATTTGGCATATAATGAAAATTTACTCAAATTTTGGAATTAAAGATTTTATAATTTGTTGTGGTTATAAAGGTTATATGATCAAAGAGTTTTTCTCCAACTATTCTTTGCACACTTCTGATATAACAATCAATATCAAAAAAAATAAAATTACTACTCATAGAAAAAATACAGAAGATTGGAATATCACTCTAATTAATACTGGAGATACTACATTAACTGGAGGAAGAATTTTGAGAGTCAAGGACTATGTTGATAATAATTTTCTTTTGACCTACGGTGATGGATTGGCAAATGTTAATATTCATAAACTCATTAAATTTCATAGAGAAAAAAATAAACTAGCTACAGTTACAATAGTAAAGCCGCAAGCAAGATTTGGCTCAGTAAAATTAAAAAATAATTTTAAAATAGAGTCTTTTATGGAAAAAAATAGTAAAAATCAAAATTGGATTAATGGAGGTTTTTTTGTTTTAAATAAAAAAATATTTAAATATTTAAAAAGTGATAATACTATATGGGAAAATGAACCATTAAAAAAACTTTCGTCCGATAATCAATTAGTTGGATTTAAACATAACGATTTTTGGCAACCAATGGATACTATTAGGGAAAAAGAGTATTTAGATGAATTATGGGATAGAAATCAAGCTCCTTGGAAAATCTGGAAGTAAATGTATAGTTTTTGGAAAAACAAAAAAGTTTTAATCACAGGTCATACAGGATTCAAAGGATCGTGGTTAAGTTTATTATTAATTCATTTCGGCGCAAAAGTATCAGGTGTGTCTTTGAGGCCAAAAAGAAAAGAATATTTATTATTCCAAAAGACACTCCTAAACAATAATTGTAATAATTATTATCTTAACATCTTGAATTTAAACAAAATAGATAATTTAATAAAAAAAATTAAACCTGATTTTATATTTCATTTAGCTGCACAACCTTTTGTTTTAGAGGGATATAAATATCCAAAAAGAACTTATGATACAAATGTAACAGGAACTTTAAATATTTTAGAAGCAATAAAAAAAAATAAAATTAAAACATCTATAATAGTTACAACTGATAAAGTTTACAAAAATGATGAAAGAAAAAAGAGTTTTACTGAAACTGATCAGTTAGGAGGGGATGATCCTTATAGTTCCTCTAAGCACATCTGTGAAATATTAGTTAAGAATTACAATGATATTTACTTCAAAAATACTAACATCAATGTTGTAACTGTAAGAGCAGGCAATGTTATTGGTGGTGGTGATAGAGGAAAAAATAGGCTAATACCTGATTTTTTTAAAACAAAAAAAGAAATGTACATCAGGTCTCCCTATTCGATTAGACCATGGCAGTTTGTACTTGATCCACTTTATGGATATCTGAAATTATCAAAGTATATACATAATAAAAAGCTACAAAGTAGTCAATTAAGCCTGAATTTTGCTCCAAATGACAAAAAAGCAAAAAATGTCAAATATATAATAAACAAAATAAATCAAAGTTTTAATAAAAAAATTATATTTAAAAAAAATAATAAAATTAAAGAAAAAAAATATTTAAATTTAAATAGTAACAAAGCAAAAAAAATTCTTAAATGGAATTGTAAATATGATCTTAATATGAGTTTAAAAAAAATAGTTGAATGGGAAAAATACTATAAAAAAGATACTCTAAAAATTTGTCAAAATCAGATTAAAGATTTTTTAAATTAATAAATCTGCAATGTCTAAATCTTTACTTTTGTTAGGAGGAACTGGAATCTTTGGTGAAGCATTTATAAATGCTCATATTGGTGGTTTATTAAAAAAATGGAAAATAAGCAAAATTATAAATGCATCAAGAAATCCTAATACAATTAAACAAAAATTTAATAAAAAAAAACTTTATGGATTAGATTTTATAAAATTAGATTTATTTAAAAACCCTAGAATTCCAGTATGCGATTATATTATTTATATGGCTACTTCAACAAAATTAAATGTGGAAGATAGAAAACTCAAAGATCATAAAAAAAAGAATCTAAGCTCTTTAAAAAATTTTTTTAGAATAATTAAAGATAAAAAATTTGATAACAGTAAAATTCTATATACAAGTTCAGGTATAATTTATGGAAAAAACAAAAAAAAAATTAAAATTTCAGAAAATAAGGTAAATAAAATAAAAAAAGATGAGTTCACTCTAAATCAAAAAATTTATTTTGATATTAAAAAAAAATCAGAAAAATTTATAATTAATCAAAAAAAAAAAAAATAAAAAAATTCAAATTTCCATAGCTAGATGCTTTGCATTCGTTGGCCCAGAAATTCCATTAGAATCCTACTTTATAGTTGGAAACTTACTTAAATCTGCATTATTAAAAAGAGAATTTTCAATTAATAAACAAAAATCACTGAATACTTACAGAACTTTCATGCATACAAAAGATTTGGTAACTTGTTTAATGTCTATACTATCTGAAACAAACAAAAAATTAAAAATAATTAATGTAGGTTCAAAAGAAGTAATATCAATTTACAATTTAGTAAAAAAATTTTCAAAAAAATATAAATTTAAAATTATATATAAACAGGATGATAAAAAACATCAAATCGACTTTTATGTTCCATCTACTAAAAAATTGGAAAGGATTTTAAATTTTAAGAAATTTACTAATTTAAATTCTTCAATAAATCAAACTTTTAAAAAATTAAGTGAAAAAAAACTATAATAAAAAATTTAAAATATTTAATAATTACTTTCAAAATATTTTGAAAATTAAAAGAGAAGAAATCTTTGAAAAAATTAACCACAAAGTAAAATTAAATAATGAACTATGCAAACTTGATATCGGTACTAGTCCATTTTTAAGTGAGGTTGAAAATATTTTTATACATAAATTAAACGGTAAAAATATAACTTCTATTTCCGATCAAGATTGCAAAATATTAAAAAAAAAATTTAAAAAATTAAAAATTATAAAAAAAGATGCAAAAAAAATACCTTCTGACTTCAAAAAATTTGATATTGTGCATTCTAACGCAACAATTGAACACGTTGGAAATTTTAAAAATCAAAAAATTTTTTTAAAAAAGCTTTATAATATTACAAAAAGAACTTTAATTGTAACAACTCCTAACAGATTTCACCCAATAGAATTCCATACAAAAATTTTGATACTACATTGGTTACCAAAGAAAATTTTTAGGTCATTGCTCAAAATTTTTGGAGATAATTTTTATAGTAATGAAAAAAATCTAAACCTCTTAAGTGAAGAAAATTTGAAAATGCTTTGTAAAAAATGTAAATTTAAAACTTATGAAATTCTTAAAATAAAATTTTTAGGCTTTACATCTAACTTAATATTAATTGTAAAAAAATAAATTGAAGATAACTATAATAATTCCTTGTTACAATGAACTAGATACAATTTTGAAAATTGTTGACAAAATAAAAAGACAAAAATTATTAAAACAAATTATTTTGGTTGATGATTTTTCTACAGATGGGTCAAGAGAATTAATTAAAAAAAAATTAATTAATAAAATTGATAAAATAATTTTTCACAAAAAAAATTTTGGCAAAGGACAGTGTATAATCAGCGCCAAAAAATTTGTAAAAGGTGACATTGTGTTAATTCAAGATGCGGATTTAGAATATAGCCCAAGTGATTATAAGAAACTAATAAAACCTATCATTAACAAGAAGGCTCAGGTTGTGTATGGAAGTAGAGTTTTAAATAAAGAAAGATATAAAAGTAATAACTTTACTTCAACATTCAGGATATTTGCTAATCATATTCTTACGATAATATCAAATTTCATAAACTCACAAAATTTAACAGATGCCCATACATGTTATAAAGTTTTTGATGCTAAAATTTTCATGAAAATAAAACTTAAAGAAAAAGGCTTTAACTTTTGCCCAGAAATTACTTCAAAAATTTCAAAATTAAAAATACAAATTTTAGAAATACCAATAAAGTATCGTGGAAGGACATATAAAAAAGGAAAAAAAATTAAGTTTAAAGACGGTATCGATGCAATTAAAACTATCTTAAAATATGGTTTAATAAACAATGTTTAAGGTCTTTAATTGGTTTATTTTATTCTTGTTATTGATTACTTCTTTAATATTAAGCTTTTTATATACATTAAATCATCAAGATTTTCACCACTGGTCTTTTATTTTAAATTCATACTATGATCTTAAAAATAATTTTGACCCTTTTAACGAAATTTATTTACAATATGGGTTAGGCCAACCATTCTTTTTTTTAATTTTAAGTAAAATATTTTCTATTAATTATCTATCTATTGGATATATAACTGCCCTTGCTTATGCTATAAATTTATTACTGATATATATAATTTCCAAAAAATATTTAAGTGAGCATTTAAGTTTACTTCTTATTTTTATTATAATAGGTTTACATCCTTATATTATTTATCCTTGGCCTGATTACTTATCTAGTTTGTGTTTAACAATATCGATCTTGATTTATATTAATTCCAACAAAGTATATTTAATATTTATTTCTGCACTATTTTTAAGTCTTGCTTATATATTTAGGACCTCATATCTAGTAAATATTTCTTTATTCATTTTAATAAGTATTTTTATTAACTATAAATTTATTAAATCTAAAAAAATTTTATACTTTTGTAAGTCGTTTATTTCAATTTTACTTGTTTTATTCTTTTTATTTTACATTGATAAATCATTATACGACTGGATATATCAAGGTATATTTTCTATCAAAGATTATGCATACGGCTCAAATTATAAGCATATGGATAAAATAATTTCAATAATTGGGGATTATGGATGGTTATTTTTAAAATTTTCTAAAATGTTCTTAAGATTAATTGAAAATTTATTATTTACATTAGAATTTAAAAATCTTGTTTTCACTTTATTTTTATTATTAAACTTCATTTTTTTATATTCATTAATAAGAGAAAAAAAACCAAATATTGATTTATTTTTATTTTCTGTCATTGGATTACTAGGTTTTATTCAATCTTTCATGATATTTGAGACATTTAGAAACATTAATGCTACTATATTGATGACTATTCCTGCTTTTTATATATTACAAAAAAAAGATAATACAGTTTTTAAAAATATAATTGTACTAATATTTGTTTTTCTATCTACTATGAATATTTATATAAATAGCAAAAAAATCTATAATATTTCTAAAAATAAAAACTATTCTTTTAATGATAATAGTTATTTTTCAAAAAAAAAATTTAATTCTGAAAACTATAACTATTATAAAAATATTTACACAGAAATTTGCAATCAAAAAAAAATTTTAATTAACGTATCTTTTGAAACATCCCTTCCTTATTTTTGTAGTATTAATGAAAAGAAAATAGTATCACCAAATTTTTTAAGCTGGATAAAATTAATAGATATAAATCTATATGATCGAATTAATAGAAACGATTTATTGGATAATGAGTTGTTAATTACAACTAAAAATATAAATAATTTAAATGAAATTTACTCAATTAATCTACCTGAAGATTTAAGTTTCATTGGTTGGCCAGACAAATCAAAAAAAATTAATTTCTACACTAAGCATTAATTTTATTTATAAATATCTATTTACTAATTTTATCAATGGAAAAATGATATATCCAGAGAATTGTAATACTATTCTATCTAAAGAATTTGCAAGCATTTCATTCAATTCATATGGTGTAGAAAAATAGACGGCAATTATAAATAAATAAAATAAAAATAAATAAGATAAAAAAGATGCAATATCATAACTATCTAAAATTTTTTTATTTATAGAAACTATAAAAGATAACAAACAAATAATTATTAATGGATACTTAAATAATGCAATCAATAAATGGAGATTTAGATTAAAAAGAAAATAAATTATGTATTCTAAATTTAATCTTGAATACACTAAATTTAAATCTAAGGATGATTGAAAATTAACATCTCCTTTTATTTGGTATTCTATAAAATAAGAGAATGTTATTATTAATAGAACTGCAGTTGAATAAATAAATAATTCTTTTCTAAATTTAGAAAACTTTACTATTAAAGAAATTAAAACAAATATTAAAAAAAATACTCCTTCATCTTTCGTCCAAATTAAAACTACAGATGATAATGAAATTAACATTAGAAAAAAAACTTTATTTTTAAAATATTCTCCAAAAAATATAAATCTAGATAAAATCAATAAAACTGAAAAAATAATATATTCTTGATAACCAGAAAAAATAAATAGATCATGATGTAAAAATAAAATTACTGTTAATGTAAAATAAAAAAAAAATTGATTTTTTATTAATTTACATATTGCAAATACTGAAACTAAATAAGTAAATGGAATAAATAATCTCCCAATATATTCATAATCAGCTATAGATGTTTTCCAAAAAAATGACCAAATATAACTTCCCAAATGAGGATAAAAGGGAAATGGTATATTTAATAATTCCTTTATTTCTCCGCCATGTCTAAAAATTTGAACTTTATATATCCAGTGAGCTAAAGCATCCCAACCTAAATTATTAAATCTTGCTATCTCGACAAAAATGCAAAAACAAAAAAAATAAAATATTAATATACTCATATCAAAGTCATTCTTATTTCTTAGGTAGATAAGACTTAAAATTGAAATAAATAAATTAATATAAAAATAATAAATAAGATTAATTTTAAAAAATGAAAAAATAAATAAAATAGAAAATTGAATAAGTATATTTATTGCAACATAATCGTATATGCTAAGGTGAGTTAAAATAATTTTTTTTTTTATTAAGTATGTAAAAGTATTAAAAAATAAAAAAAATATTAATATCTTAATGTTGAGTATTAATATCTCAGTCATTTTTAACTTTTATAAAAAAACAATTGTTTTTATTTTGAGCTAATATATCAAAATCTTTATATTTTTTTTTTATTTGATCTAAATTAGAATTAATTATTATAAAATATTCTTCACTGTAATCTAATTTAGGGTTAAAAAAAACTCCATCAATATTTGGATAGTTTCCATAATTATATGTTTTTATGTTTTTATTTTTTAAAAATTTTTTTTTAATTTTACTCATAAACCCATAGCCTTCTTTTGCACAATAACCATAGTTGATTATATTTCTTTCTTCATAAGTATTTTTAGATATGAAATAAATATTTTCGAATACTGAAAAATTATTACAGATTAATGCAATTAAGAAAAAAATTGATAAAAGTTTTATTTTTTTAAAATCAGTTTTTTTTTGAAACATAAATAAGACTCAAATATAAAGTTATTTTTAGTAAAATAGAAACTATTATTAAGTCTGTTACATAATAAAATAACAATGGAATTATTATTGAAGATTGTATTAATAAATTTGTTTTAATTAAATTAAATTTTTTCATCAAATAATGATGAATATGTTCATTATCTGGTTTAAATGGATGTTTTTTATTAAATAATCTAAAAAAAGTAAGTCTTAGCATATCTAACCCTGGAAATAACATTATTAAAAATATCTCATCGGCATAAAAATTATTATTTTGATGATTATATGATTTTATTATTAAATAAGAAAATATAAATGCTAATAACAAAGAACCGCTGTCTCCTAAAAATATTTTCTTTTTATAGTTTAAATAAATTATAAAACAAATTTGTAATAATAAATAAATACCAAAGAGATAAAATTGAGATTTAAAAATCAAAATAATTAATAAAATAAACGAATATAAAGAAGCTTGTAAATCAATACCATCAAACATATTAAAAGCATTTATAAATATAACAAAACAAAGAACTGTGAATGGAATAGTAAATTGTGAAGATGAAATATTTTTTTCTAAAAATAAAAAGTTAAGATTTGATATATTTAAATCTTTGTCTATTACTAATAAAATAATAACTAAAAATGAAATAATAAATAATTTTAAATTTGCTGTTAAACCTTTCTTGTCATCATAGAAACCAATTAAAAAAATAATTAATGTGGTTATAAAAAATAATTGATAGCTCTCATGAGCTAATCCAAATTTAGCTAAAATATTATTTTTTAAAATCAATGAGAAGAATATTAAATTTAATATTGATAGTGCTAATAAGACACCACCTAATAATGCAGTAGGACTTTCATGCTTTTTTCTAAAATTAGGGTAATCAAATAAATTAACAAAGTTTGATATTTTTTTTAAAAAAATAATAAAAATGAAATTTATTAACAATAAAACAAAAAAAATTAACGAAATTTCCATAATTTTAGAAAACATAAGGGTAAAAACATTTGAATAGATAAGTAATTATTAAAAAAATTACCTGACGGTATAAAGGGAAACAGGATGGCTAAATATATTGAAAAGATTAGATAATTATTTATTGAAATCTGTTCATGTTTTCTAAAAAAATTAAATATTTTAATCATTATAAATAAATAAGTTGTTATTAAACACAAAAAACCTAATAAACCTAACTCACTAAGAAACTGTACATAAAAATTATGAGGATGGGTGTTACATCCATTTTTAAATTCATAATGGGTCCAGACATGATCTCCTAAGTTAACGCGTTCACCTACATTTTTTTTCAAAGAAAAATATTGATATTTATTAATATATTGATTTTGAAAAATTCTAGAAAAATAACCGTCAATTACATAATATTTATCATAATCATCATTTTTACTTTTAAATTCCCTTACAAAACCATCATATTTTGCAAAAACCTTTTTGTTTTTTTCAATCTTTCGATCAGTCGATTTAGAAAAAATATCTTTTGCACAGAGGTATCTAAAAGATTTTATACCAGCACCTTTTATTTTATTTTCCTTAAATATTTCAATTGCAGTAATATAATGTAGCTGATGTCTAAAGCTAAATATATTTAAAGTATTATTTTCTGTTAATTGATTATAAGTTAAATTAATTATTCTTTCGTAAGAACTTTTATTTAAA
>MDTB01152381.1_pt1 | contig 11350 bp, 12 predicted proteins | sample 811161 | NCBI WGS metagenome assembly MDTB01 (sample SAMN05326650, study PRJNA326480) | marine metagenome | isolation source: seawater | place: Mediterranean Sea | collected 2009
ATTTACCTCGTTGAAAGAATCAGAAACTGGTCCTGGTGGAACTAATCCTTGAAGTTGTACTAATTGGACAGAGATACCAGATTCATAAGAATCTAAGATTCGTTGCATTTCTTCCTGAGCTTTTATATTTATATTCTGTCTTTCAGACTGTATAGCCTCAGCGAAGGACCTATCACCAACCATTAAACTCATTACCGCTTCCGAAACATCTCTGATTGTGTTTTTTGGATCTTTAATTTTAAATAAGAAATTTTTTGGATCTTTAATATTATATTGAACTATCCATTCAACCTGTGCAATATTTAAATCACCAGTAAGCATCCAAGATTCATCTTGATAATTTTTAGATGAAAATGTAGTTCGTACTCCTGCCCTTTGTGATCTAAAGCCAAATTCTTCCTTATATTGCCGAGTTACTTGTATTTTGTAGACTTTATCTATTCCTAAGGGTATCTTGAAATGTAATCCTGGGGTTGTTGTTTTTACGTATTTACCAAATCTTAATACAACACCGTTTTCATTTGCATCAACTTTATAAGCAGAAGTAAAAATACCTAGGACTAAGATTATCCCTGCTAGTAAAAATAGCGGTGTAGATCCATTGAGTAAATTTGGTGGAATATTTATATTTGGGGGCTTAAAATTTGAATTATCATTCATTTATGTCTTCTTTCTTTATTGAAAATATACAATGTAAATTAATACTTAAAATTGATTTAGTTTTATTAAAAACCAATAAAAATCCAATCATTTGAATTTCTATTTAGGATAGAGCTTATATTTAATTTCATTTCACATATTTTATTATTTTTATTAAAAAGAAAATAATTTTTTAATTTATCTTTTTCTATTTTTAAAAATAAGTCATTCTGGAAATAACGATTTAATTTAATTTGACTGCTTTCGTCATTTATCTTTCTCCAAAATCTTTTATTATTTTTTTTAGAGTAAAAACCAAAGTATATATTTGTATTTTGAGGTTTATTATTAATATTTATATCGCATAAACCATTATTTACTAAGTTAATAAATAGCGAATCATTTTCTAATACCAATGTATTATACAAGTTGTTATTAAAAATATATTGAGTTGGCTTATTTGTTGAAAATCTTAAATTGGAATTGATTAAGTTAAATTTAACCTTCAAAGAATCATATCCATCTGCATAAAAAGTAAAAAAATCATTATTATAAATTCTTAATGGTTTGTGGGAACTTAAGTAAAAATGATTTTTATCAAAAATTTTAAATTCTTTATTTACATTTTCAGGAATTATGTGAATTATTTTATTTTCAAAATTTTCTTTATACCACTTTTTAAAATTGACGAAGGATATTGATAGAATAGTGATTAAAAATAGCAAAACAAAAATATTAATTATTGGTTTTATATTTTTTTTTACTTCCTTAGTCTTTAATGTTAAATCACCATTACCTATTAAATTATATTGCAACCAGCATGGATTTGAATATCCATATTTTTTAATAAATTGTCTTCGTGCATTAAGTAATGATAAAGATATATCATTGCCATTTAGTAAGTTATTATAAAATAAAATTGAAAATTTCTGTCCAAATTCTGTATTTATTTCCCCTGTAGTAAATAATATATGATTAATACCCAATTGAAATAGTTTTAAAAAAAACTTTGAATAAGTCAAATTATTTGAAACTCCGCAGGTATTACTAAATAAAAAAAATGGTACTTTATCTAGATTTTGGAAGTCAGATATTGTATAAATATTCTTCTCTAAATTCCAGCCTGATTTATTTTCATTATTTGTAAAATGCCCGGAGTAATGAAAAATATTGCAATTTGAGATTAAATTATTAATTTCACTTTTGTTTATTATAGGACCCATATTAGGACCTGAATAGTTTAATGAATGTTTACTAAGGAGGGATGATATTGAATTTAATTCTTCTGAAATAGATTTTTTGATACTTAAATCATTATTGAAATTTCCTGAAATAGATACATTTTGATTAATACTGTTTTCGATTTTTGTATTATTGTTATGCTTTATTTTTCGTGTAATTAGGTGTTTTTCAACTAAGAAGGTAAATCCATCATAAAAAAATTCAATAGGAATAAATCCAGTCTCGATATCAAATTCAAATTGTAATTTTAAATTTTCATCATTATTATTAAAAATTGGATGTATACATTTTTTATATAATTTGTATGAAATACTTTTTAATTGTTCAAATAACTGAATTCTATTATGTAGATTATTATTTAATTCAGATAATGTTATGTAAAGTTGATTTGATAATTCAGTAATTTCATTTAAACTGCAAGTAGTATTATTAGAAATTATTTCATTATTTTTTTGATAAAAACTGAAAATTCTAATATTTTCATCATTAGAATTAATAATTTGGAAGTGAATCATTTTATTACTTTATACTTAATGAGAGATTACCAATTTGATTTAAGTCAAAAATAGAAAAATTATAATCTCCGTAAGTAAGATTGATTGAGTTTGTACTACCAAAATCGTCAGTTATTAGCTGTTTAATTAGTTCCTGATTTTTTTTTATTTCTATTCGTATATTTTTAATTGGATTTTTTTGCTTAGAATCTATTTTAAAATAAAATTTTAACATTGTTTTACTCGATTTTAAGACAAAACCTTTTAAAGTATATTTATTAAATTCTTTTTGAAATTGATACTGATTTCCCGATTTATTTCTGAATGCAGGAGAAAGCCTGTTATTATTAAAAAAATGATTGCCAGTAATTATATCTAAATTATTATCAAAATATTTTAGACAGATGTCAAATATATTTTCTTCTAAGTCTAGCCTTGATAGTAGATTTTGATGTACTTTTTTTGGTGGATTTGATATTGAGGACTTCTCAGTTAGTTTTAAAAAATTATTAATATAATTTTTTAAAACTAAATTATTATCAACGATTTTTTTAATTCTAGATGATTTGTCATTTGATAAAGTACCATCTAAAAAGCAAAGCAGCTCTTCTTCTTCTATAGATAAATTTAATTCTGTTATTAATTCTTTTAATTTTATATTCATAGTTATTTGACGAAATTTTCACTCTAATTCTTTTAAAAAGATTTTCATTTTTTTAATAGCTCTATATTTTAAACTGCTGATTGTATTAATAGATTTATTAAGTATTTTGGCAATTTCTTTTTCTTTAAGTTGTTCATAATAGTATAGTTTAATCACCTTTTTTTCTGAACTATTTAATATACTAATTGCTTGCTTAAGACTATATAAATCAGCAAGCTCAATTTTTTGACTTTTTATTTTTAACGTATCCATACTTGTATATTTTTTTGATCTATTATAAGCAGCAGACTTTAGAAAATCTAAGGTTGTATTAATAGTTATCATGTACAAATAAGTTGAAAATTTTGATTTTTCTTTCCACATTTTTATACGTTTATTATTTTTATTAAAAAGTTTAAGAAAAATTTCTTGAAATAAATCTTCTCTTTCTTCACCTGAAAGTTGTTCATACTTTAAAAGTGCTCCCCAAACAAAAGGCTCAGCTAATTTAATAAACTTTAAAGTTGCAGATTTATCACCAATTAACACTTTTTGGATTAAGTTTTTATTCAGTTTATCGATTGTTTGATTCATTTAATAAGGTAATATTATCCTTATTAATTTCAAATAAACAAAATAATCCTATAAAATTATATCATTTTTCTTTTTAGATAAGGTCAAAATAGGTCAAATTTCAGTATGCAACAAACCTTATTATTTATGTTTTTCCTTGGTATTACTTTTTTCGGATTATTTTTAGTTACAAACAAAAGTGGTAGCCATGACGCTGATTTTATTATGCGAATATTTGGTTATCTGTTACTTTTACCTGGGATTATAGGTTTTTTACAAATGTTACCATAAAAATAGAAGAACAATATGAAATTTGATATAGAATTTTGTGTGAAATGAAATTATCAACCAGAATTTGACAGGGTGTCAAAATTAATTAAAGAGCTATACCCAAAAGCATTAATAATAGGAAATGAAAACCAACCTAGAACAGGTGCTTTTGAGGTCAAATTAGATAATAGATTAATTTTTTCAAAATTAAAAATAAAATGTTTTCCTTCAAAAGAAGAAATTTTCAAATGGTAATTAATGTATAAATTTAGTTATAGTAATTTTCTGAATATATTTTCTGAATCTAAAATGAGTGAATTCAAGCTAGTCAAGACTGGTATAGGATTTATTCTATTTGGAATTATTTTATATCTTCTTAAAGAAATATTAATTGGGTTTATAAGCTTTTTTCTTATTATTATTGGAATAAATTTTATATATAAAGCTTTAAAGGTTTGGAAATCAAAAAATCAGATACACATTCATTAAGTAATATTTTGAAAACAAAACTTATATTTTTTATAACTATACTATTTTTCTCTTGTGATTTAAGCTTTTTTATTCCCGATAAGGAGCCTCCACAAATCTCTTGGCAGAAGTATAGGATAAATGATAATGATTTCATTGAATTTGAGGCAGAAAATTTAGATATTAATGATGCTTTTGAAATATTAGAATTTAGGGTTAAGGTTACTGATGATGGTAGTGATATCAATAAAGTTGAACTATATATTGTAGAATTAGATACCATAATTATGAATACAAATAAAGCAATGTCTGATGATGTATATTCTCTTAAGTGGAATACGACTTTAGAAGTTTTTGATGATAGTATCTATACCGTTAAAGTCTTAGCGACTGATTCTAATGAAAATAAAAAAACAAGTTCAGCATTAAATGTAAAAATTGATCAATCTAATGGTTTTCCTTATTCTGTAGAAGTTTTATCAGTAATTAATAACTTAAATAATAATTGTATATACTGGGATTCAGATAACCTATTAGGTTTGATACCAGATTTTTCTCATTATAATATTTATAAACTTCAAAATGATACCTTGATAGAAATAGTAACAATTGAGAGTATTGATTCCAATAGCTATTGTACTTCAGAAGATTTAAATAATGAACATTTTTATAATGTGTCTGCTGTCGACACATTTGGACTTAGCTCAATAATAGGTTCTAACTTCTCAAATTTAGTCGATTATAATCCTATTCCAATCGATTTTACTAATATTGAATATACTGGAGATTCTATAGCTTTTGATTGGGAATTGTCTCCTGATATCGATTTTGACAGGTATGAATTATGGTACTATTGTCAAAATTGTGAGTTTAGTAATACCCCTATTTTTTTAACAACTAATCAAAGTTTAACCTCTGTTGAAATAAATTTATTTAAAAATGATGGGCAATATGAAAATATTTATCCAAATAAATCAAATGAGTTTTGGATCAAGGTGTTTGATTCCTCAAATAATTTAAGTGTTGGTAATACTTATACAACGCAGCCTGACTATCCTCCAAGTTCAGTAAATGTTAAATCTATTAATTACTCTATTGATGGTATTAATATAGAATGGTATATAAATGAAGAAGATATTTTAGATTTTAAATCATATAATATTTACCACTCTTTTTCAGAATTAGGTAATAAAAATATCGTTAAAAGTATAAATGACATTTCACTATCAACAGCTTTTGTAGATTCTGGATTTATATCTGAAAATGGTAATTTTTCATTTAAAGATAATTTTAATCCATTCTATGAGAATTGGTTCTGGATTGGAGTCGAAGATATATATGGAAATATTTCAATAGGTAGTGGAATGACAAACCTTATTGATACTCCTCCACCTGCTTCGAAAATTTTAGATTGGACATATTGGAAACGAGATGAAAACTCAGATTCGGGAGAAGATACAATCATTGTATACTGGCAAAGTTTTGAAAATAGAATTTCTGATTTTGAATCCTACACAATATATCGTTCTACTTCTCCGGATTCAATACAGGATACATTAGGAACTGTCTATGATATTTCTCAAAATTATTTTCAATTCTCTTATAATTGGGATGATGAAGTTAATTGTAATAAGGCTGGTGAATTATATTTTTGGGGTAAAACTAGGGATGCTTGGGGACAGGAATCAATTTCAGAATCTGTACTATTCACCGAACAGCCACCACAAAAACCATCAATTACTAGTATTTATTATGAAAGTATAGAAAATGAATATGTAATTGAATGGAAAGAGAGCGAAGATTTAGATTTTCAATCGTACACTATTTATTATAAACATGATGAAAACTTTTATTATGATAATATTTTTGATGATAACTGTAATGATAATAGTTTAGAGCATATTAATGATTCATTTATATGTCCTGAGGATGCTGTCTGTCATATTAAAATTACAAATCAGGAAGAAACACAATTTGTATATAATTTAATAGGTGATGATTGGACTATGTTTTTTCTTGTAGTGACCGATGATGTTTGGGGTATGAAAGCTTTTAGTACACAAGAATCTGATTGTAATTCAGAAAGTGATGATTGTGGAAATGCTGAAAAGGCAACACCATTTAATCAAATATTCTTTCAATCACCAGATAGAGGTTTAGGAAATAAAATATATAGTGTTGAATTAGACTTTGAAGATGAACAATTTCCTAGGATTAATTTAGCAACAGATTTAGATGGTGATAGTTTTTACCCAATATTTGAACCTTGGGGTGCAAGAGTTACATTTTATGCATGGGAAAATGATAACATGAATTATGAAATTTATTCAATAGGTGCAGGTGGAAATAATGTTCCTATTAATTTAACTAATCATCCTGGGAATGATTTTAATCCAAAATATTGTGCTGAAGGTTCAAAAATTATTTTTGAATCTTGGAGATCGGGGAATTGTGAGTTATTTAGTATGAACAAAGACGGTACAAATACAATTCGACTTACATATAACAATGGAACAGATGAAGATTTCCAAATTGCTAATAGCACAGGAGGAATGGATAAAATAATTTATGTTTCTACAGTCTCAGGAAATCGTGAAATCTATATTATGAATGAAAATGGTACAGAGATTCAGAATTTAACTTCACATCCATCAGATCAATATGATCCTGATATTAGTGAGGACGGTGAACAGATTGTTTATATCGGAGAAAATAATGGAGAAATTGATTTATATTGGGAGAATATTTCCACCGGAGATAGCTTGAAAATAACAAATAATAATTCAATTGAACGTAATCCTCAATTTGTTATGAATGGATTTAATCCTAATGGAGATATTGGTAATTTTTTAGTATATGAATCCAATCTAGATGGCTCATGGTCAATATATTTTCAAAAATTACCTTCCTATAATGATGATATTGATAATTTTTTTATAAATAACGTGCCAATAAATTTTCTTAATAAAAATTCTTCAGATCAGTCAAATCCAAATTTTGCAAATATAATTTTAGATTTGGATGAAGGAACATTCATGGTTTTTGAGTCTACTGAAGATGGTACTAGTTCAATTTATATTGTAGATCAATTTGGAAATACTCCTTTAGCAATTCCTTCAGGTAGGATAAGTGATAATGAAGGGAATGATTATTTACCTCAAATTCAACCTTAATAATTTTTTAATAAAATTTTAAGACCTTCTAAGTATGAATTCTTGCCCATTCCACTAACTTGAGCTATGCATACTTGTTTAATAACAGATATCTGACGAAATTCTTCTCTAGATAGAATATCTGATAAATGTACTTCAACAGTAGGAATATTTATGGATGAAATTGCATCTCTTAAAGCGTAAGAATAATGTGTTAAAGCGGCTGGATTAATTATCATTCCTTCGCACCAATGTCTTTCATCATGAATAAAATCTATAATTTCACCCTCATGATTTGATTGGAAAAATTTAAATGAATGTCCTGAACCAGAAGGAGTTTTCTCTAACCATACCATCAATTCTTCTAGTGTTTCATTTCCGTAAATATCTGGATTTCTTTCTCCTAATAAATTCAGATTAGGTCCGTTTACCACGACTATATTCAAAGTATTTCCTTTAATAAGTTTTTATAAGTGTCATAAACAATGTTTGGGTTAATATTATTATGAATGATAGGATTACCAATTTCATCTATCAAAATAAAATTAATTTGTCTAGATTCGACTTTTTTATCTCTAAATAGATAATTTAAAAAATCAGTTTTTGGTATAAATGGAATTTCTGTTTTGCATAATTTTTTTAAAGTATAAATTGAATCATCCATAACTTGTTTTGGTAAATTTAAAAGTTTATGTGAAATTTTTATAGCAACCATCATACCATAGACTACTGCTTCACCGTGAGTAATTTTAGAATAATTTGTAAAAGCTTCAATTATATGTCCCGTAGTGTGTCCAAAATTTAAAATTCTTCTTAAATCTTTTTCGGATGAGTCTATAGATACGATTTTTGATTTTGATTCAGCTGAGATAATAATTAATTTTTCTATTTCATTAGATTGAATATCTAAATTTAAAAAATTAAGTTTTTTAAATATTTTGATAATTTCAGGACTTATAATAAATCCATATTTTATTATTTCACCCAATCCTGAATAAATTTCTTTTTCAGGCAAAGTTATTAAAAATTCTGGGTCAATAATTACTGCATCAGGATGATAAAATGTACCGATAAGATTTTTACCTTCTTCAATATTTATTGCATTTTTTCCGCCTATCGATGAATCAACCATTGCTAAAAGTGAAGTAGGAATTTGATAATATGATATTCCTCGAAAAAGAGTAGAAGCAATAAATCCACATAAATCACCAGTTACACCTCCACCAAGAGCAAGTAAGATGGAATCACGATTACATCCTAAATCAATTAATTTTTTACAATATTTCTGAAAATAATAAATTGATTTTACTCGTTCACCATCATCAATTTCTAAAATTTCGATTTTAAATCCAGATTGATTTAAAATTTGAAAAATTTCTTTTCCATATAGATTATAAATAGGAGTAGGGGATATAATTATCCATTTTTGATTTTTATTTAATGACTTGAGTAATTCTCCAATTGATTTTCTAATTCCTTTTCTAATCCATATAGGATATGAATTTTGTTGAAGCAAAACATTAATAGTTTCAGGTTTTAGACTATACATGATAATACTTCATTAAATGTTTCAGTTTTAGACAGAGAGTCAGTTTTAATTGTAAATTGCGCGGAATTTTCATAAAGATTATTTCTTTTTTCAAACAAAGTATTTAAAGTACTTAATATTGAATGATTCTGGTTTAACAATAAGGGTCTTTTATATATTTTCTTTTCTACTCTTTTAGATAATATTTTTGGACTAGCTTTTAAGTATATTGATTTCGAAGCTGATTGTAATATTTTTCTATTTTTATGAGATAAGATAATGCCACCGCCTGTAGATATAATAAGATTAGATAGTTGAGATTTTTCAGTAAAATAGGACTCTTCCATAGCTCTAAAGCGTTCTTCTCCAAATTCTTCAAATATTTTAGCGATAGGAAGTCTCATGAAATATTCAATTTTTTTATCCGTATCAATAAATTCCAATTTTAATAAATCAGCGAGCATTTTTCCAATTGTTGATTTCCCTGACGCCATCATTCCGATAAGATAAATGTTTGAATTCATAATTTAATTTTCCTGATAATAAAAGTTAAAGCGAAAATAGTATAGAAATAAAAAGAAGCTTATTTAAATATTAAAATACTTATGTAACTTTTATATAATGTAAAACGAATATATTAACGAAATCAAACGTTGCAATAAATTTTTGAATAATTCGTTTAATTATTATAATTACTAACTTAAAAATAAATATCATATGACAGATAAAAAAGTATTAAGCAAATTCCAGAATGCACTGAAAAAAGAGAACTTGAAATCAACTAAACAACGTTTATCCATTCTAGATAATATTGTAAGTAATACGGGTCACCGTGAATGTGATGAGATTTATGACCAATTAAAAGCAGATGGAAAAAACGTATCCCGAGCAACAGTATATCGAACAGTTAGTATTTTAGAAAAATATGCAATTGTAAGAAAATTGGAGTTGGGAGATGGTAGAGCAAGATATGAATATAAATATGGTCAGGGTCATCACGATCACATGATTTGTGTTGAAACCGGAGAAATTATTGAATTTATGAGTGATGAAATTGAAGAAATTCAAGATAAAATAGCTAAAGAGAACGGATTTGAAATTATTAAGCATATTCATCAGCTATTTGTCAAGCCAATTAAAAAATAGTGGATAACAACTTATAAAATTAAAAAAAGGAATAAGTTAAATATCTATTTTAGGTATTCAACTTTTAAATCTAATGAATTATTTAATATTCTTGATTATTTTTACTAATAGCTTATTTGCCGATATTGAATTAGTCATAGGTGAAGAAAGGGTTAAACCTGGGATAGTTTTTATTTTTGAAGGTGCAATTAAAGATCATATTATACCATCTAATATGCATTTAAATGAAAATCAAACTCATATTCATATTGAGGCTCGGGTAAATTGGGATGAAAATAATATTCCTAAAGGAACTCCTGTTGGAGGGTTTATACCATATTTATATATCAATGCAATTATTAAAAATCAAAAAACAGGTATTCAAACTTTTATTGATTTACTTCCACATATAAATCTTATTGATAATTTTCATTATGCAAGAAACATAAGCTTACCAGGATCAATTTATGATTTATATTCAGTAACTTTTAATATTTCACCACCAACACAAATGGATTTAGCTTTACATAAAGATTGGCTTGACTTATATGGTGACAGATTATCCAATGAACAAAAGTTTAAATATGAAAATATTTTTTTTGGAGATATTTGTAAAGCATCTAGAAATTAATTTTAAAAGATAATTTTATTAATTATCCGACAATAATATTTTGATCAATCTCTACTGACCATGCTTTAATTCCACCTTTAACGTTATAAATATTATTAAAATCATTATAGGATAAAAATTCACAAATTTTTGCTGATCGCATCCCAGATTTACAATATACGTATATATCTTTTTTATTGTCTAATTTATCTAATTTTAGTGGTACAATTGTCATTGGAATTTTAATTGTTCCTGGAATAGATCCTATTTCTGTCTCAAAAGGTTCTCTTACATCCAATACTTGTAATTTTGGATTTTCATCCATTCTTTGTTTAAGTTCTTTAACGGTAATTTCTGAAAAATTCATTTCTATCCTAAAATTATATTATAAAATATGTACATAAATTTAAATTTGATTCGTTATTTTTGATTTATTTTTGTGTCCCAATTAGTAATATATTTTAATGTATTTCCATAGAATTGAGAAATTTGGTAGGTTATAAAAACAAAGAACCCCTCCTCAAAAGAAGGGGCTTCTTTTTAGTGGGCCCTCAGGGACTTGAACCCCGGACCAACGGATTATGAGTCCGCTGCTCTAACCAACTG
>MDTB01073638.1_pt1 | contig 11349 bp, 13 predicted proteins | sample 811161 | NCBI WGS metagenome assembly MDTB01 (sample SAMN05326650, study PRJNA326480) | marine metagenome | isolation source: seawater | place: Mediterranean Sea | collected 2009
AATTAATATCGTTTTCATTTATAATATTCAATGATTATTTTTTAGTATTATTGGAGAGATTTTATAACTATATATATATAATGGAATTGTTAATTTATAGTTCGATGATTTTATTGATGTATTTTATTGCTGGTATAAATAAATTTTTACATTTTAATTCTACAGTTAAGGGTTTTAAAAAAATGTTTTTTATGAAAAAATTACCAAATATATTTTATCAAATAACAATAGCTTTGGTTGTAATTCTTGAAATAGTTGCACCTATAACAATACTGTATTCTATACAAACGCAAGAACTCTCTAAATTAGCTTGTTTTTCTAGTATCAGTTTAGCAGTATTCACAATATTAGCAACATTGATATATCACTTTCCACCAAAAGGTGCAAATTATTATGCGTTTATGAAAAATTTAACAGCTACTGGTGGATTATTATTATTATCTACTTTTTTTCATTAATTTTATCATTTGTTTCTTCTACTAAAAAACAATCTGTAATTTCTTGTTCTGTTAAATGATATTCTCGGTCATGCAAAGTATATTTATTATTGTCGTTCGAAAAATAATTAATTTTATTGCATAAAAAGCCCAATGGATTTTTTACATTATCATATACATTTTCAACAAAATCTATATGTTCTCCCATTTTTTTACAATTTTTTTTTAAATCTGTATCTAGTATTTTTATTATTATATCTAATTTATTGTCGATTTCCTCGAATTTTCTCTCCAATGATTCTATTTTGGATTCATTTTCTTTGATCATAGAAAAAATTTTCGTCGATGTCATTTATACATTTACCAGATATTTTTTTATCAGCAATAAAACGATTATCGTTATTTGAACTATTAATCCTGAAATTCCATCATGATACATACTTCTCCATACACTATGATTTTCTTCTAGTCTTTTATAATAGGTTTTTTCAAGAACTGGAAATAATTTACTAAACTTCATAATAAATCCATATAAAGCACTTACAATAAATGATAAAGTTAAAAATAAAAACATGTTTTTACCATTTTTAATTTCACGAATAGTGGTTGGAAAAGGCATAATATTTAAAATAATTAGTTGTGTTGTAGCTCCTACAAAAGCTGCTATTAATGCTGCCGCTAATAACGTGTGTTGTTTAAAATAAGGTTTCAAATATTCGATAAATGGCAATATTGTTTTTACAATTTTCGGTAAATCTTCCCAGTTTTCAGTCATTATACGCAAAACGACATCCCATAAACCAGTAATGATAAATGTTAATATATATAAATCACTATTATTCATTTATATATATCAATGATTATTTTTTAGTCGATTTGGAGAGATTTTGCTTGACATTCCCCAAATCTTCGTGTATCCAATCAATACAAATATTTGCATTTTTTATAAAAAGTGGCACCAATTGACAAAACAGTCCACCATTTTTCATACAGTCATAAATTTCATCACGTTTTTGTTTTACTTCTTTGTCTCTCGCTGGACTTCCTAATTTCAATGTTTTTTCAAATACAAAATTTACTAAACTATAAAATTCTACACCACCGATTACATTATTTCTTAACATTTGATCGAATAATTCAACATCCATACCTTGTTCTATTTCTTTACGAAAACTACTTCCTTTTTTTAAAAAAAAAGTTAATTTATGTCTTATTTCTTTATATAAATTAACAATCCATTCATAATCCGGCGGTTCTTGTCGAACTTTTTCTTCTAATAAATCAAAAAATGCTTTAAAATAAGTCGATTTTATTTGTTTTTGCAAACCTGTTTTTTGTTTTTCTGATAATTCCATTTACATTTTATTAATTAAATATATTTAAATACATATTGATTTGTTTATTTAATGATTAAATCGTTGAATGCAAAAATATTTAAAAGATGTTTAAATACATATAATTTGCCACCCAATGGTTATCGAAAAATAAGCGATAAAGATTTACTGTGGTTAGAAGATGATAATATGAAATCTAGAAATTTTTTATATAGTCAAAAAACTTTAAAACGAGACTTTTTTATTCAGGAAAAAGGCATATATTCTTATAAATGGAGTAAAAAAATCAAAGGAATTGCGCATTTTGGAGATACCTGTGAAGGACAACCAGGATTTGTCCATGGTGGTGCTACATCAGCATTACTAGATGAAGTTTTAGGATTTACTTGTTTTACAAATAATTATTTAGCTTACACTAACAATTTAAATATAAATTATTATAAACCCATTAAATTAAATAAATTTGTTTATATTGATTCACATATATACAATATTAATAATAATGATATATATTTAAATTCAACTTTGTTTAGTGATTTTTCGGAAAAGGAAAAGCTTGTAGAAGCAACAAGTCTTTGGAAAATTCCGAAACAACAACGATAAATTTATATTGATGGTAAACAAAATAAATTTACCATCTATTTTTTTTTACATTTATTATTGGACCTTTTCTTTGTGCCTTAGGGTCAAATGTATCTTCTTCATCATCATCAGAATTTAAATCTTTAGATAATTCCCAGAATTCTTTTGAACCTAATTTGAAATTACTATGAGAAGATGCTTTATACCAAAATATTTGTTCATCAAGTCTATTTGATTTTGCATTATTATTAATAACTAAACATTCATAATTTTCAGTGCATTGGTCCATCACCTGACAAAAGCTTTCAAATGTAGGAAACATGCCAGCATAATTTTCATAAATACGTTTACGATTTGTAAGATACGGTTCTCTTAAAATAAAAACATAATCAATATTTGTTCTCAAATTAGGTGGGACTCCTAAAGGATATTGCATTGTAATAATAAGCATTATTTTCCAATGTCTTCCATTCATGAACAATAGTCTCATTAATTTCTCACGTGCCCAACCATTATCATATAAACAATCGTCTAATATAACAAATGCTCTAGGATCAATATTAGACCGACCATATGCTTGTTTTTCTTTTTTTATTTGTTTTACTACAATTTTTTGTCTTTTCAAAATGTTTTCAATGATGGCGGTATTATATTCATCGTGAATAAATAATTTTGGTACAAGAGTTCCATAAAACCCATTGCCTGCTTCTGTTCCTGAAATTACTGTTCCAATAGGAATATCTTGGTGATGATATAATAAATCTCTTACTAAAAAACTTTTACCTGTGTCACGACGACCAATTAAAACAATTACTGGGCCTGTAGCTCCGTCAGCTTTAAAATTGATATTTTTCATATCAAACTTTTTTAATTCCAAATTACTTATACTCATATGATATAAATAAAAGTTATATAATTTTTACTATTATTCAAACGAAAATATTATTGTGATTATTAAGTTAAAAACTATAATTATTAATATAAATAAAAGCCATATATAATGTTTGATATATATTATAAGAAAAATGATAATTCTGTTTTGTTTAAAACTTTAGAAAAATCTGAATATACAGATATAACAAACCCTCAAAATTATATTCCTATATATAATAAATTTTTCTCTTTATCTGAAAAAAATTATTCAAAATTAAATTTAAATCATAAATATCATATTTCCGATATTATAAAAAAAAAATCATATTCGAATTATGAAATAAATATAGAAAATGAAGGCAAAAAAATAAAAAGAGAAGTTTTTTTCAAATTCAGTCCTTTATTAGATCCTATAAAATATTTGTCTGGTAAATATGAATCATACAAACAAGAAAGAATTATTTGTTTGCCCGACTTATCTAATAACTGTCATAAAAAAATTATAGATTTGAATAATACCGCATATGTAGATAGTTTTTTTTCATATTTAACTAGTAGAACATTCCATGATTATAAATTTTTACATGGATTAGATTTTTATGGTTCTTTTTTAGGTTTGAAAAATAATTACTCAATTAATATAGCAGAAGATTTGGAATATTTATTAGACACTAAATTTTTTCAAGAAAATAAAGACAAATTATTTACCGTTGAAGAAGGAGACATAGATTTGTTTTCTGAATCTGATTCTAGAACAAATAAAAAACCGTTGGTATTGAATGAAAATGTAGAATTAACATTTGACACAATTAATGATGATATGTTTGAAGATGTATTTACACTAACGACTGAAAATGTAAATAAACATAATAAATTAAACGCAGAAAATATTGTATATATGTCTGATATATCTATGAATGTAAATAAAAATCATAAAGCATCTAATTCTACAGATTCAACATGTTCTTCTAGAGTTTCAAATACAAATTCAGATAAATCAATGAATAATCAAGATAATGATAATGTTCATAGTTATAATGGTTCATCCGATTGTAGTTCATATTCAAGTATGACAGAAGAAATATTAGAATGCAAAATTAAATGTTTTCCTTCACAGATAATATGTTTGGAAAAAATGGATGATACTTTGGATTCATTATTGGGAGATGACTTTGATATGGATGAGAGTGAGGATGGTAAAAGTGATGACGATATAAGTCTTGATAGTATAGTAGAAATGGATGATGAAGAGTGGCGTTCTTGTTTGTTTCAAATTATAATGACTTTAATAGCTTATCAAAAAATGTTTGATTTTACACATAATGATTTACATACAAATAATATAATGTATAATAATACAGAAAAAAAGTATTTATTTTACAAATATAACAATATATATTATAAAGTTCCAACATATGGTAGAATTTTTAAAATAATAGATTTTGGTAGAGCTATTTACAGATTTAAAGACAAAATTATTTGTAGTGATAGTTATCACCCAAAAGGAGATGCTGCTACACTATATAACTGTGAACCATATTATAATGAAAATAAACCAGTATTGAAACCAAATAAAAGTTTTGATTTATGTAGATTGGGATGTTCATTATATGATTATTTTATAGACGAAGTAGAAGACCCGAAAGTAGTTATAAATCCTATTGGTAAATTAATAGTAGATTGGTGTAAAGATGATACTGGTAAAAATATTTTATACAAAAAAAATGGTGAAGAAAGATATCCTGATTTTAAATTATATAAAATGATAGCTAGAACTGTACATAACCATACACCTGAAAAACAATTAGAAAGAGGTATCTTTTATAAATATCAAACAGCTAAAAAAAAAATAAAAAAAAAACCCATAATGAATATCGATGAATTACCGGTTCATTTCACAAATTAATTCAATTTTCTTTTTCTCTCCATTAAATATTTTTAATAGTCCAAAAATATTTAATCTATTTAAAACGACCAAAATTAAACTCCTGATTCATCTGTTTCTTTTCTACGTTTTTGGATTTGAGCAGCATTACATAATTTTCTATTATGTTTTGATGTGCGTTTATGCCAATAAAAATTACATTTTTTGTAAAGAGAATTACTGTATCCCATACAATCAATTTTTTTACTAAACATTTTTTTGGTTTTCTTTTTATTTCTTTTTGGATTTTTACGCATTTCTTTTATGAAAAATTTGACAAAATAATCCATTTCAGAACTTCTTTCAGGATGCCATTGAACACCATAAAAAGGATAATGATATGCTTCAATAGTTGATACATATGTTCGACCTTTTCTATCATCACTAGTTGAAACAATTTTAAAGAATTTATTTAGTTTTTTTTTATGTTTAAATTTATGTGGAGTAATACCCATTTTATGATTATTTAATGTGCATTCACGTTTAGATAACTTTGTTATTTGTCGTTGTGTCATATCTCTAATTAAACGACTATTTAATCCTTGTTCGGTAAATTCCAATGTTGATAATAAATTATTATATGAATCAAAACGTTGTAAAAGTTTAGTTAAATCATCTTTACCATCAGCGATAATCATTAATTGTTGCATACCCATACAACCTCCCCATATTGGAGTGTATCTTCCTTTATCATTTTCTTTAATTGCCATATTAAAAAATGTTTTACAACAATTATAATATTCTTTTTGTGTTCCCGCGAATGCTCCTCCGCTAGGAAAATAAAAACCATTACATAATTTGAAATAATAATCAAATTTTTTAGTAGACCAAGGTATTGGTATAATACGAACACCATATCTTTTTAACCAAGTAATATGAGAACTGGCAATATAAGAATCCCCACATACTTGAAAAAATTGTTTATCAGGACTTAATGGCACAGTAATCATACCCAATGTTAATCCCTTACCATTTAATTTTTTATATATTTTTTTATATTTTCCCGATGTATTTAAACCACATCCTCTGGATTTATGTTTATTTTTATTTTTTTTCCGCGTTTTCTTTTTCCTCTTAGTTAGATTTTTCCGCGATTTTGTTTTTCTCTTAGTTTTCATTTTAGATATATTATATATATATATTTTAATATATCAAAAAATTTTACTTTTATCTAAATACATTGGAGAGAAATACGACTTATAAAACCTCAAGTTGTTTGAATTTACCACCCCCCAAACCACATTTTTGTTTAAATTTTTTCTCATCAAATTCGTTAACTAGAGGACAATTATGTTGTTGTTGTAAACGATGTTTTGGACAAAAATTAGCTCCACATTTACATGTCATTTGTTGTTCAGTAATATTGAGTCGTTTATTACAAACATAACATTTATGTAATTTAATTTTCTTTTTCTTTTTCTTCTTTTTTTCCTGTTTAACATTTATAGATTTGTCGTTTGATTCATTCACTTGTTTATCCACTTGTTTATTCGTATCTTTCGACGATATTGTTGTAGGCGGATATATCTGCATCAAACCAAAATTAGTTTGTTCCGAATATTTGTCTTTATTGTTTTGCATAATATATTTTATGAAAATAAATTATACCAATATTTTTAATTCAATTTATTTAATCTTTTTTTTTATTTTCCATATATTTTTTTGGATCAAACGCTTCATTACGCGCGAGACCTCCTTCAAATAATTCTTTTCTAATATCTGCTGTAGTAGCTTCATCGCCCGTCCCAGTCAAATTATTTTCAATTGTATTGTTTACTCCTATTAAATTACCAGCATTATCGATGTTTTGTGTTAATTTATTGCCTGTTTTTTTCGCCAATTTTTTATTTTCTTGAATTGCCGCTTTTTTCTTTTCTGCAACACGTTTATCGAATTCTGTTTTAGCGTATGCTTCATTTTTATTTTTTTCAGACATCAATTGGTTTAATTCTTCTTCTAAATAATCTACTCTACCAGTCTTATATGCATCAGGTTCCCAAGGCATCCATACTCCAACAGGACCTACATATACATTATGATTTGGGTCTACTTCTCTTAATAATTTAGCTCTCAATTCAGCTTCTTCTTGTGTTGCATAATTACCTCTATTTTTTAAACCACGTGTGCTTGTTTGAAAATTATTTTCAGTATTAAATTCGTTTTCTAATCTTTCTTCATTTACATCTAAAAAATTTTTATACTCGTCTCTTACATAACTCGGTGTAGAAGCATCAACTTCTTCTTTTAAAAATTCTTGGAAATCTTTAGTTAAATCATCAAATGTTAAATTATATTTATAAGAAACAAAATTTAAAAATTGATTATATCGTTCTATTGATTTAGAAAAATCATAGTGTTTTAGGAATTCTGAAAAAAAATAATGATTTTTTTGTGTTAATATATTTTCAGGAGAAACAAAAGATATACAAGTAAATTTTTGACCAGATATTGGTTTATCCTCCTCCAATAAATCAACATATTTAGGATTTTTTGTTCCATCACTATTTAATTTTCTTGTGAAACTCGATTCAACTTTTTTTTTTAAACCAGACATTTTATAAATTAATTATATTACACTTTTTAAGTTTTTTTATATTTAACAAATATATATTTTTTTTTCTGATTTATTATTATAAGTATGTTAGAACAACTAGCCTCATTTTTAGATGTTGGAGAACTTTTACGCAGAGCAGTTAAATACATGGTAGAAGGTATTATGGTTGCTATTGCTGCATATGCAATTCCTAAAAAATCACTAAATTTAGATGAAGTATTATTAATTGCATTAACCGCCGCTGCTACATTTTCCATTCTTGATACATATGTTCCATCTATGGCTGTTTCAGCAAGATCTGGTGCTGGATTTGGTATTGGAGCAAATTTGGTCGGTTTCCCAAAAGGGTTGTAAATCAAATTAATTTAAAATAATTATATTTAAAAATATAATTATTCAACATCAAAATCAAAACAATCTTGATATAATAATCCGTGTAAAACAAGAACAATACTAAAGCTTTGAAAAAAATACATGATTGGATAATCAAAATATAAATGCATAATACTTAAAATTACAATAAAAATACATCCAATAATCCAATGATGAACGTGTTTATTAAAAACGACAATTTTAGATTTTATTATAAAAGGAGGTATGTCAATTTTTATATTTGGTTCACTATTACATTTAATATCACTGCCAAAAAATATATATAAACAAATAATACTAACAATAATACCATATAAAAAATATAATTTTTCATTCATTCATAAATATCTATAATTAATACACATTTATTTATTTCGATTTAAACTATATTGTCACTATAAATTCCCAATTTAATTCTTTACATATTTTCTTCCATATTTCATCTTGTTCGATACGTTTAATTGGGTCTTTTAACATAGGAAAAAAAGGTAAGAATTTTTTTTCATCTAATAATTCACACATCTTATATAAAACATAATAATAATTCAAAAAATTAACTCTATCATCAGGACAATGTTTTGCATAAGGTTTTTGAATATCCATAAATAAATTACACAATTTTTCTTCCAATTGTGGTGTCATTATAGGTGGTTTAATTCCTAACTTATCCTTAATAAAAGGTATATGTTCGTAATACTTATTATAACCTAATTTTTTTAAAATATCCTTTGCTTTATTGTTTGTTAAATCTTTTAATTGAATTCTTTCCTTTATAATTTGTTTTTTTATATTTTCCAATACTTCTTTAGGTATTTGTGTTGTTTCTTTTGCCTGAAATTGGGCTAAGATTTCTCTAAAATGATTTATTCTTTTATATGCATAAAAACATACTTCTTTAGGAGGTTCTTTATATGACGGTTTTTCATGTTGAATTAAAAATTTTTCTTGTAATCCACATTTATTACAAATAACCATGCCCAAATGCTCAACTGGTATTAATTCTCCACCACATTTACAATTTTCATAATCATTTAAATAGTTATTAATATCAATAAAATTATTATTTATATTCGATAAATATTTTGTTACATTCACTGATTTTTCTATTTTTTCATCTTTTACCTTTTCTTTTTTAAAAAAAGAATGTAATATTTTTGTTTTATTATTACCATTTTTTAAACATTTTTTTTTTTCAAAATAATTAAAAATATATTTAGAGTTATTCAACAAATAGTTTTTTTTTTCTTTTTTTTTATTTTTAATATTTGTTTTTATACTTCTAATCATATCTTTAATCTCTAATTTTTTTTCTAATTCAGTTTCTTGTTTAAACATAGTTTTTAATTGTTCTTTCTCTTTTTCTAATTTAGGTATGATTTCTTGTTCTAATTTTAAAAAATATTCCATTTTCTCATTATGTTTATTATCCAATGTTATTAATGTATTTTTATCTAATTTTATTTTTTTTTTAGCTTTAGGTTTAAAATTAGGCATTAATAAATTTTAGTAGTTAATTATCTTTATTTATTTTTATTGCTAATTAATATAGTTTAATTTTTTTTTTACAAATATAATTTTATTATATATGGATTGTAAAAATGATACTAATTTATTAAAAAAATCACCATTTCAATACGAAAATAATATAAAAATGCAAAAAATGGTATTTTTATTCAATGCTTTAGAAGAAGGTTGGACAATCAATAAAAAAAATGATTATTATGTTTTTAAAAAAAAACATGAAGGTAAGAAAGAAGTATATTTAGATACATATTTAAAGTCATTTGTCGAGAGAAATTTGGAAAATATTCATTTATAAAATGAATGAATTAATTTTAAGTTAATTAATTCATTTACGGTAATTTTTTTTTCTTTAGCAATATTATAAATATGGGTGGTGGATTAATGCAGCTCGTTGCTTATGGCGCACAAGACGTCTATTTGACAGGTAATCCTCAGATTACTTTCTGGAAAGTTACTTACAGAAGACACACTAATTTTGCTATGGAATCAATTGAACAAACATTTAATGGCCAAGCTGATTTTGGTCGTCGGGTTCAATGTACTATCTCCAGAAATGGTGATCTTGCATATAGAACATACTTACAAGTTACATTACCTGAAGTTAACCAATCATTGAACGCAGACGCAAAAGGCGTTTATGCTAGATGGTTAGATTATCCGGGTGAACAACTTATCTCTATGGTAGAAGTCGAAATTGGTGGTCAAAGAATCGACCGTCAATATGGTGATTGGATGCACATCTGGAACCAATTGACTCTTACTTCTGAACAAGAAGCTGGCTACAACAAAATGATCGGTCAAACTCTTCAATTGACCTACTTGGTTGACCCAACCTTCGCTGATGTTCAATCTGCTTGTGGAGGAGACAAGGTTCCTGATGCCGTTTGTGCACCAAGAAAAGCTCTTCCAGAAACAACACTTTACATTCCTCTTCAATTCTGGTTCTGTAGAAACCCAGGTCTTGCTTTGCCATTGATTGCTTTGCAATACCACGAAGTTAAAATCAACATCGAAATTCGTGCATTAGATGAATGTTTGTTTGCGGTTGAATCTGTTGACGGCCCTATCTCTAATGCCACTTCTACTAACCACAAAGTTAGCGAAGCATATGCTTTGTCATTGGTTGCTGCTTCTCTTTACGTTGATTACATCTTTTTAGATACCGATGAACGTAGACGTATGGCACAAAACCCACACGAATACTTGATTGAACAACTTCAATTCACTGGCGACGAATCCATTGGTTCTTCATCAAACAAAATTAAGTTGAATTTCAATCATCCTTGTAAAGAATTGATTTATGTTGTCCAACCCGATGCTAATGTTAACTATTGCGATATGTTTGAAAGTGGCAAACATCTTCATATGGCTTTAGGTGCTCAGCCATTTAACTACACTGATGCTTTGGATGCTCTTCCAAATACCATCTTGGCTTATGCTGGTCAAGTTAGTGTTAATGGTGGTGCTGCTGATGATGATGCAAAAAACCAAGGTTTTGTTAAAGATGGTCTTTTCGAAACCGCTACACAAGGATTGGGCACTAAGGATAAATTTGATGGCACTGGTGGTGACACTCATCTCGGGGCTGATATGGGAGGTGTATTTGTTGCTGGAAAAGCTCTTGATGGTTTGGGTCAAGGTGGGGCCGCTGCTCAAGTTTCAGGTGTTACTGATGCTGGTGCATATGTTTTGGCTGAAACTGCTCTTAACATGCACTGCTGGGGTGAAAATCCAGTTGTTACATGCAAA
>MDTB01106583.1_pt1 | contig 11349 bp, 7 predicted proteins | sample 811161 | NCBI WGS metagenome assembly MDTB01 (sample SAMN05326650, study PRJNA326480) | marine metagenome | isolation source: seawater | place: Mediterranean Sea | collected 2009
CTACAATTTGATCATTGTAATCACAATTAATAATGGAAGACATCATAATGGATCTAATAGTGCTAAAAGTTTTGTTATTGTCATCATCAAATGAAGAAACTTGATGTTTTACTTCTGTACAACAACCACTATGATTTCCACATTTCACTAAATAATAAGATTCAGCGTCTGGATGATTTGACATCAATACAGGTGTGTTAGATAGTAAGCATAGATTATAAAATGGTTTAAATTTATTGACAACCTTTGAGGTATCATCACCGATTTTTTCATCAAAGAATAAACCGTTATTTTGAACCAATGTATTATCTGGAACAAACACAATACCGTTATTGCTATCATTCTTGTTTGAATATGCTATATTGTAGTTTCCACTAAGAGCACGAATATGATAAAAGGCATAATATAAATTCAATAGATTACTAAAACATTGTTTAATATTGATTTCATCAGTCTTTACTGATTGTTGTAGAGGTAAGCAGTAAATGTATATCAAATCTTCGTCACCATATTTTGAGCTAAATAAATTTGTTTCTTTGAATATGGTTAATGTATCAACTTTCAAATCGTCTGAATAATTTTGAAACGGTTGAAACGGATTTTTATAATTTGACATATCATAAACATATAGAGATGGTGTATCTTTTTCAAATTCAAAATTTTTCAAATAGTTTTCTAATTTCGTGTCATTAGTTTCTGTAATTTGAACATATTCTGTATTATTTGGATCAGGTTTAATATAAAAATCAGTGCTTGCATCTGTACCTTTACCTTTTTTCTTTAATTGATGGTTGGATAACACTATGGAATAATTCCTTATTAATTGATGTAATTCTGTTTCATTAATTATTTTTTCATTATTATCTACAAAATTATTGTAATAATTCAATAAAACACCTGGTTTGTCTGTGTCATCAAAATGGAAAAGAGTTTCAATATCATACCATACTGTTAAACATTTTGTTTTATCATCACGGTTTTTCCAGTTTAGTAGTTCAATACCTATTTTTGTACCATCTAAATGTATATAAACAGGCACCAGTAAGTATTTGCCTTGTGTTGATCTGGTTGTTTTTAAAATGACATGATAGGCTATTTTATCTTTAAATTTTGATTGATTTTTATCAAAACAAGTATAAAAATCCTGATTTTTATTTCTTTTTTCTATTTTTTGTTCTTTGTGGCTTACAGAGTATATTGTATTTTTCATAAATTCACAATCAGCTATCTTTTGTACATCTTGATCTCTTTTACAATTTTTAAATACTTCAAGATCGGATACGCTATTATCTGACAACTTAACAGTGACCCTGGATGCACTATAAAAGTCGTGCATATTATCTAATACCGTAAGAATTTGAAACAGTTCTTTTTTTGTGTCTTTATTATCTTCTTTCCATTGATTATTTGGATTATTTGGATTATTTGGATTATGAACAGAAAAAGTGTTATTTGATGGATGTTCTAAGATTACAGGACAATTTCTGAGAATACCTAAACAAAATTCAATAATATCAGTTGTTGCGAGGAATACTTTATCTTTATCATTATTGCTATGATGTATTTTGTTATATGCAAGAACATATTCAATTTTTGAGCGATCTCCTAATCTCTTTACGTCAAGAAGAAGAGGAATAAAATCATTTAAACTTTTTTGTTTAAGATTTGGTAAAAAATCTGAAATAAAATCAAACTTAATGTTTTGTTCAACATTTGAATTCAATTTTTTAAACATTTCAAGTGCTATTTTCCTAACTCCCAAGTTGAATACATTTATTGTTTTACTATTACAATCAAGTGTATCACAAGTTTTACTTGAACATTGACAGTTTGAACTATTACCTCCTTTCTTCTTTGTCATTTTATGTAATTATATATTGACAAAATTATATTTAGTAAGAGATAAGAAAACGATATATTCCAGATATAAGGATATTTTATAGAAATAAACAGAAAATGACATTTTACATCTTCCTTTTTCTAGGAATAATGGCTGTTATTCAAGCATTCTTTGATCCTTATCTACCACAACCAACACTATCACCACCAAAAACATATATATATAATCCAGTCTCACAACCAAGAAATAAGTGTGATCTATTCAATAAATATGATCTGGATATAGAAGATACAACGATTGTAATAAACGCTCTTCATTATTACAAAAAAGTTGATAAGAAAGGCAATTTTAGACAATATACACCCGAACGGATCAATAAATTACGGGATAAGATCATTGATCAACAAATGAAAAATATTGATCAAAACATCAAAAATAAAAAAGAAACAAATGCTATTTTTCCACCTATGTTTCTGTTATTTTTGTGAAACCCAAACAAAAATCCAAACCAAAACAAACATAAGAGCAACTTGTAATGATATAGATAGTTAGAAGACATTCAATGTTTGATCTCAAATATTTCAAGATGATCAAGATGATCCCTAAGAATGATCCACAAGATATGCCAGTGAATATGTTTATCGCATATGAAGATCTTGTTCTAAATCCTTATATGACTGTCGAAGAACGCCATAGTGAGTTCCTAAGGCGTAAAGTAATTCTAGAGAGGGTTATGAAGAGCAGTGGGATTAGTGAATATCCGTGTTCTCTAAGACAACACAAGATAAATCTTAAATTATTTGATAATTTCCTTAAAGAAATGACAACTATTCATCTATTTTTCCAGTATGGCGATAGATTAGTTCCTAGGACATTTAGCAAGCTTGAAGATAAGTTAGCAAAGAAGATTATGAATGAAGTGAAGATTGTTGCTAAGAATTATAGATATTAATCTTCCTCTTCTGTATCATCACCATTGTTATCATTATATCCATCTTCATTCAATAAATCCTCTTCTAATTTCTTATTTTCTTTATGAGATCTCCATAACTTACCGATCTCTTTCATTTTATCTTGAGCTGGCATAGTAGGTTTGTGGATCTTCAACTCAGCCATTCTTTCTTTTACAAAAAGGTTGTATGTGTTTGGTTCTCTTGGTTTTTTAGGTTTGTTAGGATCTTTTTTCGTTTTCTTTGGTTTCGCATAGTGCATATCAAAGGAACATTTAAGCATATGTTTAAGATCTCGCAGTGTCAATAATTCCTCCGTGGAGGCGTTTACAGTATGAACGAAAGTCTCTAAGATTTGTTCAATATCTTTGTTTGTTGCCATTGTGTTTGTTAATTTATTTGTTTTGTTTGTCTTATTTGTCTTGAAACTACAAGATAAAAATATCATTTTCTTAGGGTTTATATAGAACATTTTAGAACAAAATTTTTATCTAGTTCATTGTGATTTTCGCAAATTGTGAATATACACACACTTCTATATGGAACCTTTTGATATTTTCAGTTGCCACACTTTCACCAGTCTCAGCATCCCTTAAACCAAACTTCAATCTTTGTAAAGCCGATAACAATGGATTACAGTAGTATGTGTATGGATCCTCGCGATATGCTGTGCTAATATAGCCATCGTAATTGATCACAAGAGTATCAGACGCTTTATCATTAATATCAGCAGTTAATATAGCAAAACATTCATCTAAATGTTCCCCATTTGAACGATATACACTCGCAACATAAAAATCATTTATATCAATCATATATTGTTTTCCAGTTGATTCATTGCTTATAACTTCAGCATATACTTTAAGCAACTTTACACCGATAACATTCCTTATAGTATCAATAAGGGAGATATCTTCAAAAGTTGTATTTGTGCTACTATCAATCGTGTAGCTAATTACTTTTTTATTAATAGATGTAGCATCCATTTTCTAATTTGTTTCTTATTACAAACCATTTTTATTTTTTAGTTAAAAAAAGTGTAGGAGGATCACTCTCAATGATCTCCTTAATAACATCGCGACCTATCGCGTGGCTTGCTAAGTGATCAGGATGGATAATAGATCCTAAATCTATATTGGGATAGAACATAGGATAAGTCATTGTGTATGTTGTTAGGGTTTCATAGATCATTACATCGGCTAATCTACAAGATGATGTGGAATTAAAGGAATATTTATTTTCATCTTTCTTATAAGCATTTAATATCTTCTTTGCACCTGTATTACTCATTATGTATCCACTAGCAGATGGTATAATCATCTTCCATTTGGTCCATAAAACTCTGTTTTTCTTATATATCTCATACAATTTTTTAGTGGTTATAGGATTAGAACAGAACAACTGGAGACACTCCGCATCTTCTGGGGCATAATCAATGATCATTTGATAGTCAATGCTAAGAGGGATAACTGTGTCATCTTCAAAAACAATAAACCATCCATTAGGATCACTGATAGACAATCCTTTCTCAATCGCTTTCATATGAGATGTAAGTGTAGCTCTTTCTACTTTACAATTTTTACAATCTGGAAAGAACTTTTGTGAAGGGTCACAACAATATTCTAGCGATCCATCAACATAATCCTCATCAGCGACAGTGTTATCAACAGTATCTAACGTTATAGCAGATACTCTATAATTGTTATTCCAGCCACAATTAGAGAATTGATCTTTCATAAATCTAGAACGATCCTCATATTTATCAATATTGATCCAGATAGCATTGAGGTATTTTGTTTTATCCATTTTAGTTTCAAGAACCTTTACTATCTCATTACTACTATGTGTGGGTGTGGGTGTGGGTGTGGGTGTGGGTGGTAATAATTCTTTAATATTTTGTGGTTTATACAGATGTCCTTCAAGTGTTCTCTCTAAAATACTGTTTATCTTAGGATCATTAGAGCTGTATGGTTTAACAACCCCAGCAGGAAACCAGCGTTGTTTCATTGCGCTTACAGTGAATACTTGTTGTTCTGGATTAATTATCTTACAGAACGAGGACAGAGCACTACTTGTCTTCAAAACAGTATTACATCTAGATAGGGATAACATATCTACAAGTGAGGCGATTGTGAGTTGATCTCTTATATCATCATTTACATTTCCACCCACTCTGAAAAATCCACGTTGTAAATTATCAGTAGCTCTTGGTTGGTTGTGTTGTATAATGGTGATACCTCTGGACAAAATTACAGATGACATCTGTATCTTATCTATGAATTCTCTTTCATCACTACAACAGAAGATAGAGGTAATATTCGGGTTATTTTTAAGGTAATCTTCAACGATACTGATAAACTCTTGTATAAAAATAGGATTAGCTTGTGCGTTATCAATATTCTTATCAGTTCCTCGGTAGTGTAATCCTAAGGTGTCTTTTGATATTGTGGGTATTTTAGATAATACTTCGGGTGAAAATGAGAACCATCTATTAAATACACTATTTGCTTTATCAAAAGAAGCCATCTCAAAAGGGAACTCAGCATATGTCCCTCTTTTTCTCTTATGATCAATAACACGAATAGTATTGATCATAGAAGTAAAATCATTTCTATCTACAACTTGAGGGTTTTTAGGAACAACAAAACGAGGAATAAATTGTCCATATGGGACACTATCAATATCAAAAGCGACCTTAGTTGAACTATTAATCAATCTAGTATCTTCAAGATCTTTGATAACTTCTAAGACCCACATAAGTCCTTGACCGTATATACCCTCAGTCAATTCATCTTTCCGTGTCTGTATAAGGATAGACATCGTTTTTCTAAAAATAAAGTTAAATGTTTATGTGGTGATGTAAGTGATGGATGAGGTGGAAACTTAAATTAAGCTGTGGGGGATGGAGGAGCAACTTCCATAACACCGAAAGTCTTATCACTAAGTGTTACGGTAGGCACAGACATATCACGGTTATCAAACTCACTGGAAGTGCTCAAAACGGGTTTATAGATCTTAGAGAAGGGATAGACAACATAAACCTTATCTTGAACAACTAGTTTATTTTCAGTGGTTTCTACCTTTCCGTGGAGTTCCTTCACAACACTCTGCGGGAGGACGGTAAGCTTGCTCCTCATGCTGTTTTTAAGTGCGGATTGCTCCTGGGCGCTTAAACTATAATAACCTTGAAGACCTATCACATATACAGTATTGTTCTGTGAGGTGGTGATCTGTTCTTTTTCTCTATCGGGAGCATCAGGGGCTTTATTAATACTGTCATCACCAGAGTATATAAAGAGATCCTTCATATACACCCTCTTCTCTCCTTCGGTGTTGTGAAAGAGCATATTGTCTCCCACCTGGATCTTTGATACTGTATCGGGAATAATTTTAAGTGTGTTGTCTTCTACTCTCATCTTCACACAATCATCATTGTCAGTCTTGTCGCAGATCTTCAACTCATCAACTGCGGTCATTCCCATATTTGCTGTTACATTATTCATCAACTTCACTTTATCTTCAATGTTTTCGGATCCAATGATATACTTATACTGATCATCTCCGTTGCCGTTTTCATAAAGATGGGACAGAACAGCACCTGATAACACTATACCATCTTTAATCTTTTGTAGATCTCCTACGTTCTTATCAATTGTTTCCTTAAATTGATTATCTTTTTCTTCAAGACCTTGTGTAGTATCAGCAACTTTCTTCTCTACGGTATCAAGATCAGTCTTGACGTCTGTTTTAATTTCCTTTTTAAGTTCGTTATTGTTATCTTCAAGATAATAGTATCCTGCGATAGCCATACCTACAATCACAATAATAATAACAACGAACAATATAATGCTCTCAATCATTTTACTTTTTACACGCAAAAAAAGATTAATCAATATCAATCACTATTAATCAATATCAATCACTATTGATCAATATCAATCTCTATTAATCAATATCAATCTCTATTAATCAATATCAATACTAATGGTATCAATACTTGATCTGTCATCGTCTATATTATCATTGCCTAAAAGGTTCATATCTTCTTGTAATTCATTAAGATCATCTACTTCATCACCATCATCACCTTCATTACCATCATCACCATCATCACCATCATTCTTACTTACGCTTTGATCATCAACAACATCATCATCTTCCATTTCACCATCCCCACCTTTCTTTAATAATTTCTTGCCGATTGCGCCTGTTTTTGATACACACCTTCCTGTCTCTGGATTACAAATCTTATCTTCTTTTTCGCATTTTTTCTTAATTATATCGGTGCATTTACCATCACCATTCGTGGGAGGTTTTTTGTTTATTATTGGTTTATCATCTTGTTTTTCTCTTTTCGTAACATTCAATTTGGCAAGTTCTGGTTTAATTTCAATAATAGGTTCGTCTAATCCTGAGGGTATTTCTTCCATATCATATACATTCATATGAGTTCCTATACCCATTGATCCTATCTCATTCATAAACAGATTGAAGCTGTGTGGTGTCTGGATATTCACTATATCAGTTTCCATTCCATAACCACTAATAACTCCATCATTCTTAGAAAGAGGAAATGTCGCTTTATCACTCCTCTCCATCATACTCTCTTTCACAAATGTTGAAGCACCATGAGCAATCAACGCATCTCTCTCCATTTCACCTATCCTCAATCCTCCTTTCTTACGACGACCTGCAGTAGGTTGTTTAGTGAGATAGTTATAAGGACCAGTCCCTCTAGCGTTTATCTTGTCTGATACCATATGTTTCAAACGGAAATAATAAACAGGACCGAAGAATACCCTTGATTGGATCATTTCACCTGTCATACCGTTATACAGAACCTCATCACCGTTTCTTTCAAATCCTCTATCTTCTAGTTCATTCATTATGACATCCTTATCAAAATCAATGAACACTGTTCCATCTCCTATACACCCCCTTTGTGAGCACACCTTCGCAAACACACACTCAATGATATGTCCAATAGTCATCCTTGATGGAAATGCGTGAGGATTCATAATTAGATCAGGACGGCATCCATCTTTTGTATATGGCATATCCTCCTCGTTAAATATACGTCCTACAACACCCTTCTGTCCATGTCGAGAGGAGTGTTTATCGCCAAACTCTAATTTACGAACTTTTAAGAAACGTAGTTTAGCTACTTTTGTGGTATCACTCATTGTTTTTCGTGATACATAGATACGATCTACATATCCATAGATGTTGTCATCGGTAACTACACTCTTATCGATATACTCAATTTCGGGTATTTTTCTAACAAACATACCGTCTTTTTTATCAACAGCCACGGTTCTTTTCATAATCATACCAATAACCACAGTGTCTTTACCCTCAGGGATATATGTTCCTTCCATAACAAATCCATTATCATCCAATAGATCATAATTCGCATTCAACTTTAATCCCCGAACCTTCACTGGATTTCCCTGATCATCCACCATTTTCTTAGGGTTTCCGAAAATCAACTCTTCACCAGTTTTATGATCTTTACCGGTTGCTGTTGCAGTAATAGACTTGTATATACTGATTGTTTCAAATCCTCTATCAATAGCACCGCGATTTATCATAAGACTGTCTTCTTGATTAAAACCAGAATATGACATTACAGCAACCATTATATTGAAACCATTACACATTTGATCACTCTTAGTGAGCTGAGATAAATAAGTGGATACAATCGGTTTCTGTGGATAATGGTATATATAAGAAGCGATATCAAACCTTTCATCAAAATTAGTAGCATATATACCTATAGCCTGCTTAGATTGTGCGGCATGGAAAAGGTTACGTGCTGCGAAATTGTGATTAGAAAAAGGGATATTAGCACTTACAACGCTCAATATAGTGGAAGGGTGGATCTCACAATGCGTATAACGTTGTTGAGATCCACTTACACTTTTTGTAATATCTGTTGGGAACATAGCGATAAGTGAATTATCGGTTTCTGCCACATCTACATATTCAATCATGCCTGTCCATTCCGGCCATTCAGGCAATTCCGTCCCATCACTCCCGTTCGTCGCATCACTCACACCACTCACAGTATGAAACCCTTTATTTGTATAGATATTTTCATTATATGGCACATTCATTTTGTTTTTAAGATGTGTTTCCCCTAACAATGCTTCAAACCATGTCTTTCCTTTAATATTTCCGATTGATCCATTCTTCACAACAAGTAATGGTCGCATCAGCCTTCCGCTATCAGTATTAATATTCAACTCATTCTTAGCTATATTCCATGCTACACCTGTCATAATATTGATACTTCCGGTTCTTTTTAGATTTTTCATATATGCAGTAAGATTAATAGGGTTATCTGTATAACCCACCCAGCTACCATTCACAAAGATCTTACACATATCTAGATAGACTGTATAGACAACAGAACACATATCAAGTTTCACCATCATCCCACTTGCGTCTAAAGCTTCCATAATATCTTCTGCTGGTGTTCCTGAAGTGATCCTTGTAAGGATCGCTAGATTTTTCAAATATCCAATAGCTTCTCCGTCAGGTGTTTCATAAGGACATACCATACCCCACTGATGCAGATGTAGCCTATGCGGTTTGAACAATTTAAGGGATCTGTCTAGTGGCATATTGACCCTCCTAACGTGAGACAGATATCCCATATAAGAAATACGCGAAAGGTCTTGAACAATACCTAACTCTGGATCATCACTACCCTCGACAGCCCACATACCCTTCATAGATTTCATAAAAGTGTTGCTCATAAATGCGTGAGGAATAATCCTCCAAATGTTGTCATTATTCACGAATGCTTTATACTTATCTTCACTAATCTTATCAGCGAATGATCCGAGTGTGTAAGATCTATCAAGTGATGTTCTTATGCGTGATACTAGATCTTGATAGGCGTCATAGAATAGTTCTTTAAACATATATCCACTAACCTTAACACGCTTGTGGATATAACCATCCATATCTGTTTCAGTGTTGTGTATCTGGAACATATATAGCTCCTGAACCATATATCCGATATATCTCAATTTTGCTTCAACACCATTAATATGGGGTAAGACATCCATAAGGAGTATAGCTTTGATGTTTTCTAAACCTCTTTCTTCTGTTCCTACTGTAGCTGTTCTTAGGAATGATTCATTACTATTCACTGGTGTAAAGAAATGGCGGATCACTGGATCATTTGTCATAAAAGATAATTGTAGGAAATCTACATATTCCTGGTTGTAATCATCGCCAAAGATATATTGATATATCTCTTTATCGGTATATACACCATAAGCAGCAAATAGAGTGATTAAGGGGATACCTGGGAACTTTTTCTCTGGATTAAGTTTAATCTTAGGGATATTGACATAGATAACTCCTGGTCTTTTTACATAATCGTAGAAAGAATCATCATTATGATCATTCTTTCTATACATCATAACCTGAAAGTTATGAGGTATTCCTTGATCATCTTGAGATGATATAGAAGTGATATGGCTGAAAGGTACTTCTAAATCATCTATTTTCTTAAAGTTCAATACGTTAAATGTGTTATATTCTTGACTTACCAGAACCTTTTCTTTACCGTCAATAATGAAATACCCGCCGCTATCATTGACGCATTCACCTAGCTCACGCAACACATCGTTAGGTTGTCCGTAAAGGACACAAGCATCACTATGAACCATAATAGGTATAGTAGCGATGGCTACATTTTTAAATGTTTCTTCAAATGCTTTTTTAGTGATATCAACACCTTTATCATCCTTGTAGGTTTCTATGATAGTGATCTTTACATTCGCAAATATGTTTGTCTGATACGTTAGATTTCTAAGACGAGCATCTTTTGGTGTCAATAGAACTGTGTTGCCATCTTCGTCATTTGCGATAGGTCTATCTATTGCGATACTGTTGTCATCACCTATATAAACATATACTTTAAAACCATCTTTGGTCATAATAATGGGATTAGCATCCTTTATGATCTTAGGTATATCGGTTCTAAGAAACTCTTTAAAACTGTCAATTTGATGATTGGTTAGAGGATATTTGTGATGTTTAAAATAGTTGGTTATAATGTCCATTTCTATAATAGTAAAAAATGTCTCTACTTATTTATTATCACTGTTTGAAAAAAGTTGATTAATTCGTAATAATCTATTCTTAATATCTTTTTTATATTCATAAAGATCTTGTTGTTTTTTATCATTCTTTGTGTTCTCTAACTGATTTACTCTTTCCATAAGGTTAATATCATTGATATTATCCCCATCCCCATCCCCATCCCCATCCCCATTCCCATTCCCCAACCCTAGAGACAATAGCACACCATTGATCTTATTTGCGATTGCGCTGTCTAGAACATCCACAAAACCATCTGCAAATAATCTAATCCGTCCGTTGTTCATTATAACAAGTGATAAAGGAGAATTATAACCTTTTCCTTTTGTAAGTGGGATGTTTTTCACTTCTACCTCAATCTCACCCTTCGCATTAGTGGCATTCACAACCAATGATCCTTGAAACAATCCTAGTGTATGATTAGTATATCCCTGTCTTACA
>MDTB01007089.1_pt1 | contig 11348 bp, 9 predicted proteins | sample 811161 | NCBI WGS metagenome assembly MDTB01 (sample SAMN05326650, study PRJNA326480) | marine metagenome | isolation source: seawater | place: Mediterranean Sea | collected 2009
CCCAGCTTCTACTCTTTCTAATTTGTTTGCAATTGCATACTCGATCGCTTGATAATAGCAAACTTCAAAATGAAGAAACTTGTGAGTTGCAAGACACCCCCAATTTCGTCCATAGAGGGTTTTGTTATCGCGTAAATTGAGAGCCCCAGCTACCAATTTACCCTGATCTTCCACCATAATTAGTACCACTTGGTCACTCATTGCGTCTCCCATTAGAGAAAAGAAGGGGCGCTCCAAATATTGCTGCCCCCATTTTTTCTCAGTCGTGGCTGTATAAAACTTATAAAATGCATCCCAATGAAAATCACAAATATCCGAACCAGATAAGACACTAATATTTAGACTCATTTCTTCAATTTTACGTCGCTCTTTTTTTATTGCTTTTCTTTTACGAGAGGTAAGTGTTTCTAAAAAACTGTCAAATGAACCATATTGTTTATTTTCCCAATGGAACTGTTGCCCACTTCGTTGAAGGAAACCGAGCTTTTCTATCTCTAACCATTCGTATTCTAGGGGAAAAGTTATATGTACAGACGACACATTTAGTTTTTGAGCTAACAATATCATTCCATTGGCTAATTTTAGACGCAATCTTGCTTTTGAGTCAGGATCTAAATCATTTCGTGTCATAAGTCTTGCTCCAGTAACAGGAGTAAATGGCACAGAACATTGAAGCTTAGGGTAATAATTTCCGCCCGCCCGCTCATAAGCATCCGCCCAACCCCAATCAAAAACATACTCACCGTAGGAATGATTTTTCAGATACAGCGGAGCAACTGCAATCACACTTCCCCCTGATTCCCTTAATATGAGATGCTGGCAAAGCCAACCAGTTTCACGTATGGCGGAACCACTCTCCTCAAGTGCCCGAAGAAATGCGTACTTTGTAAATGGGTTTTCTGTTAAATTACACTGATCCCATTCATGCTCAGCAATTTCTTTTAGAGATGAGATTACATCAATTGATAGCGTTTGATTTTGGAGGGTCATTATATACTTATAGAATCGATTAGCGGGAAATCTGGAAAATTCCGTCTACCTCTGTCGCTGAGTCTAATGGTAATTTGGGCGCACTAACCGCAAACCTTGCATGAGTACCAATTTCTTCCCCAAAAACTTCTACCATAAGATCTGATGCGCCATTTATCACTTTTGGCTGGTCAGTAAATTTGGATGATGAGCTTACAAAGCCCCCTAATTTAACAACTTTTTTTACAAGGTTGAGATTACCATGAGTGGCACTTTTTAACTGGCTTATTAGGTTAAGACCACAAATACGTGCCGCTTCATAACCATCTTCCACACTTAATTTTTCACCAATTCGACCCGTATATTTTAATTTTCCATTCCACACTGTAATTTGTCCTGAGACAAATACTAAGTCACCTGCAAGGGTAAAGGGAACATAATTTGCAGCTGGGGTAGAAGCCTCTGGTAAAGTTATGCCAAGTTGTTCAAGTCTATAATCAATAGTATTATCCATATTAGTTTTCCATAATTTTTAGCATATTTGGAGAGAATCTAACTATACCTTAAGTCTCAGTCCTTCTTCAGGTGCTAGAACTTGGGTCTCTGATCCTAATTTAGCCAGGGTGTCTTGCGTGATTTCAAGTTTTTTATCAATTGCCGTATCATCCTGATCAGGGTCATGATGAAACAAACATAGTTTTTTAACATTAGCATTATCCGCTAATTTTGCAACTTTGCTTATGCATGAATGCCCATATCCAACTTTAGTTTTGTACTCTTCATCAGTGTAGGTTGTATCAGTGATAAGGACGTCCGAATTATTACAAAAATTTGCCAAACGTTTTTCATAGTGAGGTGAATAAAATTCGCTGTCCTCAAAGAAAATCTCATTATCTGTGATATAGCAGATTGACCGTCCATTATAATTGACCCTATAGCCTAAACACTTTCCCGGGTGGCTTAAAAGCTTTGTTTTTACTTCAATTCCACCTACATCGAGTGTTTCTTCTTCAATATCTCTAAAATAAACACGAGCTGCAAATTCATTAAGCGTAATGGGGAAATAAATACCATCCATCTGAGCAGATATTAGTTCCCGCATCGTGGTATCACTCTGATTAGCTCCTAAAATCTCAATTTCATTACCTTGCACATAAAGTGGAGCAAAGAATGGTATTGTATTTACATGGTCCCAATGGGGGTGTGAAATGAAAAGCTTGGCGTGAAACCGACGTCTCCCTTGCGACATTAACATATCGCCAAGATTTTTAATGCCACTACCACCATCGAAAATGAAGAATTGTTCACGGGGAAACTCAAGTGAGACACAAGATGTATTCCCACCATACTTGAGATATTTTTCTCCAGTTGCGGGTAAAGTTCCCCTCACTCCCCAAAATGTAATATCTATGTGATCATCAAGTATGCGATGGACTTGATCTATGAATGTGTCTGGGTTAATGGGTTTGCGGATATATCCGTCAGCACCGAATGAATAGGAGCGTTTCTTATCAAACGTGTATGCTTTTATAGAGGACATGATAAAACGAAGTTTCTTTAATTGTGGTGTCTCTTTTACTAGTGTGCAAAGCTGCAGGCCATCAATATTTGGCATCATTAGAGCTGATATTACACAATCAGGCATAATTCTTAGAATTTCTTCTAAAGCACCAGAACTGTCCGTTGTAGAAGATACGACATGCCCTTCAGCTTCGAGGAGTTGTGTCATTAAATTTATAACTACTGGATCCTCATCGACTATATATACTTTTTTACTATCCAATTTCATAATCGTTTCTTACTACTCCTAAGTATTTAAAAACAAGGTACTATAAGTAAGTTTTTTTTTCTAGACCGCATTATATTATGTTTTATATCTCAATATAGATAGGAATTAGTGGAATTGACAATAGTTTGATTGTATTTTTGGCAGAGGCTAGATAATAAAAAAAATGGGGCGGGTTAGAAATGAAAACTAACCGACGCCCCAAGTTTCCCAGGGAGGATTCATCGAATAGAGAAATTTTTCATGAACAACCACTTGTTGCACCACACGTATTACATTTTAAGCAAGTTCCATTGCGAACTAATGTAAAGTTGCCACACTCTCCACATGGATCGCCTTCAAAACCTTTCATTTTAGCTTCTTGGACATGGTCATTTTTTTCACCAGAGGTAAATATTTTTGAAGCCTCATTATCTAATGCTAATGACGGAATGTATTGGACGTTTGTATCAGCAGATTGCTGAGCTGCTCCATATGTTTTCTGTGCTTGGGAAACTTTATTTTTTTCTCTGTTATAACCATCAATAACTAATAAGTTTCTCATATATCCACGACTAGCCATTTTTTTTACTGCCTTTACGGCTTCAGCAGTTTGTGCATTATGGAAATCACCCTCGTCTGACCCACCTCCTATTGTATCAGGGTACAGATCCTTTGGCTCAACATGCGCTAAATCATTTCTACCCAAATAGGAAACAGCAAGTTCTCTGAAAATATAGTCAATAATAGATGTTGCCATTTTTATTGTATCGTTTCCTGTAACAATGCCAGATGGTTCAAATCTTGTGAAGGTAAAAGCTTCAACATATTCCTCAAGAGGCACGCCGTACTGCAACCCGATAGATATGGCTATCGCGAAATTGTTCATTAGAGATCGGAAAGCAGCTCCTTCTTTATGCATGTCAATAAATATTTCCGATAGACGACCATCTTCATATTCACCTGTTCGAAGATATACCTTGTGTCCACCGACGCTCGCTTTTTGAGTATACCCCTTGCGTCGATGAGGTGGACGCACACGCTCTGTAATAAAACGTTCTACAACTCTCTCAGCAACAATTTCAGCCCGAATACTATTTGGTTCTTCCATTAGGTCCTCGGACAAATCTGAGATGTCCTCTTCTTCTAATAAACTAGACTGAAGTGGTTGTGATAATTTTGAGCCGTCTCGATACAAAGCGTTTGCTTTTAGGCCAAGTCGCCACGATTGCAAATAAGAATTCTTGCAATCTTCTATGGTGGCTGAATTTGGCATATTAATAGTTTTCGAAATAGCACCTGAGATAAATGGTTGCGATGCCGCCATCATTAAGATATGGCTTTCAACTGACAAAAACCGTTTACCTATTCGTCCGCATGGATTTGCACAATCAAATATCCCTAAATGACTATCTTTAATGTGCGGAGCACCCTCAATCGTCATGGTCCCGCATACAAACGTATTAGCCTCATCGATATCTTTCTTTGTAAAGCCGAGATACGCTAGCAAGTTGAAGGAAATGTCGTTAAGTTGGTCGCTTGCAATACCTAGGACATTTGCACAGAACTCTTCACCCAGATTCCATTTGTTAAAGACAAATTTTATATCAAACGCTTCAGCCAGTTGGTTTTCAACTTTGTCTAAAATATCACTGGTAAAACCTAATTTTTTCAGTGTTTCATGATTTATTTTAGGCGAATCAACGAGTGTATGTCTGCCAACTGCGTAATTTTCAACTTCACTAATTTGTTTTTGGGTATATCCAAGTCGTTTAAGTGCCAACGGCACCATCGTGTTAATAATTTTGAAGTAGCCTCCTCCCGCCAATTTTTTAAATTTGACTAGCGCAAAATCTGGTTCAATACCGGTGGTATCACAATCCATGATTAGTCCAATAGTTCCAGTTGGCGCGACCACTGAAACTTGTGCATTTCGATAACCTGATAGGTCACCTTTTCTGACTGCTATTTTCCAGGACTCTTGGGCGGCAGAAATTAGTTCTTTATCCGGACACTCTTCCACCTTTAGAGACACCGGATTTGTTGATAAACCCTCAAACCCAGATTCTAATCCAAGTGATGCTCTTTTGTGATTTCGCATTACTCGTGACATGTTATTTTTATTTTTCTTAAACCCTGGGAAGGCACCTAACTCTGATGCCATTTCTGCTGATGTTGAATAAGCTACACCTGTCATTAATGCTGAAATGGCGCCACAAATTGAACGACCTTCAACTGAGTCATATGCGATACCTGATGCCATCAAGTATCCCCCGATATTGGCAAAGCCGAGTCCTAATGTACGGAAATCATATGAGCGGCGAGCAATTTCTTTAGATGGAAATTGGGCCATTAAAACTGATATTTCTAGGGTAATCGTCCACAGTCTTACTGCGTGCTCAAATGCTGTCACGTCGAACAAACCGTCATGCTTTTGGAAAGCCATTAGATTAATAGATGCCAGGTTGCATGCTGTATCATCAAGAAACATGTACTCTGAGCATGGGTTTGATGCGTTAATTCTGCCACTTTTAGGGCATGTGTGCCATTCGTTTATGGTAGTATCAAATTGTAGCCCCGGGTCTGCACTCGCCCAAGCTGCGTACCCTATATCTTCCCATAGGTCTGCGGCATTGATAGTTTTTGCTATTTTTCCATCTTTTCGGCGAATGAGATCCCAGTTTCCATTATTTTGAACTGTTTTTAAAAAGTCATCTGTCACACGAACAGTATTATTTGAGTTTTGCCCTGACACTGACAAGTAAGCTTCGGAGTCCCAATCAGTATTATATTCTGGAAACATTATCTCAGAATAACCTTGTCGTGCAAATTGCATTACTCGTTGAATATAACTCTCAGGGACAAAAGCCTTCCGGGATAACGAAATCGCCTGATGCAGCTGTTTATTCATTTTTGTTGAGTAACGCGCTTCTCCCTCAAGTTCCGTATTATTGCATGCTTCCATTATTTTATTTAAATGGTACGAAGTTGCTTTCGAACCTGCAACAAGCGCCGCTACTTTTTGTTCTTCGATTACTTTCCAATGAATAAATTGCTCAATATCTGGATGGTCTATATCAACTACAACCATTTTTGCCGCTCGCCGTGTTGTGCCTCCTGATTTTATTGCACCAGCGGCGCGATCACCGATACGAAGAAAACTCATTAAGCCAGACGATTGCCCACCCCCAGAGAGGGGCTCACCATTACCTCTAATTTGCGAAAAATTTGAACCCGTACCAGATCCATATTTGAAAAGGCGTGCCTCTCGAACCCATAGGTCCATTATTCCCCCGTCATTCACTAAGTCATCGCTTACAGATTGTATGAAACACGCATGTGGTTGTGGGTGTTCATAAGCTGAGTCAGACTCAACCAGTTTTCCTGTATTGAAGTCCACGTATTTATGACCTTGAGCCGGCCCATCTATTCCATAAGCCCAATGAAGACCAGTGTTAAACCATTGGGGTGAATTTGGGGCTCCTGATTGTGCACAAAGTATGTAACACATCTCATCAAAATAGGTTTTTGCATCATCTTCAGACTTAAAATATCCTCCTTTCCATCCCCAGTATGTCCATGTTCCCGCCAAACGATTAAAAACATCTACTGCTTTGGTTTCCCCTCTATATTGCTGCTTTTCTGGAAGTTTTGCGAGTTTTTCTGTATTTGGTTCACTGCGCCATAACCATGATGGCACATTTTTCTCCTTAACCCTCCGAAGCTCTCTAGGGATCCCTGCTTTCCTGAAATATTTTTGCGCCAAGATATCACAAGCTACTTGTGACCACTGAGAGGGAACTTCAAAGTTTGATAGTTTGAATACTATCTCGCCATTTGGATTTTTTATTTCACTTGATGTTTTTTGAAATTCGAAATCGGCGTATGGAGATTGTTCTTTTTTTGTAAATTGACGCTTTATACGCATTTATTCCCCGCGTGTACTATGTTTAATAATTACAACGAAAGCTAAAATAGCTTTATTGTAGCCGATTTCATGAATTTTAAGCTTTAAATTACTTTGAAGCGCAAAGTTTCGTTAAATTCAGCACCTCTCTTATGTAAAGGAAACATTTGTGGATCGCAACAAGAAATCACAACATATCGTATATTATTTGCTGTTGTAATACTTAATGTTGCGTCTTACTCGTTTTTCGGGCACGATATTTCGAGAAAAAGCTCATTTTTGATTACAAAGTAGCAAAAATTGAACTTTGATTTAAAATTTTATGTTTGGCATTTTCAATTCTGGACTGCCCCCGTTTCAAATGCGATAAACACTATATGGCACAAATTCTATTTTTATTTTATAGTTTTTGTTTTATGTCTTGAAATGCAATATTTTAATAGAATAGGACTGACAATGAGCTTTACTACTCTGATTTATAGTCGCTTATTTGGAAAGTTAGTGGGAATGGACGAGCACGGAAACAATTATTACCGCGCTAAAGAGAGGCTAAAAAATGGAAGAGAGCGTCGATGGGTTCTTTATAAAGGAGAGCCTGAAGCATCGTTAATTCCGCCTGAATGGCACGGTTGGTTGCACCATACGATTGATGAGCCACTTAGTGAAAACGGCGTACAACAGGCTGAATGGCAATTAGAACATATCCCAAATCTAACAGGAACAACAAAGGCATACCGTCCTAAAAATTATATTTCTGAGGGGAATACTTTAGATGCTTCATCTCAAGATTATAAAGCATGGATTCCTAAATAGAAAAACCAAGGTGTTTTGTAAGATGTGTAAATTTGTTTTTCGTATTTTAAATAGGTGAATTTAGTGCTAGGTCCGCGCTTTAGATCAAAAGGAGTTGTAACTTTAATCCTAACCATTCTCTTTATTTTTCCAAGAATTAGTTTAGGCACGCCATATGAAAAAGCGATTTTACAAGCTCTCGATAAAATTACCGCTCGCGTTTTCACTATTGAGGCAAAGTTGGAAGAGATTATTAAATTTGGGACCTTAGAAATAATTGTGAGACATTGTGATAAACGTCCACCAGAAGAAACGCCTGAGAGTGCAGCTTATTTAGAGATCATAGATATCAGACCTGGTGGAACTCGGTTTAAGATGTTTCAGGGTTGGATGTTCGCTTCGAGTCCGGCTTTATCAGCCTTGGAGCATCCAATTTATGATGTTTGGGTTGGCGATTGCATTTAGGATTGATTGTCTTCGTATTTTTAAGACTGACTGTTATATTATGCGACAAGAGTTGTCTAAAATAAATGAAACAGCTGATTTTAGTAATTCTGGCGCGGGGGTTGGGTTGAAATGACTTTGATATTTCAATGCGCGCTCAAGTTTGCTTAAATAATCTTCTGATGAAATTTCCACAACACCAAATTGCGCTAAGTGATCGGTTTTAAACTGAGTATCCAGCAATTGAAATTTTCCAATATGCAATTGTGCTAATAGATATACCAATGCAAATTTACTAGCATCGGTTGTCCTCGAAAACATGCTTTCGCCAAAAAAGGCGCTTCCAAGAGAAATGCCGTATAAACCTCCAACCAGCTCTTGACCAGACCAACATTCTACGCTGTGTGCAAAGCCCTTTTCGTGCAATAATTGCACGGAATTACGTATAGGACTGTTAATCCAAGTGTTTGACCGGTGTTGAGTTTTTTCAGCACATAAATCAATTACAGAGTTAAACTTTTGGTTGAAAGTCACTCTAAATAATTCTTTTCGCACGATTTTTTTTAAATTTTTTGATAGATGATAGCGGTCTAGTGGAAGTATGCCTCTTACTCTAGGGTTAACCCAAAAATATTCTTGGGTATCGCTTGAGTCTGACATCGGAAAGATACCCGCAGCATAGCCACGTAGAAGTAGATCTGGCGTAAGTTTTTTAGTTGTAGCTATGTCTGACATCGTTACAACGTTTCAGCAAACTTTTCCAACCAATGAATGTCATAATCACCAGATATAAAGGCTTTTTCTTTTAGGATGGCAAGATGGAGTGGAATAGATGTCGAAACACCATCAATCACATATTCTCCAAGTGCACGGCGAAGTCTCATAAGGCACTCATCACGATCATTACCGTGTACTATTAATTTTGAAATCATGTTATCGTAGTAAGCTGGAATGTTATATCCATTATAAAGTCCGGAATCGACACGGATACCTAATCCACCTGGAGCATGATATTCGGTTATTGTTCCTGGGCACGGAACAAAGCTCTTTGGATCTTCAGCATTTACACGACATTCAATTGCATGTCCTGTGAATTGTATCTCATGCTGCTTAAAATTTAGCGGTAAACCATTGGCAACTCTGATCATTTCTCTTACAAGGTCTATCCCGCAAATCATTTCAGTAACCGGGTGTTCAACCTGAAGACGAGTGTTCATCTCAATAAAATAGAATTGGCCGTTTTCAAAAAGAAATTCAATGGTACCCACACTTGTATACCCAATTTTTTTTATAGAATCTGAAACAATCTTCCCAATAGTGGCTCTTTGATCGTTGCTTAGTGCGGGTGAGGGTGCTTCTTCAAGTACTTTTTGATGCCGTCTTTGAAGCGAGCAATCTCGTTCACCAAGGTGAACAACGTTGCCATGATGATCTGCTAATATCTGCACCTCGATATGGCGAGGGCCTGGTAAGAATTTTTCAATATATACTGCCGGGTCACCAAATGTAGATAGTGCCTCCCCACTTGTAAGTTTTAGAGCTTTCTGTAATTTGCTACTGTGCTCGACAATTCGCATTCCTCTCCCACCACCACCTGCGGCCGCTTTGATTATAATAGGATAACCAATTTTTGAGGCAATCTTTGATCCATCGTCGTAATTATTTACTTCTCCATTTGAGCCTGGAACTACCGGGATTCCAGCTTCTTTCATTGCTGCTTTAGCAGCAATTTTATCCCCCATTAATTTAATATGGCTTGATGATGGCCCAATGAATTTAAAACCATGTTCTTCTGACATTGAGGCAAAGTTTGCATTTTCAGATAAAAATCCATATCCAGGATGGATAGCATCCGCATTGGAAATTGTAGCAGCAGACAATATAGCTGCAATATTTAGATAGCTTTGTTTTGCAGGAGGAGGGCCTATACAAACACTCTCATCCGCTAGTCGGACATGCATTGCGTCAACATCTGCAGTGGAGTGGACTGCTACCGTTTGTATTCCCATTTCACGACACGCCCTCAAAATTCGTAGAGCTATTTCGCCGCGGTTAGCAATTAGAATCTTTTCAATCATCAGATATGAATTACAATCATTATTCAATTATTATCAGTGGTTCGCCAAACTCTACCGGTGTCCCGTTTTCTATTAATATCTTAGTCACGACTCCTGCTTTTGGTGATTTAATTTGATTGAAAACCTTCATAGCCTCAATTAGCAATAAAGTATGGTTTGCCGGAATTTTGTCACCGATTTTTACAAATGGTTCTGATTCGGGGTCTGAAGACAAATAAGCGACACCGACCATAGGAGAGGTAATTGTGCCAGGTGCGTCTTTTTGGTCAGATTTCTTGACTTGTGAGTGAGGCTCTTGTTGTTTTTTCTCGGTCACAATATTCAAATCGTTATCGGTGATTTCTCTCGTATTTGATACCCTCAAATTTTTAGAAACTTTAATTCTAAGACCATCGGATTCGTATTCAATTTCTGACAACTCTAGCTCTGTTAGTAATAACCCTAGCTTTCTAACAAGGTTTTCATTTATTTTTGAATCAGGAGTTTTAGTCATAATTACCAATTATCTTTATTTACTGAGTTGGCGTGAAACTGTTTCTAATGCAAGTTCATAACCTAAAGAACCAAATCCGCTGATCATACCCGTTGACACTTTTCCAGTGTATGAGGTGTTGCGAAATTCCTCGCGCGCATGAATATTTGAAAGATGAACCTCAATTATGGGCATTTCTGCCATAATAAGTGCATCCATCATCGCTAGCGATGTGTGGGAATATGCGCCCGGGTTTATAATTATCGCATCAAAATTTTGAGTTGCTTCTTGTATCCAATCAACTAATTGTCCTTCGGAGTTAGATTGACGAAAACTTAGGCTTAAATTCAAGCGTTTGCAAACCTCCACGCAAAGAGTTTCTATATCCCGTAACGTCTGTGTCCCATAGATATTGGGTTGGCGCTTGCCTAAAAAATTCAAATTAGGACCATTTATTATTATTATTTTCTTTGTCATCACATTTTCTTAAAATTTGACTTTCATATTTTTCAGTGGCGATTACGTTATAGTATTGATTGTGTTAATCAAGCACATCATAATCCGATATAGTATTTCAATTGATTAAACTTAGCATATTATTTTTAAAACATGGGAATTTATAATGCTTTTGACAATTAATGGCACAGATCAAACGTTTAGTGAAGTAGTTTCGGTCTCACAACTTTTAGATAAGATTGGATTAGATCCTAGAAAAGTTGCTGTCGAGAGAAACCTTGAGATTGTTCCGAAATCTAATTATCAAACAGTAAAACTTGAAGATGGTGATAAGATAGAGATAGTTCAATTCATCGGTGGGGGCAGTCAGGCTAACCCAGCCAGCTGTCAAAAAAATTTGGACTCGCCATTGTTGATAGCTGGTCAAGAGTTTACTTCACGCCTCATCATTGGAACAGGAAAATA
>MDTB01031603.1_pt1 | contig 11348 bp, 12 predicted proteins | sample 811161 | NCBI WGS metagenome assembly MDTB01 (sample SAMN05326650, study PRJNA326480) | marine metagenome | isolation source: seawater | place: Mediterranean Sea | collected 2009
ACAATTCTTTTCGGCTTATTTTTAAAATTGTATAGATGGTTTCTAACATGATTTTCTAAAAAAGCTCTTTTTTCTTCTATTATAAGAACTTCATCCAGTCCAGCAGAGAAACTTTCTATTTTTTTTGTATCCAATGGCCAGGACATACCTATCTTGAGTAAATGTATTCCTAAATCTTTAGCAACTTTTTCTGTAACTCCTAAAATGGACAATGTATCAAGGGTATCAGAAAAAGCTTTTCCAGTTGCAATAATTCCTATTTTTTTCTTTTTTGGATTCCACAAGTGTTTATTTATATTGTTTAGATGTGCAAAATCTACAGCAGCAGGTATTTTATCTCTAAACATTCTTGCTTCTTGTTCCAAAATATCATCGTTAGCCTTTATGTGTACGCCATATCTAGATATATTTTTTGGAAAAATAAAATTAAATTTATTAAGATCTATATTAATAGATGCTGAACTATCCATATTAGCTGTAATGCATTTCATAGAAACCCACAAACCAGAATGCCTAGAAAGCGACCAAGCAAAAATTCCGTAATTAAAAAGGTCTTCTAAATTGGAAGGATTTAGAATTGGGATTTGAGCATCTAACATCGCAAATTCGCTTTGATGTGCAATTGTTGAAGATTTTGATATATGATCATCACCAAGCAAAACTAATACGCCTCCATTTGGGGAAGTGCCAGCAGAATTACCATGTTTAAAAGCATCTCCAGACCTATCTACTCCAGGTCCTTTACCATACCAAATTGAAAAAACTCCATCATTTGTAGCTTTTGACATCAGATTAGGTTGTTGGGTTCCCCAGACTGCTGTAGCAGCTAAATCTTCATTTAATCCTGGTGAAAAAATTATAGAGTTTTTCTTAAGATAATCTTTAGCTTCCCATAAAGCCTTATCATAAATTCCCAGTGGAGACCCTCTATATCCTGAGATGAAACCTGAAGTATTTAGATTTAAATTTTCATCTAATATTTTTTGTACTAAAGGTAGCTTTACTAAAACCTGAGACCCGGTAACAAAAACTTTACCTTGATTTTTTATGTACTTATCTTCTAATGTAATTTGCATAATAAAATAATGTTTTAAATAAGACTATAACTTTTAATATAAGACTATTATAACAAAAAAGTATATTTTTAAAAATAAAAATGAAAATTTTAATAACAGGAGTAGCTGGGTTTATTGGAAGCAAATTAGCAAAAAACTTTCTTGATGCTAATTATAATATTTATGGAATTGATAATTTAAATGATTACTATGATGTAAAATTAAAACTCTACAGACTAAATAATCTAAAAAAGTATAAAAAGTTTCAATTTATTAAGGTAGACATATCAAACACTCTTAAATTAAAAAGTTATTTAAAAGATAAAAAAATAGATATTATTTGTCATCTAGCTGCACAAGCTGGAGTAAGATACTCTTTGATTAATCCTAGAGTTTATGCTCAATCAAATATAAATGGTTTTTTGGAAATTTTAGAATATTGTAGGTTTAACCCCAAAACAAAGTTAGTGTACGCATCGTCTAGTTCAGTTTATGGAGGTAATAAAAAGATACCTTTTTCTGTTGCTGATGATGTTTCCTACCCTGTATCTTTGTATGCTGCAACTAAAAGAGCAAATGAGCTAATGGCAGAAAGTTATAGTAAGTTATTTTCTATAAAAATTATAGGTTTAAGATTTTTTACAGTTTATGGCCCATGGGGAAGACCTGATATGGCAATTTGGCAATTTACTGATGCAATTTCTCAAAACAGGCCTATTAATCTTTTTCATAAAGGAATTTTAAAGAGAGACTTTACTTATGTAGATGATATAGTTGAAGGAATAAAATCTGCAATATTCTATAAAAATAAGTCTAAAATTGCTTATCACAAAATATTCAACTTAGGAAATAATAAGCCAATATCTGTAAATAAAATAGTTACGCTCTTAGAAAAGCTATTAAATAAAAAAGCAAAAAAGAAGTTTATGCCTATGCAGTTAGGAGATGTTAAAAATACTTTTGCAAATATTGACGAAAGTAAAAAATATTTGGGTTTTAATCCTTCAACAAAAATTGAGAAGGGATTAGAAAGTTTTGTAAATTGGTTTAAAACCTACAATAAATGATTATTTTTGATATTTTTCTTTCCATTCAGCATAGGGCATGGAATATACTATTTCTTTTGCCTTTTCATAGTCTATCTCATCACCTTGCTCCTTTGAAGATTCTACGTACCACTTAGATATACAGTTTCTGCAAAACCCTGCTAGGTTCATTAAATCAATATTTTGAAGACTTCTATTATCTTGTAAATGTTTTATTATTTTTCTAAAAGTAGCCGCTTCGATTTTTTGTTTTAATTCACTTTCTGACATACCTAGCCTTGTTTTGCCTTAAGTCTAGGATTTTTTTTATTAATTACTAATAATTTACCTTTTCTTCTTATAAGTCTACAGTCTTTATCTCTATTTTTTGCACTTTTTAATGAGGCTAAAACTTTCATTTGAAACTCCTTAGAAATTTTTTATATAATGTTTAATATAAATTGTCAAAATAAATAAATGATTAAAATAAAAAAATTACATCACAGTGCCTACAGATGCAAAGACACTTATCAAACAAAAAAATTTTATGTTAATTTCTTAGGTTTAAAACTTACTAAAGCATTTATTATAGATGCTACTAAAACCAATAGAAAAACAAAAGTTTTACATTCCTTCTATAGTTTAAATGATGGTTCAGCCATTGCTTTTTTTGAAGACCCTAGCAGCCCTTTTAAATTTATCAAACAAAGAGATTTTGATCTTCATATTGCATTTGAAGTTAATTTCAAAGATCTAAAAAGTTTTTTTGAGAAGGGAAAAAAATTAGGAATAGAAACTAGAGGAATTAGTGACCATGGTTTTATAAAGTCTATTTATTTTAGAGATCCTAATGGTTATATAATTGAATTAACTACCCCTTCAATTAAAAGTCCAAAGCAATCTGAAAGGGATCTTAAAAAAGTTTTAGAAGAGTGGGACTCTACTAAACCCAGTAAAGTATATTAAAGCTTATCCCATTTTAGAATAGTGTTTTTCTGCATTGCAAAATTATTTTCAATCTGCTCTCCTATTCTTAGGCATTGGTTCCACTTTGCCAATCTTTCAGATCTAGAAAATGAACCTACCTTAATTTGATTGGTTTGCCATCCAATACTTAAATCAGCAATAGTAACATCCTCAGTTTCTCCAGATCTAGCAGAAATTACTTCTACTAACCCTAAATCTCTTGAAAGCGTCAAAGCATCAAGTGTTTCTGAAATAGTTCCTATTTGATTTGGTTTAATTAGTACAGAGTTGATTGTTTTTTTATTTACTGCTTCAGAAATTAATTTTTTATTAGTAACTACTAAGTCATCACCGATTATTTGAACGTATTTAGGTACTTTATTAAATAACTTTTGATAGTATAAAATATCCTCTTCTGAAAAAGGATCTTCAATTGAAATTATAGGATACTTCTTTATCCATTTAATGAAAGTATCTAATAATTGGTCTGCAGTAATCATCTTTTTTTTATTTAAATTATATAAAGATTGGTTATAAAAATTATTAGCAGCTATATCTAAAGCAATAGACACATCCTTCAATAATTTAAACCCAGACTTTTCTATTATTTTTGTTAAAAAAATTAATATGTCTTCGTTTTTATTAAAACAAGGCCAGTATCCACCTTCATCAGCAAATCCTTTTAGTAAGTTTTCTTTCTTTAATTCCTCATGAGTATTTTTAAAAATAGTAAATACCCACTCCATAGCTTCTGTAAAATTCCTTGCTCCATTAGGAATGATTAAAAAGTCTTGAATAGAAATTTGGTTGTTAGCATGGGCACCACCTCCAAAGATTTGAACTTGGGGTATAGGAAGCATTAAAGCATTGTTTGATAAATTCAAATATTCCCAAAGTTCTTTATTTTTAAATTTAGCGGCAGCTTTAATAGTTGCCATAGAGACAGCAGTAGTTGTATTAGCACCTAAAACACGCTTATTTTTTGTACTATCTATTTCTAATAATATATTGTCTAGTTTATTTTGGTCTAATACTGATTGCCCAACAAAACCGTTATTAATTTTATTTTTAATATCAACTATATTTTTATCTACACTTAAGCCTAAAAATTTTTTTTTATTATCTCTTTTTTCTACTGCTTCATTTTTTCCTTTAGAAGCACCTGAGGGCGCAATTGCTCTTCCTATATTGCCATTATTCAAATAAACTTCTGCCTCAATTGTTGGAATTCCTCTACTATCGAATACCATTCTCCCATCTACTTTTTTAATATTATGTTTTGACAACTTTTTCCCATTCTTTATAAAAATTATTTAAATTTTTTGATTTATTGAATAATAGGTTTTTTGCTAAACTTCTTGCTAAAGTTTTGTGCTGCTTTTTGAAATATTCAACAGGAGACTTTCCATCTACTCTAGCTAAAATTAAAAGTGCCTGTAATGTAATAAATTTTGAAATAAAATTACTATTATTTACTACAGAAAAGTTTGCTAAATAGGTTTTTAAAAAATGATTACTTAAATTTAAATAACTTTTAAAAACTTTTCTATTAAAGATACTTTTTAATATAATGTGATTATTAAAAAATGCTATGTCAAAAGCTGGATTACCCCAACATGCTGTTTCAGCGTCTAAAATAACAGGATAATTTTTTCCTAATAATATATTTTTTGGACTAAAGTCCCCGTGTATAACTGTACTTTTATTTTTGGTAAGAAAATTTATTGTCTTTTTATAACTTTCATAAAATTCTGGATAAAATTTTGATGTAAATATTAAATATGGTTCTATTCTAATATCATAAAATGTTTTGTCATTAAGAAAAATTTTTTCATATTTTTTTTTTTTATAAAATGACTTATGAACAAGACTTAATAACTTTCCTATTCTTTTTCCATCTTTAAAGGAAACTGATTTTTCTAATAGTTTTTTTTTCCAAACTATAAATTTTTTATTATCAAACCATTCCATAGCTAATATAAAGTTTTTACTGTCATGGCCTAATATTTTAGGAAAAGAATAGGGCTGAATAGCTTGACAATGTGTAAAATACTTTACTTCGTAGTTATTCCTATCAATAGGAGCGTACCAATCTTCTTTTACAGTAAGCTTTGCTAAGGCTCTCTTTATGCAGTACTGTTTGTTGGTTGTTTTAACATACCAAATATCAGAAGACACACCGTCTGTAATTTTTTTTGAAATATATTTTTGGTTTGAAGATAATAAACCAAAATCAATAGATGCTTTATATATTTCTTGAGGAAGTTTATTTGTTTTCAATTAGTAACACCGGATCTTTATCTATAGGCTTCATAGGACCAGAAATTATTGCTCCTACTTCAACGACAATTGTATTATAAGATAAAGATCCTTTTACTTTTCCTCCCTTACAGACTTGAAGTTCTCTAACTTCACCGTTTCCTGTAAATTCACCGTATATTTCTAAAGTATCACAATTTAAATTACCATCTATTTTTCCTTTTGGGCCAATTTTTATATATTTACCTTTAATATTTCCTTTTATATATCCATGAACATCAAGAGTGCACTCAGATATAAATACACTACCTTTTTCTACTAATAATTTTGCTTCATGAGCTATGCTGGAAATGCCGTTATTTAGCTTTTTTAATTTCATCTCTTTTTTATATCACTATTAAATCTTTAAATCGATGCTTTTTTTTATTGTTATAAAGTATTATTTAATATAGAAAATACTATATGTTTAAAAGTTTTAAAAATTGCAATAATACAGAAGATTTTAGAAAATTAGCAAAAATGAGATTGCCTAGCCCAATTTTTCATTACATTGATGGGGCAGCAGATGATGAAATAACTCTCAAAAGAAATACAGAATCTTATGAAAGCTGTGATTTAGTACCTAATGTTTTAGCAGGTGTACAGGATATAGATATGTCAGTAGAAGTGATGGGAAAAAAAATTGATTTACCAATATTTTGCTCTCCCACTGCTTTACAAAGACTTTTTCATCACGACGGAGAGTTAGCTGTTGGAAAAGCAGCACAAAAATTTAATACTTTTTTTGGAGTTTCATCTTTAGGTACATTTAGTTTAAAAGAAATATCTGAAAATGTAAAAACACCAAAAATATTTCAATTCTACTTCCATAAAGATAGAGGGTTGAATGATAGTATGGTTCAAAAATGTAAAGAGGCAAACTTTGATGCTATTGCTCTTACGGTTGATACTATAACGGGAGGAAATAGAGAACGTGATTTACAAACAGGCTTTACATCACCTCCAAAGTTAACATTGTCCAGTTTATTTAGTTTCGCATTTCATCCAATGTGGGCTATTAATTATTTTACTCACAAAAAATTTGAATTAGCGCAACTAAAAGATTATATAAAAGAAGGAAGTAATTTGGCTATTTCTGTAGGAGACTACTTCTCTTCTATGCTAGATCAAAATATGAATTGGGCTGATGCTGAAAAACTAAGAGCAAAATGGGGAGGACATTTTTGTTTAAAGGGTATCATGAGTGTAGATGATGCAAAAAAAGCTGTAGATATTGGAGCGACTGCAATAATGGTTTCAAACCATGGAGGAAGACAACTAGATGGTTCAAGATCTCCATTTGATCAACTAGCTGAAATAGTCGATGCTGTAGGTGATAAGATAGACGTAATATGTGATGGAGGTATTAGAAGAGGAACTCATGTTTTAAAGGCACTTTCTGTGGGGGCTAAAGCATGTTCAGGAGGAAGGTTTTATCTTTATGCATTAGCAGCGGCTGGTCAACCTGGTGTTGAAAGAGCTATAAACAATATGAGGAATGAGATAGAAAGAGACATGAAGCTTATGGGGTGCAAAAAAGTTTCTGATCTTAGTCAAAAAAATATAAAATTTAGATAATTTAATCGTGATATTTATTACAATTGTCCTCGCGTTTAAAAAATTCTAAACAATATTTTTTTGTTAAAGGCTTATTCTTTATTTCATTTTCTATAAATTTTGCTAAGGACTTTATTTCATTGCTATTAAGTAACTTTGAGCCTTTTAATGTAATTTCTTCTAATTCTTTAACAGGTTTTTTAGAATACATACAATCATCACTATTTAAAGCATTGCGAGAAAAATAAGGCATATTAGTTCCAGGTCTTCCACACTCTATTGTTTTTAGTAACTCTTTATAGGATAAATCAGTTGTTCTCAGAGAAGCCGCAGCACCTCCATGGGAATTACCACCCTCAGCATGCCAAAAATGACAGCTACTACAATTAGCTTTTTTATAAATAGAAATACTTTTTTTAAAAGAAGTTTCAGTTTTTTTATTATTAGAACTAAGAGAAAAGTTTTCTATAAAAAATATGCTTAATAAATAGAATATAATTATAAGCAAAATTTTTTTTATATCCTGTTTCAGTAAAAGTAGTAAAACCATGAATTAGTAATATATTATATCATTATGAATATTCAACCTAATGAACAGCAAATAAATTTATTAATAAATAAATTAATTAACTTTAAAATTACCAATTATCACAAAGATAGAAACTATGTTTATTTTGAAGCAGATCGTTTTAAAAATGTTTCAGGTTTATCTGCTTTTATTAGTCGAGGACTTTTAAAAGAACAAACTCTTTTAAAAAAAATAATTAGTTCAGGTAATTTAAATGAAAAGTTTATACAGGAAATATTTTGGAGAGTCTATTGGCAAGGATGGCTAGAAAATTACTCTAATACATGGGATAAATATAAAAAAACCATTAGCTTTATAGAAAATAAAGAGCTAAATGATATTTGTAATTACCATGATGCAATAAATGCTTCTACTTCTATAGAACCCTTCAATGAATGGGTTACTATTCTTAAACAGGATGGTTATTTACACAATCATGTAAGAATGTGGTTTGCTAGTATTTGGATACATTATTTAGAACTTCCTTGGCATTTAGGTTGTAAGTTTTTTTATGAAAATTTACTTGATGCTGATGTAGCTTCAAATCTTCTTTCATGGCGTTGGGTAGCTGGATTACAGACTTACGGGAAAAAATATTTAGCTACAGAGGAGAATATAAATAGGTATACTAATAACCGTTATTTGGGTTTTAAGCTGCCAAAAGTAAAAAATATTTCCATTAAAAACGAAGATAAAGTTTTAAATGACATAAAAACATCAAAAATAGAAGATACAAATAAAGATAGTGCGTTTTTTCTAATGGAGAATAACTTAAACTTAGATTTGTTAAAAAACTTAAATGAAAAAGTTAAAGTTTTAATTTTAATTAAATTTAATTTAAAAATAATTAATAAAAATCAAATAGTATTGAATTTTCAAAAAAAGCTTTATAAAAACTTTGTTCAAAAAAATATCCAAGAGAATTATAAATATTATGAATTTGAGTTACCAAAGGATAACTCAAAGTTAATTTTTTTTTTAAAAAGCAAGGGTATTAAAAATATTATATATAACTATGTTAGAGTTGGTTATGAAAAAGATATTCTTAATAATTTAATATTGAGTTTAGATGATAGTTTTGTAATAAAAAGTATTTTAGATGATTTCTACACAGAGTCTTGGAAATACTGTAATAAAGGTTTTTTTAAATTTAAAGAAAAAATACCGATGCTTTTGAATAAATATTTTTAGCTATTATGGAAACCATTTTTCTGAATGTAGTCAATAATTTCATAATCTGCTTGCAGCCAATCTAACTTTTTTAAATCTTTTACATTCATAATTTTATATTTACTATGAAAGTTTAATTTGAAGCTTAAATTTTCTAGATAAGAAATATAAAAGCTTATATCCACTTCGTATTCAGTGTAATTATGTATGGTATTGTAGTATTTTTTAAAATCATAAATATTTAATTCTAATTCCTCTTTTAATTCTCTTTTTAATGCGATTATCTCAGTTTCATTATTTTCAATCTTTCCTCCAGGAAATTCATACTTTAATGAAATTTGAGGCTTATTTTTTTGATAAGGCCTTCTGAAGGCCAAAATTCTTTTATTGTAGATTAAAATTGCTGCTACTACTTTCATTAACTAAAACCTCTTTTATATCCTGACTAGAAGGACTTTGATAAACTGAAAGTTCAAACAATTCAATTGAAGCCAAAACATGATCGAAAATATCAGATTGAATATTTTCATAATCATTCCAATCTGTTGTGGAGGTAAAGGCATAAATTTCTAAAGGTAGTCCAAATTGATTTAGAGGCCTTTGTCTTACCATCAAGGTCATATGTTTGTTAATATACTTATTTTTTTCCAAGTATTTCTTAACATAAGCTCTAAAACAACCAATATTTGTTAATTTCCTTTGTGTTTTTGCTTTTTCAAGAATGCTGTTGTCTTTTGATATTTGCTCTAGTTTCTCCTGAATATAATTTTTTATTAACTCTATTGAGGATATTTTTTTTAAAAGGCGGTCATCTAGAAATTTTACTGAAGAAACTTTTATTATTATATTTCTTTTAATTCTTCTTCCACCGCTTTCTTTCATGTTGCGCCAATTTTTAAAAGTAAGTTCTAAAAATTTTGCAGTAGGAAAAGTTGTTATTGAATTATCCCAAGCTTTTACCTTAACTCTATGGAGTCCAACCTCTAAAACCTCACCATCAATCTCAAGACTCTTTAATTCTATCCAATCACCTTCTTTAATTAAATTACCAGAGTATACTTGAATGCTAGCAACTAATCCCAATATAGTATCTTTGAAAACTAACAATAAAATTGCTCCTAAAGCACCAATACCTGATAAAATACCCCATGGAGAGGTGTTTAATAAATAGCAGGCAGCTAATACTACGCTTACAATAGCTATGATTAATTTCATTAACTGTAAGTAGGTATTAATAGGATAACGAACGAAAAATAAACTTTTTTTAAATGACAAACTCAGTGCTGATAAAAATTTATTTATAAGGATAGGTGAGTAAATAATTATAATAAACCCTGCTATTTTTTGTAATACTAAAAGAATATTTCCAATATTTTCATATTGAGTGACATCAATATTTTTTAGAGAAAATAGTATAATTAAGGGTGGAAAAATAAAGCTTGTAGAATAAAAAAATTTAACATTTATTAAATTTGAAAAAATTTTTTTATTTCTTTTACTTAAAGCTTTTCTTATTTTTGGTAAAACTAGTTTAATAAATATAAATGGTGCACTTATAGACAATGCAAAAACTATTAATAGATTTAAGTAATTAATAAAAAATTGTGACATTTTTTCCTTTTTTTAAGCTAGCAATTAATGGTGGGCGATACTGGGATTGAACCAGTGACCCCCACGATGTCAACGTGGTGCTCTCCCGCTGAGCTAATCGCCCACTCTGATTAATTTACCATATTTGCATAACTATACAAATTAAATAAAATTATTGCTAAATATGCGAATAATTATTATTATCAAGATATGAAATTGTTTTTTTTAACCCTGATTACTTTATTTTTTATACAAGCATACTGCCATGCAAAATCTAAAGTTGTAAATATTTATTCTGCAAGACAGGAAGTATTAATGAGGGAATTAATAGATAACTTTGAAGTAAAAGAAAATATAAAAGTGAATATAATATTTTCTAAGGCCAATCAACTAATAAAAAAAATAGAAATGGAGGGAGAGTATACTGATGCAGATATACTTCTTACTGTTGATGTTGCAAGGTTGCTATCAGCAAAAAAGAAAGGACTTTTTAAGACAATAGACAGTAGTATTTTAAAAAATCAAATTCCATCAATTTATAGAGATAAAGATAATCAATGGTATGGAATGAGCCTAAGAGCGAGAATTTTTATATATCATAAAGACAGAGTTGCTGATAAAGAGTTGAAAGGTTACTTAGGTCTAATGGACAGTAATTGGAAATCTAGATTATTAGTAAGGTCATCAAATAATGTATATAATCAGTCTCTCGTATCCGCAATGATCTACAATTATGGTAGAGAAACAACAAAAGACTTTTTAAGTAGATTTACTAAAAACTTCGCAAGAAACCCTTCAGGAGGAGATAGAGATCAGATAAGGGCAGTAGTAGCAGGAGAGGGTGATATAGCTTTGGTAAATAGCTACTATTTTATTAAAATGAAGAAAAATGACACAGAAAAAAAGTTAAACAAGATAAGAGTTCATTTTCCTTATGATGAAAAGATGAAAACTCATATAAATATAAGTGGAGCAGGAATTATCAAGTATTCTAAAAATACTGATAATGCTATTAAGTTTTTAGAGTTTTTAATAAGAGATGAAGCTCAAAAGGTTTATGCAGAAAAAAATTTTGAATATCCTATAAAAGAAGGTTTGAAAATAAGCAGTTTTTTAAAA